>OKWK01000138.1_pt1 | contig 82273 bp, 74 predicted proteins | sample 1607181 | NCBI WGS metagenome assembly OKWK01 (sample SAMN07501053, study PRJEB24779) | human gut metagenome | isolation source: stool | host: human infant | place: USA: Pittsburgh, PA
CATCCAATAGTCATAAATTTTCTCTTCAAAATCCTTTGGATCATAAGTTTTGTTTAAGTCTTTCATTTTTCCTCCTCGAAATTTATATTTTTGTATATTTTTTATATTTTAAAAATAAAAAGCGTCCTCCATCCCTAAGGACGAAAGACGCGGTACCACCTTAATTTTTATTTTTCAATAAACACTTTAAAATCTTTAACGAGATAAGTCGTCTATGGCTACTTGATTCACCAAAGAAGCAAAAAAGCTACAATTGTAAAGTTTATAAAGACCTCCCAGCAAATAGTCTCTCTCTATCTATAAATTTTTACAATCCTCTTTTTTATTGCTTGTTTTTATTTTGATTCAGTATAAATCTGTGTTGGACCATCTGCTCCACCAATAATTTCTATACCTTTATCTTTGTCATTATTTTCTTTCTTTTCAGTATAAATCTGTGTCGGACCGTCTGCCCCACCGATAATTTCTATACCCTTATCTTTGTCAGTCTTTTTATTTGTTTCTGTATAGATTTGAGTTGGACCGTCTGCTCCACCAATTATTCCAATAGCTCCAGCTTCATTAGCATTATATCCATATAAGACTCCTGCACCTATTAAGTTAATGGCTACTACAATTATTATTTTATTCATAGGACACCTCCCAATTTATATAAAAGATACCACAAAAATCCTTTGAAATCAACAAAATTTCAATTATCTAGGGATAAAGCCAACTTTTTTATAAACTTTTCTTAAAGTTTTATTGGCAAGATAGGATGCCTTTTCTGCTCCTTCTTTGTAAATAGATTCAAGGTAGGCCTTGTCATCTCTTATTTCTTTAAACCTCTCTCTAAGTGGTCTTAGGCCTTCAACTACAACTTCGCCTAAGTCTTCCTTAAATTCTCCGTAGCCAAGATTTTCGTACTTCTTTACTATTTCTTCTGGGCTCATGCCAGAGAAGGATGCGTGAATGTTAATAAGGTTCTTTAGTCCAGCTTGTTCATCAGAATACCTAAACTCGCCAGATGAATCTGTAACAGCTCTTTTTATTTTCTTTCTAGTGTCATCTTCTGAATCTAAAATTAAAATAAAGGCGTCTTTATTTGAGTCGGACTTAGACATTTTTGAAGATGGATCTTTAAGTGACATAATTCTTGCCCCAACCTTTGGTGTCAAAATTTCTGGAATAGTAAAAGTTTCAGAATATCTTGAATTAAATCTTTGAGCCAAGTCTCTTGTGATTTCTATGTGTTGCTTTTGGTCTTCGCCTACTGGCACATAAGAAGTATTGTAAAGCAAAATATCTGCCGCCATTAATACTGGATAGTTTAAAAGTCCTGCTTGCACGTCAGTATATTTTTTTGACTTGTCCTTAAATTGTGTCATCCTTTGAAGTTGACCAAGGCCTGTCATTGTGTTTAGTACCCATCCAAGTTCAGCGTGAGCTGGCACGTGAGATTGAATGTAAATTATTGACTTCTTTGGGTCAAGACCTGCTGCAAGATAAAGAGCAAGGACATCAAGAGTGTTCTTCCTCAAATCCTTTGGCTCTTGTGCCACAGTTATGGCGTGCATGTCAACAATACAATATAGACAGTTGTATTCATCTTGAAGTCCAATAAAATTCTTCAAGGCTCCAATATAATTTCCAATAGTTAGGGAACCTGAAGGTTGAATCCCTGAATAAACTATTTTTTTATCATCCATTTTTAACTCCCTTTCTTTTTTCTAAATAAAATATAATAAGTATGCTTATGATTTCAATAAAAGTTACTACAATGCTTCCTTCTGGTCCATAAATTTTATCATAAAGATTATAATTTAAAATTTTAAAATTAAGTAGGCTGTCAAAGCCACTAAAACCACTGACATTTAAGCCGTAAATCATTGCCATGGAAAAATTCCAGCCTGCGTGGGCTCCAGAAGTCACCATAATATTGTCTGTGTAAAATAATAATTTTGCAAAAAATATTCCCACAAGAATTGTGTTAAGTGTTGATAAAAATGTAACTCCATTGTTTGCTAAGTGAAGTAATCCAAAAAATATTGATGGAGCATATATAGCTACATTTTTACCAAATTTGTTTAACAAAGCTCTTGTAAGCATCCCTCTAACTAAAAGCTCTTCAGAACTTGACTGTATAAAGAATGCTACAAAATAAGCTATAAAAAATAAATTTAAATTTTCAAACACTATTCCCTTAAGCCTTAATCCTCTTAAAATAACTGCAATTATTATAAAAACAGTAATTTGTAAAAATCCTATTAAGAGACCTATTCCAATATTTTTTAATAAATTATCTTTTTTAAAAAATAGAAAGCTAAAAGGTTTTTTTATAACGTACTTAGTTATTAAAAATGCACTTAAGAACTGTCCTGTAGTTCCAATTAGCATTACAAGATTGGCATGTTCCCAGTTATTATAAAAATATGTTTTACCATATAACAGTAGAGAAGCCAAAATCATAAATAAATAATTAAAAGCTACTACAGCAACTACTAAAATTAATAATTTAAAAAAGTGTTTGAAAAAGTTTTTCATCGGTTTTGAATATCCTTCCAAATAAATATAACCTTATTTCTCACTTCTTTTTCATCTACATTTACAATTTCTCTATTTTTCATGATGAATTTGCCGTCGCATATTACTGACTCAACATCATGAGAGTTTGCTGAATAGACAAGGGCTGAGATGAGATTATTTCTCGGTGTGAAGGAATTTGATTCTAAATCAAAAATTGTAAGGTCGGCAAGGTAATCTTCCTTAATGAGTCCAAGCTTTTCAAAGCCAAGGGCCTCTGCTCCATTTACTGTTGCCATCTTTAAAATTTCTATGGCTGGCACAGCTTTTTCATTCATGGTAACAGCCTTATTTACAATGCCTCCTATGTGCATTTCTTCTACAAAATCTTGGTTGTTATTTGATGAGTCGCCGTCAGTTCCCATAGCCAATTTAATTTTATTTTTTAACATTTTATCCACTGGCGTAAAGCCGCTGGCAAGCTTTAAATTTGATGATGGATTATAAACTGGGTAGAATTTTTTATTTTTTACAAGTTCAATTTCTTCATCAGTAATGTGAACGCAGTGGGCTGCAATTATTTGACTATCAAGTAGTCCCAAAGTGTTTACATATTCTATTGGCGTCATGCCATATTCTTTTTTTGAATTTTCCACTTCTGTTAGGGTTTCTGATAAGTGAATGTGAATAAGATGATCGTATCTTTCCACTGCACGCCTTGCAATTTCTCTTAAAAATTCTGTAGAACATGTGTAAATTGCGTGAGGTGCCGGCACAACTTTTATCCTGCCGCCGCATTTATTTTGATAGTTCTTGTAAAGAGCATCAAATTCTTCAAGCTTTTCTTCGCCCTTTCCATCTACATCTGTCATGCCACGAGTTAGGACTCCACGAATGCCAGATTCAACTGCTGCGTCGCCAACTCTATCCATTTCGTAATACATGTCGCAAAAAGATGTAACACCAGATTTTATGTTTTCTATAATAGATAGCATTGATGACCAATAAATATCTTCTGCATTGAGTTTTGCCTCAATGGGCCAAATTTCATTTTCAAGCCAATCCATAAGTGCCAAGTCGTCAGCATAATTTCTAAAATAGGACATGCCAAGATGAGTGTGAGCATTTACAAAACCCGGTGTAAGAAGTTTATTTTCTCCATGAAAGACTTCATCTGCATCAAGCTTTAAATTTTCGCCGATTTTTTTTATTTTATTTTCTTCAATAAAAATATCAGCATGGTCAATTATTTTTTCTCTTTCTATATCTAAATAAGAAATATTTTTTATAAGTATACTCATAATTCCTCCAATAGTATTATTATAACAAAGTTTAAAAATTTTTTTCAATTTATTGAAATTTCTCACTTCATAAAATTAATCTTTGATATAATAAATTCATGAATGGGAATTATTTAGAATTTAATGTTTTTTTCGACATCATTGGCACCATTGCCTTTGCAATTTCTGGTGCCATACTTGGATGCAAAAAGAAAATGGACATACTTGGTGTAATCGTTTTAGGTCTAGTAACAGCTCTTGGGGGTGGATTCATTCGAGACTTGGTCCTTGGTATAACGCCACCAAAGATGTTTCAAAATTCAACTAATGCGGCAATATCCACTGTCTTTTCGATTTTAGTTTTTATTTTATATTCAATTAGAAAGGACTTTGAGAAGTCACACTGGATTAAATTAATGAATAAGTTTATGATTATTACAGATACCATTGGTCTTGCATCTTTTACCATAACGGGAATGGCAACAGCAATATCCCTTGGTTATGACAAGAAATTTCTTTTAATTTTTGTGGGCTCAATTACTGGAGTTGGCGGCGGAATGCTTCGTGATGTCTTATCAGGCTCAATTCCCTTTATCTTTCGGGAACAAGTTTATGCCGGCGCCTGCATACTTGGTGCCACAATTTTTATAATAGCAAGAAATTTTTGTAATTATCAAATTTCAATGGTCATATGCTTTTTTGCAGTTTTAATTATTAGACTTTTAGCTGTAAAGAAAAATTGGAATTTGCCGAGAATATCAAATTAGGAGGAAAAAATGGCAGTAGCAGAATTAACACTTATACCTATTGGAACAAAGACAACATCTGTTAGTAAATACATAGCAGGTGCTCTTGATTCAATTGGAGAAATTGAAGGACTAACTTATGAACTTAATGCAATGGGAACAACAATTGCTCATAAGGACTTAAAGGTTTTATATGATGTAATAAGAAGAATGCAAGAATCCGTCTTTGAAAATGGTGCAGATAGAGTTTACTCTGTTGTAAAAATTGACGATAGACGCGACAAAAATTACACTTTTAAAGATAAAATTACATCTGTTAATGAAAAGAGAAAAAAATAAATAAAAAAAATTAAGCCTCATCAATGATGGGGCTTTTGATAAATTATTTTGAGAAAAATTTTTAGAGGAGGAAATATGTACGAAGGATTTTTAACTGATGTCAAGGGAATAAAACTTGGTCACGCAGAAGATAAGCTTGCCCTAACTGGTACAAGTGTAATCTTGTGTGAAGAAGGATTTACTGCAGGAGTTGACGTGCGTGGTGCTGGACCTGGCACACGTGAAACTGATCTTTTAAGAGCAGAAAATTTAGTTCAAAAAGTCCACGCAGTTTTTTTAACTGGTGGTTCTGCCTTTGGTCTTGATGTTGGTGGCGGCATCATGAAATTTTTGGAAGAAAAAAATGTAGGCTTTGATGTTGGTGTTGGAGTAGTTCCCATCGTTCCTGGTGCAGTTTTATTTGATCTTGCAGTTGGCGATTCTAAAGTTCGTCCTGATTTTAAAATGGGTTATACTGCAGCAAAAAATGCAAGAGAAAAAGATGAAAGCATGGGAAATCTAGGTGCAGGATCTGGCGCAAGTGTTGGTAAAATTTTGGGAAATGATTTTGCCATGAAATCTGGCATAGGTCAATCTTCAGTAAAAGTAGGCGACCTCATCGTTTCTTCCATTGTGGCTTTAAATGCTCTTGGCGATATTTTTGATTATGAAGATGGAAAAAGAATCGCAGGAGTTTATGATAGAAAAAATAAAAAATTTTTAGACACTTGTGCCCTTTACGAAAAGAGATTAAACGATTATAATCAATTTAGCTCAGCCAACACAACTATATCTCTTGTTGCAACAAATGCAAAGCTAACAAAGGCAAATTGTAATAAGATCTCACAAATGGCTCATGATGGTTACGCAAGATCAATTAATCCTGTGCATACCATGAACGATGGAGATACTATTTTTACACTTGCAAGTGGCGAAGTTGCAGCAGATATTAATTTAGTGGGAATTCTTGCGGCAAAGACAATTTCTAGGTCTATTGCCAATGCAATTTATTCAGCAGAAGATTCAGGCGGGCTAGTAAGTTATAAAAGCATCAAATAATATTGATGCATGAAGGGTATCTTTATGAACCTTATCTGGAGGTAAAAATGAATAAAAAAAATGATCGTAACAGAAAACTTGTAATAGCTGCTATGTTAGGTGCAATTACAGTTGTCCTAAGTCTAACACCCCTTGGACTAATTCCCCTTGGTGTTATCAATGCCACAACAATGCACATACCAGTAATAATTGGAGCTATCGCTGAAGGCCCTGTAGTTGGAGCAATGGTTGGACTTATATTTGGAGTTTCATCTCTTTTAAATGCAATTTTAAGAAATGCAAGTCCCGTTGCCTTTGTCTTCTATAATCCACTTATTTCTGTTGTGCCTAGAGTTTTAATTGGAATAACTTCTTATTACTCTTACACTGCAGTAAAAAAATTAGAAGACAAAAATTTGAGAAATCTTACAAAAATTTTGTGGGGGCTTGTTTCACTTTTCTTGGCATATTTACTTTATAGAAATATTACAAATGGTGGCTCAACTTTAAATATTACTTTTGTAGTAATTCTTCTTCTACTTTGTCTTGGATTTTTAGTTTATTCCTTTAAGTCAAATGAAAAGGACTTTCCTATTGCCATAGGTGCCTTTGTTGGCACAATGACTAACACAATTTTAGTTCTTGGAGGAATTTATTTACTCTATGCCAAGAGATATGTAGAAGCTATGAATATACCAATGGAAAATGCAAAATCAGCAATCCTTGGAGTATCTGTAACATCAGGAATACCTGAAGCAATTTTATCTGTTATTATCACTACAGCAGTTATAAAAGCTTTAAAAGCAAGAAAGGGTTAATATGTTACTTGCAATTGATATAGAAAATAAAAATACCAATTTCGGCATCTTTGAAGGCGAAAAACTTGTCACAAATTTTTCTATAATGACTGAAAAAAATAGGTCCACTGAAGAAATTAAACTCACTATTAAATTAATATTAAAGGATAAAAAAATAGATTTATCTGACATATCTGACATAATACTTTCAACAGTTGTACCTGAACTTAATTCAAGTTATGAAATTATTTCAAGAGAAATAATTGGCAAAAATCCCATAGTTATATCTGCTGGAGTAAAAACTGGTTTAAATATAAAATGCGAAAGCCCAAGAGAAGTTGGGACAGATAGAATTATAAGAGCAGTAGCAGCTACAGAAAGATTTAAAGAAAATATTATAATAATTTCTGCATCTTCAGTTACTACTATTGACTATATCAATGATAAAAAAGAATTTCTCGGCGGACTTATCCTTCCTGGCATAAGTCTTCTCCAAGATTCACTTGTTAGAGGATCTGGAAAACTTCCCCGTGTAGAAATAAAAAAGCCTGAAGATATTATTGGGAAAAATACAGAAAAGGCAATTCAAAGAGGAATTTATTTCGGCTACAATAAAGCTGTTTTTGGAATAGTGGATGAAATAATGAAATTCCACTCACTAAAAAAAGAAAATACAAAAATTTTAGTAACCGGATTAAAGGCTCATCTTCTTGCAAATGAAATTTATACTTTTGAAGAAGATCAGGTACTGGGAATTAAGGGTTTAAAAATAATATATGACTTAAACAAAAATAAGGCTTCTTGATGAAGCCTTTTTTATTTGTCTTTTTATTAATTTTATAATAACTTATACAATTCAAAAATTTTTCTAGAAGTTTATTAAATTTTCTATCTAGTTTGTGTTTTATTTGTGCCTTAACTATAAAAATTCAAGCAAATTCAAGCGAATTATTTATAGTTAAGGAAGTAAAGAAAAAAGCTTGCAACCATTAAGATTACAAGCTTTAAGATGGTGCACCTTTACGGACTCGAACCGTAGGCCCACTGATTAAGAGTCAGTTGCTCTACCAACTGAGCTAAAGGTGCAAAATTTACAATTTCATTATGAAATTTTTACATCAAACAAATATGTCGATGCAACAGAAATAATTATAAATAAAAAAAACACTCTTGTCAAGTGCTTTTTTTTAAATTCTAAACATTTTATAATCTGCCTGTTCTTCAAACATCAAATAGATATTTTCAATAGTTTTTTCACTGGCTTTTCTTGCTTCATTGGGCTTTTTTTCCTCAATGAGTTTATAAATTTTTTGCAAATTATTGTAATGTTTTTTGTAATTTTTTTTGTCTCTAAAAATAAAATTTCCAAACCTATAAAGTCTCTGATTAATCATATTCATGACTTCAACTAAAATTTCATTGTTTAGGCAAGATACAAGTGCCATATTCCACTCGATAATTAAATTTTGAGCCAACTCTTCGTCTTTGTTTTCGATTGCCACTCTTAAGTCCTCATTTACCTTTTGAAAATACTCAGTTTTTTCATTAAAACCCTTTTCTGCTAATAGTTCTACTGCAAGAGGCTCCAAGGATTTCCTTACTATATAAAGATTCTTAGCTTCTTTAACGGAAATTTTTGAAACAATAAAGGACTTTCTTGGGAAACTTGTAACGAGTCCATCCTCTTCCAATTTTTTCAAGGCTTCTCTAACTGGTGTTCTACTTACTCCAAGTTTAGAAGCGATTTCCATTTCAATTAATTTATCCCCTGGAAGTAATTGGTTTTTTAAAATCTTTTCTTTTAAATCTCTATAAACTAAGTTGCTAAGAGATTTTTTGTTGCTTCGAAGATCCAAAACTGCACTCTCCTATTTAATAAAATGTTTTCCTAATTCCTAGGAAGTATTTAAATTATTATATCACATAAAGGACACTTTAACATATATTTAATTATAATTATTTACATAAAGTTTACAAAAAATAATTAAGGGTAAGATGTTATAGAAAGAAATTTAAGATTTATTAATTAGGAGGAAATATGAATAAGAAAATTTTAGTTGGAACTTTAGGTCTTAGCTTAGTGCTTACACTCTCAGCTTGTAATGGTGCAAATAAAACTGCTTTAGAAACAAAAAATAATGCAGCAGTAACTACTAATAACAAGAAGAATGTAAGTGAAGAAAATAAAAATGCAAAGGAAACAGAAACTGTTGATCCAGCTAAAGCAAAAGTAATAGCTGATAAAAGTATGAGCCTTGACTTGTCAGCAGCAAAAATTACAAAGGAAGAAGCCTTTGATAACTTTAAAAAACTTCATGCTGATGCAAAAATCGAATCTCTTGGATTAGAATCTGAAGGCGCAAAGCTACTTTATAAAATCGGCGGTTATGATGCAGAAAAAGAATATGAAGTTACAATTGATGCAGAAACTGGAGATGTTGTTAAAGACGAATTCGAAGCAGAAAATACTCAAAACCAAGTTGCTGATCTTCAAAAGAATATGCTTGCATCAATTGACGGTTTTGTGGAAAAAGCAATAGCAGAAGCAGGCGATGGTTTCATAGCAACAGACTACACTCTTGAATTTGACGATGGAAAATACATTGTTGAAGTAGAAGTTGAAAAAGACGGCAAAGATATATCCTACGCTTATGATGTTGCATCTGGAAATTTAATTGAAAAAGATATGTAATTGATTGTTTAATCTTATGAGAGGCTAAAACCTCTCTTTTTTCAACTTTTAAGACTTCTTAATAGAAATATTTATTAGAGAAATATAATTTATTTTATAATTTTAAGAGATTTATTTATAAAGATGGTTCGCCATCTTTTTTCTTTTATATTAATAAATTCCTCTTTAACTAATTTATTAAAAAGGAATTTATTATATTTCTATTAAATTTTTATTTTGAAAATGTTAAGTTTAGTTGTGGCTTATCCCTTCGTATATAATAGAGCCATTATTACATAAGCAACCACCACTACCATCGACTCTTTTTGTTGATGCACTATAGAACACATTTTCTTTAAACATTACACTATTTAACATAGAGCTCATCATGTTATTAACAGAAATAGGCTTTATATCATGACCCTTTTCCTTTAACTTCTCCATAGTATCTTTAGAAATACCATATTCTAATTCTAATCCCTGTTCTTGAGTTAAACATGTTATAAAAGGAAAACTTACAAGTTGTTCAGGATTCATATCATATTCAATGGCATTTACAATTCCCTGAAGTATCCCTGTAATAATCCTAGGACCACCTGCAGCGCCAATAATTAAGTATGGAATATCATCCTTAAATACTATTACTGGTGACATACTTGATATTGGGGTTTTAAAAGGTTCAACCGCATTAGCTTCACCATATTCAAGCCCTTGACTTGTCTTTTCTCCTACACTTGCAGAAAAATCACTCATATTATTATTTAATGTAAATCCATAATCCTTTACGATTATTCCACTACCGTACCAATCTCTTATTGTCTGCGTTTGCGAAACGCAATTTCCATACTGATCTATTACAGAGAAGTGTGATGTATTACCTGGATGATCTTCAACTAAAGAATCTTCTAAGCTTTTTGAAAAATCTTGTGAATAATTAGTAATAGATTTTGCTAATTTTTTAGCATATTCTAAATTTGTTAATTTTTTAATATCTGTCTTAAAAAAATCCGGATCTGCCATTAGTGTTGATCTATCTGCAAATCCTAGTTTCATAGCTTCAGCAATAGTATGAATACTGTCGCTTGAATTGTGCCCCATAGATTTTAAGTCAAAATTATTTAAAATGTTTAACATTTCCACTACTGTGCTTCCGCTTGAAGGCAATCCAAAAGTTTTTACCGAATATCCTTTGTAATTAGTTTCAACAACATCTCTCAATTTTATCTCATAATTAGATAAATCCTCTTTTATAAAACAGCCTTCCCTATTGTTTATAGCTTCTACAATTTTATCAGCAATATCTCCCTTATAGAACTCATCAAATCCTTTTTCAGAAATAATTTTAAGAAGATTAGCAATTCCCTTATTATATTGAATTTCTCCAAATTCATAACCATTGTGTCCATCTTTTAAAAACAAATCTCTAAAGTCCTTTGACAATTCAATTTTTCTTTTAACAGATTCGTCATTAACTGTGATTGATTCTGTAAAACTAGTTTTAAAACCAAATTCAGCATATTCGTAAGCAGGTTTAATTAATTCTTTAATATCTAAACTCGCAAAATTATCGTAAATATATCCGATAGATTTTATTAATCCTGGCACGGTAACAGATTTTCCACTGTTATCTTTCCATTCGTTACAAACCTCTCCATCTTTTATAAATAAATCTTTTGTAGCATTTTGTGGAGCTATACCTCTAGCATCTACTGCATATAATTTATCTTGATCTTTGGAATAAATAAGGCTAAATCCTCCTCCTCCAATTCCTGAGTGATGTGGCTCAACAACTGATAGGACTAAACTAACTGCTATTGCTGCATCAAACGCATTTCCACCCTTTTTCAAAATTTCAAGACCCGTTTTAGTAGCATAATAATTATTAGAACTTATCGCTCCTTTTTCGCCTTTAGAATAAGGCCTGTCCCAATATCTAGGCCATAAATAACTCTTTTTATTCATTTAATAAGTCCACCTCTTCTTTATAAGTCATTTTCGAAACGACAAATCCAACTATATATGTTGTTAAGAAAACAGGATATATTGCCTCTAACTTATCTGTAAGTCCAAGTACCATCCAAGATATTCCCACCATTATTCCTAATAGCATACTCCAAAAAGCACCTTGTTTTGTAGCCTTGTTCCATGTTAATCCAACAATTATAGAGAAGCTTACAGGTGCTGCTGCAACGTGTTGTAACGTCAAGAATAAGTTTGTCAATGACTCGCTCGGTATTAGTGAAGCTGGAATTAAAGTTAAGTATGCAAAAATAAAAGTTACTATCTTTGAAGTTTTTAAAATCTTTTCATCTGTAGCATCTGGATTTATGTCTGTCTTATAAATATTTGTAATAATTGTTCCTGTAGCGAGCATCATTGTAGCCATAGTAGCCGAAATAATCAATGTCGTAAATGCAAAAATTATACCAGCAAAAATAGGAGAACTAAAAAAATCTATTGTATATGCAAAAGCAGTAGAACCGTCTCCTAAGTTAGCTCCTGAAGCCTTAGCCATCATGCCACATAATGCTGTAAAAAAGCATATCGGTGCAGCTATTAAATATCCAATAATAGACCCCTTTTGAGCTGATTCAGGATCTTTTGCTGCTAATAGTGGCTGCAATACAGATTGCATTACAGCTGTAGAAATACATCCACCAAAGATCCATGCTATTATTCTTTGAATAGGCATGTTTGTCATACTGTTATATTCTTTTGGAAGCTGCGATAATAAACCGCCATAACCATCAAATTTTTTCAAGTTTAAAAATACAAAAATTATTAGTAATATGTAAATTCCTATGCAAACTATTCTTCCTACAGTATCTGCTCCTCTCATTCCTGAAAAACTAGTGTATAAAACAGCTAAAGTTAATCCAATAATCATAGCCACAGTTATATTAACATTAGGTAAAACTATAGCAATAATACTTGATACTGTTTTTAGTTGAATTGGAATATAGAAAAAACCATATATAATCCAAGCAATTGAATATAGTTTTGCCGTTTTTTTATCAAATCTAGTTTGTAAGTATGATGGAACTGATTCTCCCGGCATCTTAGTTCTTATTATTTTAGCAAAAAACGCTAATGCAATGAAATAAAATGAACCTGCAATAGAATACCAAGCCCCTGAAATACCTAAATTATAACCATTTTGAGCAGCTCCTACGATTGCCATTCCTCCAATTTGCCATGCAGCAAAAATGCACCCTATAGAAATTGCACCTAAAGATTTGTCTGCTCCAGTCCATTGATTTGATGACTTTATTGACATCCCTGAATAGATCCCTAACCCAACAACAATAAAAAATGTTACTAGCCAAGTTAAAATTAACATGATATCCCTCCTATAATTAGAAATATATTACGTAATATATTTCTAATTATATTGGACTATTTTATTTTTGTCAACACTTTATCACAAAAAATTCTCTAACTTATAAGCTAGAGAATTTTTATAATTTATTAAATTTTAATATCATACAGTATGCTTTTTTCCCAAATATCCTTTAATGTCCTATTGTAAGACTTTATTAAATGGGACTTCATGTTATTGCTTGCTTTTTTAGAATCTCCATTAAATATAGCTTCGGCTATTATTCTATGTTCTTCAAAAACTTTTTTGCCATCAATAAGATTGTTGTAGACATTCTTATTCTCAAATCGTAAATAATTATCTAAGATCAAGCAGGTTTGTTTATAAAATATTTCATTTTTTGTTGCCTTTGCAATTGATTTATGGAAAGCATGATCAATCACGTATAAAGAAATGCTATCTTTTAAATGCAAACAGCTTTCAAGCTCATCCAAGCATTTCTTTATCTCCATCATATTTGGTCTATTTATAATAGATGCTGCAAAAAATGCATTATTTGCTTCTAATAATAATCTAGTTTCCAAAATATCTTTAGCTTTATCATTGTTTACTGGGACTATCTGTATTCCCTTGCCCCTAAGTATCTTTACAAATCCTTCATTTTGCAACTGTAATAAAGCTTCTCTCACTGGTGTTTTACTAACTTCTATTTCATCACATATTTCATCTTGAGAGTATATACCTTCAACTCTAAATTTATTAAACATAATCCCATCTTTTATTAAAAAATACGCTTTTTCTTTATATGTCAGTTTATCTAGGTTTTCAGAATCCATCAAATGCACCACCTCTTATTAAAAAATAAAAATTAAATATTAAAAATTTGTTTTTATTTTTTAAATGACCTAAGTAATCTTAGGCCATTTGCTTTATTTTATTCAAATTTTCCGTGACAGTTTTTATATTTTTTTCCACTTCCACATGGACAAGGATCATTTCTTCCAACCTTTTTTTCTTTTCTTACAAAAGGTTTTTGTTTTCCGTCATCTGGATTTACAGTTTCAACTTCTTTTGCAACTCTAACTCTCTTTACTCTTTCAGGGTTTACTACATGATAAAGCATTCTAACAGTGTCTTCTTTGATTGATTCGTTCATTTCTTCGAACATATCAAAGCCTTCTTCTGCATAAGCTCTAACTGGGTCAGTTTGTCCAACTGCACGAAGTCCAATTCCCTTTCTTAGTTGATCCATGGCGTCAATGTGATCCATCCACTTTTGGTCAACATTTTGAAGTAAAGCAACTCTTTCGATTTCTCTGAATTTTTCGTTTCCAAAGTCTTCTTCTTTTTCCTTGTATTTTTCATCAGCAAGTTCTTTAATATATGCCTTTAAAGATTCTGCTGTTGGATTTTCAAGTCCCTTTAAGAAATCTTCTTGGAAGTCAAAAGTATTTATTCCAAAACTTCTAATTGATTCAAAGTCTAAATAATTTTTGTTGTTGTCATCAAGCTTGTTGTAGAAGTCAATAGTCTTATCAATTACATCATTTCTCATTGCTATAATGTCTTCTTTTAGGTTTTCGCCTTCAAGAACTCTTCTTCTTTCAGCATAGATTACTTCTCTTTGTTTATTCATAACATCGTCATATTTTAAGACATTTTTACGAATACTAAAGTTGTTGCCCTCTACTTTTCTTTGTGCTGATTCAATTAGTCTAGTTAAAATTTTTGCTTCAACTGGTTCATCTTCTGGTGAATCAATTTTTACCATTGTATCTTTAAATTTGTCGCCAGCAAAAAGTCTAATTAAATCGTCATCTGCTGATATATAAAATCTTGAAGAACCTGGGTCTCCTTGACGGCCTGAACGACCACGTAATTGGTTATCAATACGTCTTGACTCATGTCTTTCTGTACCAATTATTCTAAGTCCGCCAACTTTTTTAACTTCTTCAGCTTCTTTGTCAGTTTCTTCCTTGAATTTTTTAACAAGAGCTTGATAATCTTCTCTAGCTTTTAAAATTTCTGGATCATCTGTCTTGAAATATGAATCTGCATATTCAAGCATTTCTTCTTCCATACCTTGCTTTTTAAGTTCTTTCTTTGCAAGATATTCTGGGTTACCACCAAGTACAATGTCGGTACCACGACCAGCCATGTTAGTGGCAATAGTTACTTGACCAAAACGACCAGCTTGTGCAACTATTTCAGATTCTTGTTCATGCTTTTTGGCATTTAAGACATTGTGCTTAATTCCTGCACGTTTCAAATATTTTGAAAGAGTTTCAGATTTATCAATAGAAATTGTACCAACTAGAACTGGTTGTCCCTTTTCATGCGCTTCTTCAATTTCTCTAGTTACAGCTTTGAATTTTGCATCTTCGTTGATATAAATATGGTCATTGTCGTCTTCTCTTATTACAGGTTTATTTGTAGGAATTTCAACAACGTCAATATTATAAATATCTCTAAATTCGCCTTCTTCTGTCATGGCAGTACCTGTCATACCAGAAAGTTTATCATACATTCTGAAGTAATTTTGGAAAGTAATTGTAGCAAGAGTTTTTGATTCAGCTCTTACTTCTAGTCCTTCTTTAGCTTCAATAGCTTGGTGAAGACCTTCAGAATATCTTCTACCATACATTAGACGACCAGTAAACTCGTCAACAATTATAATTTCGCCATCTTTTACAACATAGTCAATATCCTTGTGCATTGTGCCAGCAGCCTTTAGAGCTTGGTTAATGTGGTGGGATAATTCCATGTTTGATGCGTCTGATAAGTTTTCAATTCCAAAATATTTTTCAGCCTTTTCAATACCCTTATCAGTAAGTGTTGCAGTCTTGTCCTTTTCATTTATAACATAGTCAACAGTTTCTTCTTCAAATTCTCTGTTAAATCTTTCAAGATCGATTTCATCTTGGCTCTTGATTCTGTGAGATAAAGTATTTACAAAATCTCTTGCTCTAACATAAAGATCAATTGATTCATCGCCTTGACCAGAAATAATAAGAGGTGTTCTCGCTTCATCAATTAAAATTGAGTCAACTTCGTCGACAATACAGAAGTGAAGTCCTCTTTGTACCATTTCTTCTTTATAGATAACCATGTTATCTCTTAGGTAGTCAAAACCAAATTCATTATTTGTACCATAAGTTATATCAGAATTATAGGCAGCCTTTCTTTCATCTTGGTCCATGTCGTGGATAATACATCCAACAGTAAGTCCCAAAAATTCATAAACCTTACCCATCCAGTCTCTATCACGGCTTGCCAAATAATCATTTACTGTAACAATATGTGTACCCTTGCCTTCAAGAGCATTTAAGTAAGCTGGAAGTGTAGCAACAAGTGTCTTACCTTCACCTGTTTTCATTTCAGCAATTCTACCTTGGTGAAGAACAATACCACCGATAACTTGAACTCTAAAGTGCTTCATGCCTAGCACTCTCCAAGCAGCTTCTCTAACAACAGCAAAAGCTTCTGGAAGCAAATCGTCTGTAGTTTCACCATTTTTAATTCTATTCTTAAATTCTTCAGTTTTTTCTTTTAGTTCAGCATCTGAAAGCTTTTCCATTTCGCCTTCAAGGCTCATAACTTTATTTACAAGGGGCTCGATTTTTTTTAGTTCCCTATCACTGTAGGTACCAAAAATCTTTTCCATTAAACCCATTTTACCACTCCTTTTACCTGACGTTATATTTTATCATTAAATGGCATATTTTACAATAAAAACAACTTCATTTATTACCTCTATAAATTATATTGTTAGAAATATTTAATGTCAATATAAATAGCTTAAATACTTAATTTAAATTGAGTTTTAAGTCTCATTAGCTATACAAAATAAAAATTTTATTATAAAATGTAGTTAATGACGAGGAGGTTAATATGATACTAGTAGTTGACTTTGGTGGCCAATACAATCAGTTAATAGCAAGAAGAATAAGAGATCTTAACATCTATTGCGAAGTTGTACCCTACAACAAGGCCTTAAAAGAATTAGAAAATAGAAATAATGTAGAAGGAATAATATTTACAGGTGGACCAAATTCAGTATATGAAGAAAGTGCACCAAAAATCGAAAAAGAAATTTTTGACAAAAATATTCCAATACTTGGACTTTGCTACGGAATGCAAATAATGGCATACACATTAAAGGGCGAAGTAGTAAATGCACCAAAAGAAAGAGAATTTGGAAAAACTGAAATATATACAGAAAAATCAGAAATATTTAAAAATCTTTCAGAAAAAGAAACAGTTTGGATGAGTCATGTAGATAGAGTTGAAAAAGTTCCAGAAGGCTTTGAAGTAATAGCTCATAGCAAAAACTGTCCAGTGGCAGCCATGGCAAATGTTGATAAAAAACTTTATGCATTGCAATTCCATCCAGAAGTAAACCATTCAGTTCACGGCAAAGAAATGTTAGAAAACTTTGCAGTAAATATTTGTGGTGCAAAAAAAGACTGGACTATGGAAAATTATGCAAAGAAAGCAATAAAAGAAATAAGAGAAAAAGTTGGCGATGGAAAAGTCCTCCTTGCCCTTTCAGGTGGAGTTGACTCATCAGTAACAGCAGCACTCTTATCAAAAGCAGTAGGAGAAAAACTAACTTGCATCTTTGTAGACCATGGACTAATGAGAAAAAACGAAGGCGACGAAGTAGAAGAAGCCTTTAAAGATTCAGGTATGCACTTCATAAGAGTTGACGCAGAAAAAAGATTTTTAGAAAAATTATCTGGCGTAACAGATCCAGAAAGAAAGAGAAAAATAATTGGCGAAGAATTTATAAGAGTCTTTGAAGAAGAAGGACAAAAAATAAAAGCAGTGGACTTCTTGGCACAAGGAACAATTTATCCTGACGTAATCGAATCAGGACTTGGCGACTCAGCAGTAATAAAATCTCACCACAATGTAGGTGGACTACCTGACTTTGTAGACTTCAAAGAAATAATTGAGCCACTAAGAATGTTATTTAAAGACGAAGTACGTGACCTTGGAAGAGAACTTGGACTTGCAGACTATTTAGTAGATAGACAACCCTTCCCTGGACCAGGACTTGCCATAAGAGTAATGGGAGAAATCACAAAGGAAAAACTTGACATACTTCGTGATGCAGATAAAATCTTTAGAGACGAATTAGAAAAAGCAAAACTTAAAGATATCAACCAATACTTTGCAGTCCTAACAAATAATAGAACAGTTGGAGTAATGGGCGACTTTAGAACTTATGACTATACCCTTGCCCTTCGTGCAGTGTCAACAACAGACTTCATGACAGCAGACTTCACAAGAATCCCTTGGGAAATCTTGGATAAAGTATCAACAAGAATAGTAAACGAAGTAAATCATATCAATAGAATTGTCTACGACATAACATCAAAACCACCAGCTACTATTGAATGGGAATAGTAGCAAAAAAACAAAAAACTTTGTAAAATCAATGGTTACAGAAGATTAAAAACTGTAACTGGGATTAAAATGGGAACATTTGTTAAAAAGAATAAACTAAATAATAGTTCCAAGTGGTTTACATGAGGACAAAAATTAGACCGTAGTTTCAAACTGCGGTCTTTTTTTGTATATGAGTTTTAAATGAGCTGTAACAGCAGTTTAGATACAAGCAATGTAATTAAAAAATATTCGACCTGTAAGATGCTTAAAAATAAGATATAATACAATTAGGTGAGATTTTATTTTAAATAGACAAAGCTTTTGAAAAACAATATTAGCAAAAGTAAATCAGAAAAAGAAACAAATTTTTGGTAATTCTTATTGCAACAATAAGGTTAAAAGAGTCGATTTAGAAACTATTGCAAAGATATATTGTGTGCTAGAGTGTGGGATTGAGGATATTATGGAGCATGTAGAATGAATTTAAAAGAAAAAAGCACAGATTTATGGGTATATGATTTATTAAAAGAAGCAGATTTGAACTTAGACGCACAAGGATCGACAATAAAAGAAATAAATGACGCACTTAAAACAGCATCTAAAAGGGGAACGGGGAAAGTTGGATTTCCAGAATATGTCGGTATAGTTAAAGACTTTATTTTAGTTATTGAAGATAAGAGTTCTGTATCTATGCATGAAAAAAGAACAGAAGAAGATATTTTATCAGAAGATATAGCATCTATTTGTGATTATGCAGTTAATGGGGCATTATTTTATGGGAAACACCTAATAAAAAATACTTCTTATACTAAAGTCATAGCAATTGGTGTATCAGGAAATGAGAAAAAACATAAAATAAGTCCACTATTTGTTAATGATAGGCTTGACTATTATGAATTACCTGAGATAGAAACATTTATATCGTTTAATGAAGATAATATTTATGAGTATTATACAAAGGAAATTCTAAAAGAAAATACTAATTTTGAAAAAGAAACCAAAGAAATTTTAAGGGACGCTGCGTTATTACATGAAGATTTAAGAAATTATGGTTCAATTCAAGACAAGGACAAGCCTCTAGTTGTATCTGGAATATTATTAGCTTTAAGAGAAATAGAATATGGGAATTTTTCTATTGATATGCTTACTGGAGATTCTAATAAGACTGATGGTGAAAAAATTTATGATGCCATAAGAGATAATCTTAATAGAGCACGTGTATCACCAGATGTGAAAAGAGATAAATTGTTAAATCAATTTTCTGTCATTAAAGATACTACAAAGATAAATCAAATTGAACCCAATTTAGGAAAAACTCCAAATAAGCACTATACAGAGTTTTTATATAAAAGTATATATCAATCAATTAGATACCATCAAAGCGGTGAAGATTATTTAGGACGATTTTACGGAGAGTTTATGTCTTATTCTGGTGGTGATGGCCAGGCTCTGGGAATAATATTAACCCCTAGACATATAACTGAACTTTTCTGTGACTTATTAGATTTGAAACCATCTGATACTGTAATGGATCCTTGTTGTGGAACGGCAGGTTTTTTAATAGCAGCCATGCACGATATGCTACAAAAAACGGATGATTATTTTACAAAAAGTAATATTAGAGAGCATCAACTTATGGGAATTGAGCTTCAATCATATATGTTTACAATAGCAACTACAAATATGATATTAAGAGGTGACGGCAAGAGCAACCTAGAAAATGAAGATTTTTTAAAACAAAACCCTGCCAAACTTCAATTAAAAGGTTGTACTGTGGGAATGATGAATCCCCCATACTCTCAAGGATCTAAAGATAATTCAAATCTATATGAAATATCGTTTACTGAGCAATTATTAGATTCTCTTGTTGAGGGAGGTAGAGCAGCAGTTATTGTTCCTCAATCCTCAATGACAGGTAAAACAAAATATGAGAAAGAAACCAAGGCCAATATATTAAAACATCACACCTTAGAAGGTGTTATCACTCTAAATAAAAATACCTTCTATGGAGTAGGAACAAATCCATGTATAGCTGTGTTTACAGCAGGAATTCCCCATCATAAAGAGAAAGTTTGTAAATTTATAAATTTTGAAGATGATGGCTTTGAAGTTGCGAAGCATATAGGACTTGTGGAAACACCATCAGCAAAAGATAAAAAACAGCACCTACTTGATGTGTGGTTTAATAGGATTGATGCTGAGACAAAGTTTTGTGTTGAAACTACAATTGAAGCAGACGATGAATGGTTGCACTCTTTTTATTATTTCAATGATGAAATACCAACAGATGAAGATTTTAGAAATACAATTGCAGACTATATCACCTTTGAAGTCAATATGATCACCCATGGTAGGGGATATTTGTTCGGTATTGAAGATTTTGAAGACGATGGATATTTTGAGAATAAACTTATGGCAGCAGAAGATGAGGATAACTATGAATAATAAGAAATTATCTTTGAATGATATTGAGTGGGGAGAGTTTAAAATAAAAGAATTGTTTGATGTCAGTCTTTCAAAAGGTGATAATAAAGCAGATTTACTAAATGAAGGGAATATACCTCTAATTTCCTCAGGATCTACCTTAAATGGAATTACAAAATTTATAAATAAAGGTGATGGGATAAGCGAACTCATAAATAACGATACAATAACTGTGGATATGTTCGGGCAATCTTTCTTTCAACCTTTTAATTATTTTGCTGTATCTCACGGAAGAATCAACATCCTAACTCCATTAATAGAATTATCCAGGGAATCTATGAGATTTATAACTAGTTGCATAAATGAAAGTACAAAAGATATATTTTCTTACAATCGAATGTGTTCAAGCACAAGATTAAATAAATTAAAAATACTGCTACCCATAGGGCATGATAACAATCCTAACTGGAAGTTTATGGAAGATTATGTTAAGCAGGAACAAAAAGATATCGCTCAGAAAGTTATATCATACTATGAACAAAAAATGCTTAAAAGCTCCTTTGATTTACTAGGACTTGAAGATGTAACCTGGAAAGAATTTCATTTCAGTGAAATATTTAGAAAAATCCAAAGAGGAAAAAGGCTTAAAAAAGATGACCATTTAGAAGGAAGCATCCCATATATTTCCTCAACATCATTAAATAACGGGCTTGACCAATTTATTGGTAATGAAGATAAGGTTAGAAAGTTTAAAAATAATCTCACTCTAGCCAATAGTGGGAGTGTAGGATCATGTTTCTATCATGAATATGAGTATGTAGCAAGCGACCATGTAACTTCTTTAACCCTAGATCAAGCTGATAAATATATCTATTTATTTATGACAACTATAATTAAAAGATTAGAAGATAAATACTCATTTAATAGGGAAATAAATGATAAAAGAATAAGAAAAGAGAGGTTCATTCTTCCTGCTGATAAAAATGGAAATCCTCATTGGGAATATATGAGTAAATTTATGAAAAATTTAGAAGCTGAAAAGCTCGGAAAAGCGCTTGAATATATATATATATATATATATATAGGTTAGCCATTTCTTACGAATCAAAAATTCTCACACTTAACAAAAAAGAGTGGAAAGAATTCTGGCTTGAAGATATCGTAGATATAAAGTCAGGTGTTAGACTAACAAAAGCAAATCAAAGAGATGGAAGTATACCCTTCATAGGTTCAACAGATAATAGTAATGGAATAACTAATTTCGTTAGTAATAAGAATTCCAGTTTAGATATGAATGTATTAGGCGTGAATTATAATGGATCTGTTGTAGAGAATTTTTACCATCCATACCAGGCTGTTTTTTCAGATGATGTGAAGAGAGTCCATTGGAAAGATAAAGACAAAGAAAACAAATATACTTATTTATTTTTGAAACAGGCAATACTCCAACAAAGAGAAAAATATGCATATGGATATAAATTCAATGCATCAAGGATGAGTAGACAAAAGATATTGTTACCAATTAATGATGCAGGGGATGTGGATTTTGATTACATTGAGAAATACATGCAAATAGAAGAAATAAAAGAGCAATATAAAATTTTAGACTACTATTATAAGCTACTTAACTAATTATATTTAAATTCTTAAGATAAATGAGAAGCATAGGGATGTTCATTCTCCGGTACTGGGACTGGGACGGGACTAAAAATTTGAAAACGTCCTATAATTAGATGGAATTAGTGATACTCTAAAAAATAGAGTTTAGTATTTTGAATGATTTGGGATATATCGAACCTTTGGAAAAGAAGAATGGGAATAAAATTAATATAAACTTACAAGACCTTAGTTAATACTAGGGTCTTATTTATTTGTCATTATACGAAATCATAGCTATAAGAATTTTCTATAGTGTGTTATTATATATAGAAAATATAAAGCATTTTTAAAATTAAATTTTAAATGCTAAATCTTGAAGTAATTAAGCTAGATTAGCTTACTTAATAATTTTTTGAAGAGTTAATTTTTTCAAAAACAATTTTAATGTTTTCAACTTAAGTTTATATCTTGAAAATTTAATCCATCAAATCAAAAATAAGGAGTGAAAAAATGTCAAATGACAACTTTGAAGTATTAAATTAATCAGAAATCCGTGGAAAAATTATTGTAAGGACGAGTTTTATAGGAATAATAACCAATGTTTTATTAGCGGTCTTCAAGGCAATACTTGGGGTTTTGGTCAATTCCATTGCCTTAACTCTTGACGCTGTTAATAACTTGTCTGATGCTCTTTCTTCTCTTGTAACTATTATAGGAGAAAAACTCGCAAGCAAGGCGCCAGATAAGAAGCATCCTATGGGTTATGGAAGGATTGAATATATTTCTTCTATGATCATAGCTGCCCTTGTCCTATATGCTGGAATCACTTCTCTAGTAGAGTGTGTTAAAAAAATTATTAATCCAAGCCCTGCTTCCTACACCAAGCTTTCTATTTTTGTAATTGGTCTTGCTGTTGTAGTGAAGTTTTTCTTAGGCAAATATGTCAAAAGACAGGGAAAAAAAGTTAACTCAGGCGCTTTAATTGCATCCGGGTCAGATTCACTATTTGATTCAATTCTTTCACTTTCTGTTTTTCTTTCTGCCATTGTTTTTATGGTTTTTGGACTTTCTCTCGAGTCTTATGTAGGTCTTGTCATTTCTGTATTTATGATTAAAGCTGGAATAGAAATGATTCTTTCTACTATTGATGATTTAATTGGTCATAGATCCGATCCAGAAATGGTGAAAAAGATTAAAGACTTAGTAAAAGAAGAAGACCCTGTAATTGGAGTATATGACCTTGCACTTTTTAATTATGGTCCTAACAAATATTACTGCTCTCTTCATGTTGAGCTTCCAGACCATATGGATGTTGATGAAGTAGATAAACTTACAAGAAAATTACAATATAAAGTCTATAAAAAAACTGGTATTATCTTGATCGCTCTAGGTGTTTATTCCTACAACACAAGGGACAAAGAAGCTGGAGAAATTAGAAGGACAATTGAAAGAAAGATTATGAATCACGATTGGGCCCTCCAAGTTCATGGATTTTATGTTGACACAAAAAATAAAAGTATTAGATTTGATGTTATCTTGAGTTTTGATGTAGAGAGAGATGAAGCATTAAGGGTTATTGAAGAAGAAATTTCTAAACTTTATCCTGATTACAAAATTCACATTGTTCCAGATATTGATTTATAATTATAGGCCGACTCAAGTCGGCTTTTTTTATTTTTAATTTTTTAGTTTTGTTTCCTCCTTCCTCTTTAAATTCTATTCTGGAATATGTCTTTTTAACTTTCTTATAAGTGTCTTTCAATTGACAATCTGACTAAATAATTGTATAATCGAAAAAATTACTTTTTAATTTTTTCTGTTTTTTTGTATTAAACACGAATTTTTTAAACATAATTTTACACACATTTTTAAATTACTAAAAAGGAGAAAAAGATGAAAGTCGCAAAATTTGGTGGCAGCTCCCTGGCAGATGCTGTTCAACTGAAAAAAGTTAAGGAAATTATTGAGGAAGACTCTGCGAGAAAGTACATTGTTGTGTCTGCGCCTGGAAAGGGTGTTAATAACAATCACAAGGTTACTGACCTTCTCGCAATGTGCCACGAGCTAAGTGCGCACGATTTGAATTTTAACGAAGTTTACAAGATCATCGAAAATGTTTTTAAAAATATTGTTGATGATCTTCTTTTGGATATTGACATTGATAAAATTTTAGAAGATGTCAAAAGTGAAATTGAAAGTGGCGCTAGCTACGATTTTGTAATTAGTCGTGGTGAGTTTATTAGCGCACAAGTCCTTGCAAATTACATTGGTTATGATTTTGTTGATGCAAGGGATTTAATTGTATTTAACGAGGGCATTTTGGACCTTTCCAAGTCATGTGAAAACATAAAAAATATTCTTATTAAGCACGATAGAGCTGTTGTGCCGGGTTTTTATGGTTTAGATGAATTTGGAAAGGTCCATACTTTTTCTAGGGGCGGTTCTGATGTCACTGGCTCTGTCATTGCTTCTGCCCTCGATGCAGAGATGTATGAAAACTTTACTGATGTGTCTGGATTTTTAGTTGCTGATCCTAAAATTGTAAAGGACTCCTCTCCCATTGGCACTATTACTTATAAGGAACTTCGTGAACTTTCTTACATGGGTGCAAAAGTTCTTCACGAAGAGGCAATTTTCCCTCTTCGCGATAAAAATATTCCTATAAATATTAAAAACACTAATGCTCCTCATGAAGAAGGCACTTTAATTGTTTCTAAATGTCCTTTTAGAAATAAAAATATTGTAACTGGAATTTCTGGCAAAAAGGACTTCACTGTTATTAATCTTGAAAAGGTAAATATGAACACTGAAAAGGACTTTTTCAGAAAGCTAACTACTGTTTTTGAATCTAATGACATTTCCATTGAACATATGCCTTCAAGCATTGATTCCGTTTCTGTCATTGTTTCTGATTCTCAAATTTCACCAAAGTTAAATAAGGTGCTTGAAGAATTAAAAATTTATTTAAATGTTGATAATATTAGTTGGGAGCGTGATATCTCTCTTATTGCAGTTGTTGGTCGTGGCATGATAAATGAAAAGGGCGTGTCTTCAAGGACCTTTACTGCTCTTGCCAAAAATGGAATTAACATAAAGATGATAAGCCAAGGTTCTAGTGAAATTAATATTATTATTGGCGTTGAAACTAAGGATTTTGAAAAAGCTATTGAAGCTATTTATAGAGAATTTTATAAGGAGGAAAAAGATGAAGAAAATTAATGTAGCAGTTGTTGGTGCAACTGGTCTTGTTGGAAGTATGATGTTAAAGGTTTTGAGTGAGGAAAATTTCCCAATTGACAATTTATTTTTGTTTAGCTCAAAAAAATCTGCAGGAAAAATTATAAATTACTGTGGAAAAGATTACACTGTTGAAGAATTAAAGGAAGATTCCTTTGATGGTAGGGATATAAAAATTGCCCTCTTCTCTGCTGGTGGATCTGTCAGCGAAAAATTTGCTCCCCTTGCTGCAAAGGCTGGCGTAACTGTTGTTGACAACTCTTCTGCCTTTAGAATGGACCCAGAAGTTCCTCTAGTTGTTCCAGAAATTAACCCAGAGGACATAAAAAATAATAAGGGAATTATTGCAAATCCAAATTGCTCAACTATTCAATCAGTCCTCCCTCTAAAACCAATTCATGATAAGTACAAAATTAAAAGAGTTATTTACTCAACTTATCAATCTGTTTCTGGTTCTGGAATCAAAGGAATTTCTGACCTTGAAAAGGGAACAAATCTTGCTTATAAGTATCCAATTGTAAATAATTGTATTCCACAAATCGATGTATTTTTGGACAATGGTTACACAAAGGAAGAAATGAAGATGATTAATGAAACTAAAAAAATTCTTCACGATGATTCCTTACTTGTTACAGCTACAACTGTGCGTGTGCCTGTAAGAAATTCTCACAGCATTTCTATCAATGTTGAAGTGGAAAAGCCTTTTGAAATTGAAGATGTGAAAAAAATCATAGCTGCTTATCCTGGCATGATTTTAAAAGATGATCCAGCTAATGAAATTTATCCAATGCCACTAATGTCAGCTGATACAAATGAAGTTTATGTTGGAAGAATTAGAAGAGACTTCACTGTAGAAAATGGCATCAACCTTTGGTCCTGTGCTGATAATATTAGAAAGGGCGCTGCAACAAATGCTGTGCAAATAGCAAAAAAACTTTTGGAGGTTTAATTTGATAATTGCAATAATGGGCTTTGGCACTGTGGGAACAGGCGTCGAAGAAATTTTGTACAAAAAAAGAAAAGATTTACTGAAAAATAATTTTGACATAGAAATAGAAAGAATTTTAATAAAAAATAAAAATAAAGATAGAAATCCTCATGACAAAAATTTGATTTTCACAGATAATTTTGACGAAATCTTAAATTCTTCTGTAGACACAGTAATTGATGTAACTTCAAATCTAGAGGAAACTTATGAGAGAATTGTAAAACTTATTAAGGCTAAAAAAAATATTGTCACTGCCAATAAGGCTGTGGTCTCAAAATATTTTGAAGTCTTAAATGAGCTTGCTCGTGAAAATGAAGTTTATTTTTCTTATGAAGCTTCTGTTGCTGGTGCAATTCCAATAATTCATCCCCTAATGGAAGAAGTTTTCTTTAATGATATTTCTGAAATTTCTGGAATTTTAAATGGAACTTCAAATTATATCCTCTCAAAAATGGAAAGAGAAGGTTCATCTTATAAAGATGTCCTAAAAGAAGCACAAGATCTTGGCTACGCCGAGGCTGATCCCACTGCTGATGTTGGCGGCTTTGATGCCATGAGAAAAATTAGGATCCTCTCCTCTCTTATTTACAATGCAAAAATTAAGGAAGATGAAATTTTTACCTTTGGAATAAATAATGTAAAAAAATCTGATTTTGCTTTTGCAAAAGATTTGGGTTATTCCATTAGACTTCTTGGAAAGTCATCTTTATGTGATGGCAAGATTAATATTTCTGTAATGCCTACATTTTTAAAGGATGATTTTTTTGCAAAAACTTTTGAAGGCACAAATGCCATAAAAGTCCTTGGCGAAAATTTTAAAAAATATGAATTAAAGGGGCCTGGTGCAGGAAAACTTGAAACAGCTGATGCAATTATGCGTGACCTTCTTAGAATCCTTGCCAAAAGAGAAATAAAATCTTTTTACAATTCTGAAAATTCCTACCCAGTAGAAAATAATTTAGAAAAAAAATATTATCTAAGATGTGAAAAAGTTTCTGATGAACTTAAAAATTTGATTTCATCAGAAAAAATTCTTGATGAAAATCATCATATAATTACAAAAAAACTCAGTCTAAAAAAACTTCTTCATGCAATAGAAAACTTAGATGATGTCTTTCTTGCAGAAATAGAGGAGGAAATATGAAGTTTTTATCAACTAGAAATTCCAATTTAAAAATATCGGCAAGAGAAGCAATTGTAAGGGGAATCTCTCATGACGGTGGACTTTTTGTGCCAGAATCCTTCCCTAAATTTGACATAAGTGAAAATTTAAATTTAAAATACACAGATCTTGCCCACAAAATTTTATCCCTATACTTGACAGACTTCGACAGCCATGAACTTTTAAAAATAATAGAAGAATCCTACTCAAGTTTTGAAGATGAAATTGCAAAAGTAGCTTATAAAAAAGATTTTTATCTAGAACTTTATCACGGAAGGACTTCTGCCTTTAAGGACTTTGCCCTTTGCCTTCTTCCCAATCTTTTGTCCTATGCAAAAAAATCTCTCGGCATAAAGGATAAGACTTTGATTTTAACTGCGACTTCTGGCGACACTGGAAAGGCTGCCCTTGAAGGTTTTTACAACACAGAAAATATAGACATTTTAGTTTTATATCCAACAGAGGGAGTTTCTGCCATTCAAAAAAAGCAAATGACTTCAACTGATTCTCTAAATTCAAAAGTTATTGCCATTGACGGAAATTTTGATGACGCCCAAGCTGCTGTGAAAAAGATTTTTAATGACGAGGACATAAAAGAAAAATTAAAAGAAAAAAATATTTATCTTTCCTCTGCCAATTCAATAAATATTGGCAGGCTTTTGCCGCAAATTGTCTATTATTTTTATGCCTATGCAGATTTAGTAAGGGAAGAAAAAATTTCTTGTGGCCATAAAATTTCTTTTTGCGTGCCTACTGGAAACTTTGGCGACATCTTAGCTGGCTATTACGCAAAAAAAATGGGTCTTCCTGTAGAGAAACTCATAATCGCATCAAATTCTAATAATGTTTTAACAGATTTCTTTAAAACTGGGACTTATGATGCCAATAGAGAGCTTAAAAAAACTATCTCCCCTTCTATGGATATTTTAGTTTCAAGTAATTTGGAAAGACTAATTTATCACAAGTCCTCTGATGATCTTGTTAAAGAAAAAATGAAAGAGCTTGCTGAAAAGCACATTTTTGAATTTAAGGATGACTTTAGTGAATTTTTATGTGGCTATGCCTCTGAAGAGGAAACAAAATCTACTATAGAAAAAACTTTTAGAGAAGATAATTATTTAATTGATCCACACACAGCTGTGGCAAAAAATATAGTAGATAAGCTGGGTTTAAAAAATACAGTGATTTTATCTACAGCCAGTCCCTACAAATTTTCTTCATCAGTTTTATCTGCCCTTGGCGAAAATTTTTCACAAGATGAATTTGAAAATATTGATGAGCTTTATAAAATTTCTGGAGTGAAAATTCCTTCTGAAATAAAAAAATTAAGGGACAAAAAAATTATTCATAAGACAAAAATTAATAAAGATGAAATTGAAAATGAAGTCTTAGAATTTGCAAAGAGACCTAAAAGAATCTCTGTGCCTGCAACTTCTGCCAATCTTGGTCCAGGCTTTGACAGTCTTGGACTTGCCCTAAACTTATATAATACCTCAGAATTTAAAATTTCTGATGATATAGAAAATTTTAAGGACAATTTAAAAAATAATTTGATTTATAAGGCTTATGCCCACACTTTTGAAGTCTACAAAGAAAAAATTGTCCCAGTTAAATTTAAACTAGAATCAAAAATACCTATGTCCCGTGGTCTTGGATCTTCTGCAACTTGCGTAGTTATTGGAATAATGGCTGCCTTTGATGTCATGAATAGGTCGCTAGACAAAAAAGAAATTTTAAAAATTGCAACAGATTTAGAAGGACATCCAGACAATGTTTCACCTGCAATTTTTGGTGGTGCAACTGCATCCCTTCTTGATGATGATAAAGTCTTTGTAGAAAAATTTAAAATTTCTGATAAGATAAAATTTTTAGCCCTTGTTCCAGACTTTAAACTAAGTACAGAACTTGCAAGAAAAGCTCTGCCAGATAGTTACAGCAAAAAAGATTTTGTCTTTAATATTTCTCACCTCAGTCTTTTGATTTTATCTCTTATTTCTGGCGATAAAGAAAATATAAAAATTGCCCTAAAAGATAAAATTCATGAGCCTTATAGGTTTAAAGAAATTCCAGAAATTGATGAAATAGAAAAAATCATTGACGAGAGCCCTGCTATTTCCCACTATTTAAGCGGATCAGGTTCAACTATTATGCTTTTATTAGATAAAAGGGATAAAGATTCAGAAAAATTTATTAAAAATAAATTAGAGGAATTAAATGGTAAATATTTACTCTTGCCACTTGAAGTAGATAGCCGTGGTGCATTTATTATTTAAAATTTTTGAAATTAAAGATTTTTAAACATATTATAAGTATTTTTAAAAAAAAGGTCGTATTGTCGACCTTTTTTTTCTTTTATTATGACGAGAAAAATGCTATTATGTAATAAATAAAATAAAAAGGAGAAAACATGAAAGAATTAAATGTAAAAGACTTAGTTATCACATCACTTTTTATTGCACTTGTTTTTGTTTTTACATGGCTTGTAAAAATTCAGCTTCCCTTTGCACCTAATGGAGGACTCATCCACCTTGGCAATGTTCCCTTCTTTTTAGCTGCAATATTTCTTGACAAAAGAATTGGTATGACAGCAGGAGCACTTGGAATGGGAATTTTTGATTTAACAAGTGGCTGGGCAATGTGGTCTCCTATGACAGTTATATCTGCACTCATCATGGGTTACATACTAAACAAATTTAATTACAAACACTTAAATTTAAAAAATTTATTAATTTCCTTTGTCTTAGTTGCAATAGTAAAAGTTTTGGTTTATTACATTGGAGAAGTTTTTATACTATCATCCTTTGTAACACCACTCGCATCAATTCCAGGCAACATAATTCAAATTGCAGTTTCATCTGTAATTGTGCTTGTAGTATTAAAGCCAATGGAAAAAGTTTTTAAAAATATTTAAGCATGAAAAAAGATAGGTCCTCACCTATCTTTTTTTTGCAAATTTTTACTTTTCTTAAAAATTATCCTCTATAATAACTTTTCTATTTTTATTTATGTCCTTTGCTTTTTTTAACATTCTCTCTAGATCTTTCTCGTCAAAATCATAAACCTTGTCGCAGAAGTAACAGCTAACTTCAGCCTTCTTATCTTCTTTAAGGATTTCTTCAATTTCCCTTGGACCAACTGATACAATTGCATCTTCAACTTTTTCACGAGAACAATTACATTTGTAGCTTACTTCTCTCTTTTCAAGAATTTTAAAATTAATGTCCTTCATGAGAATTTCAATTAATTTTTCAGCGTCGTGATATTCATCTAAAATAGATGTTACACTTGGGAGGCCCTTTAAATTTTCTTCAAGTTTAGAAATTTGCTCTTCTGTTGCATCAGGCATTAGTTGAATAATAAAACCACCAGCAGCTTTTATTGAATAGTCAACATCAACGAGAACTCCAAGTCCAACAGCTGATGGCACTTGATCTGATTGAAGAAAATATACAGCCAAGTCTTCTGCAATTTCTCCAGTCGTAAGATTTACTGTGCCAGTGTAGGGCTTTTTCATTCCAGTATCCATTACAAGAGTTAAATTTCCCTCGCCAACAATTCCTGCAACATCAATTTTTCCATCAGATTCTCTTGTTGGAAGATAAGCCATAGGATTTGTAACATAACCCTTTACATAACCATCATTTTTACAAGTTGCAACAATTTTTCCCGCAGGTCCATTGCCATTAATGGAAAGAGTTATGGAGTCCTTCTCATTTTTTTGCCAGGAACCAATAATTGCTGCTGCAGTTAAAACTCTACCTAGGGCAGCACTTGTAGTTTTTGATAATTTATGAATTTTAGCAGCCTCTTCCACTACATCTGTAGTAATTGCTGCAGAAATTTTTATTGTTTCAGTCTCATCTATTGCTCTTAAAATATATCCCAAATTTACCTCCTTGTGATAAATGTGTATCTAGAAGTTTCATCCCTTACTTCTTTAAATTCGTAATCGTCATAAACTTCTATATCTTTAAATCCTGTTTTTTCCAATAAATTTTTCACGAAGGATAGGTCATATGCCCTTTCTAAATGTTCTTCGTAAAATCTTTTATAGTCATTGTCCTTAATATTTCTAAAAAAATTAACTCCATAGGTGTTTAATTTTTCCTCTTCATCGTAAATATTTTCCCAAAGGTATAAAACATCTTCCACTTCGTCTACAGTAACTGGAGGAATATTTTTAAATTTGTATTCTGTATTTAGGTCAAAAATAAAAATTCCTCCATCTTTTAAGTGATCGTAGGAAGATTTGATTGCAGCTTCAAAATCTTTTTCATCTGTTACATAATTTAGACTGTCGCCAACGGAAAATATTGCATCATAAGATGCTGGTGCAGAAAATCCAACCATATTTTGTTTAAATAATTTTAAATTTTTGCTTCTTATTTTATTTTCACAAACACTTAACATGTCATCAGACAAATCAAAGGCATGAATTTTGTAGTCTCTTGCCAATTTCTCTGTCAGTCCACCTGTGCCACAAGCCATTTCTAAAATTAATTCAGGTTCTAGAGACTTTTTCCCTAGAACCTCTCTTATAAATTTATAAATTTTCTCGTAGTCAAGATCGTACATGAGCTTGTCGTAAAAATAAGCGAAATCTCCATACATCATTTCCTAGCTTCAAGCTCCTTTAAAATTTCTTGTAAGACAAGTGAAGAATTTTCGTGAATAACTACATCTGCTCTCCTATCCATTGGCGTAGGGTCGTTATTTATTATAATCAAGTGATCAACATAATTTGGCAAAAAGTTTACTGGCGAAACTGTAAGTGATGAGCCGACAACTATTAGTGTGTCTGTGTTATCAAGCTCTCTTGCTCCCCTTTCAAAATCGTCAGGCATCATGTCCCCAAACATTACTACATTTGGACGAATTGTGCCGCCGCATTTATCGCACTTAGGTGGAATTTCTCCCTTTTCAACTTTTTCACGCATTATAGCAAAGGGATATTCATGTCCACATTTCATGCAGTGAGTGCCACGAGTTTCCCCATGAACTTCGTAAATATTTTTTGAGCCAGCCTTGGCATGAAGGTTATCAATGTTTTGTGTAATAATTCCAGAAATAAATCCTTCCTCTTCCATTTTTGCCAGTGACTTGTGTCCTTCATTAGGTTCTTGATCATTTAAGTCCTCTAAAATTTTGTAGCCTTCCTTATAAAAAATTTCTGGATGATTTATTAGCCTATCTTTAGAAAGGGCAAGCATGGGGTCCATCTTGGAATAATAGCCAGAGGAAGATCTAAAATCAGGTATGCCTGAATCTGTAGAAATTCCTGCGCCAGTTAGGGCAAAAACTTTTTTTGATTTTAAAATTAAATCAGCTGCTTCTCTTATCTTATCCATATCCTACCTCCTAAAAAACAATGTAGTGATAGATGAAATACAAAATCACAAGGGCAATTATTGGCACAAAGTTAAATAAATCTATGCCCTCAACATCTCTATATCTAATTTTTATTTCCACATCCTCTTGCTTTTCCTTCTTCAAATTTTTAAGAATTAGTCTAATTAAAATCACAGAAAAAATTGAAACTACTATTAACAAAATTATAATTGAAAGCTCAAGGGAACCAATTTCACGAGAAAGTTTTGTTTTTCGCAAAAATTCAAAGAGCCTTTCATTTACATATCTTGCCGTCAAAACTGCAATGACATTATTAACAAAGTGAGCCACAATAGCTGGAATAATAGAACCAGTAACTTCTATTAAAGTTGAAAACAAAAGTCCCAACAAGAAGGGGGCTATAAAATTTTGTATGTCAAAGTGAAATAGTGCGAAGACAAGAGCCGATACAATAATGGCAAATTTCTCGCCATAGACATTATAGGCATTAGTTAAGGTTCCTCTAAAGAAAACTTCTTCGCAAATTGCAGGCACAAGGCACATAAATATTAAATAATTAAAAATTGGAACATTTTGTAGCATTAATTCCATGGGAAAATTTTTGTATTCAATAAAATTTGAAAGAAGGGACAAAAAAATTCCATTTAAAAGTAAAATAAGAGGGTAAGCCAAAATCACAAGGATAATAGCCTTTAAAATATTTTCAAAAGAAATTTTTTTAATTTTTAAAACCTCTTTAATATTTCCCGTTGAAGAAATAAAAATTGCAGGAAGTAAAATTATAAAAATTTCCGTTATAAAAGTACCCCAAAAGCTGTATTTCTCTTGAATATTAAAACCAATAGTTAAAAAAATTATTGCTAGGACAAGAGTCAAGGTGTTTACACTCATGACATTTAAATTTTTCTTTTTATATCGTCTCATTTTTTTCCTTATAAGTGTAAATATATGGCACATTTCTGTAGTGATCACCATAATTTAAACCATAACCAACAATAAAAATATCATCAATTTCAAAGCCAACATAGTCAGCAGATACATCAGCTTCTCTTCTTGAAGGCTTATCTAAAAGGACACAAGTCTTTAAAGATTTTGGTTTATAGCTTAAAAGTTTTTCCTTCACTGCATAAAGAGTGTTACCTGTATCTAAAATATCATCAACAACAAGAACATCTCTTCCCTCTATATTTGTTCTAAGTTCTGTTAAAAATCTCACTTCTCCACTAGAAAATTCACTGTGTCCATAGGATGAAGTTGTGAGAAAATCTATCTCAATTAATTTATCAATTTCTCTAACTAAATCTGCCGCAAAAATAAAGCTACCTCTTAAAAGAGAAATGACTACGAAATTATCGTCGAAGTCTTCTGTAATTTTTTTGCCCAGACTTTCTACTTTTTCCTTTATCTCTTGACGAGAAAATAAAATTTGTCTTTCCATAATTCCTCCAAATACATTATATCAAAAAATGGCAAAAATTCATCTTTAATTGCTAATAGAGCCCTAGCTTTGGTATAATTTAAAAGAAGGTGATACTATGGAAAAAAGTTCCTTTGAACTTGCATTAAATAAATTATTGATTCTATACATTATAGATAATTTTAACCATAAGCTAAAGGAAAATGACCTTTCCTATTTTGTACTAGATATAGAGCTTTTTAATTACTTTTACTTCAAGCAATATTTAAAAGAATTAGAATCAACGGGTCTAGTCCTCTTTGACGGCGACAAAAAATATTATCTATCAGAAGATGGAGTTAATACCCTAAATATTTTTTATGAACAAATTCCTGAAGAAAATATAAAATTTTTAGACGAAAAAATAGAAATATATGGCCACGAACTAGTCCTAAAAAATTCAGTTTTAGCAGAAACTTTTGAAGAAAAGGGTGCAAACTACGCCCATCTAAAAATAAAAGACGACGAAATAGATATTTTAGACTTAAAAATTGAAACATCAGATAAAATAATGGCAAAAAAAATTTCTGCAAACTTTAAAAAGAATGCAGAAAATATTTATTCGGAAATATTAAAAATTTTGACAGAAGAAAATTAGAATCGGAAGGCTCATTGAATTATGGATTTTAGAAAAATTGATTTAGAGAGTCTTTAGGTGGCAAGATAAAAGGCTATGAGTTTTAATACTCACAGCCTTTTTTATTTCTGGTTAACATAAAAATTGTTATTCTAAACTTCTTATTCTATCTACAAGACTGTTATTGCTATGCTTTTCATAGAACCTACCTGTAAATATTATCCCAATAATTATATTTACTGAGTTTACAAGTATAAGTGGCAGAATTACAAATTTATAAGAAGTCCACTGAGTCTGTTCCATAAAATCCATCAAGATAAATTTATCTACAAGAAGCATAATGATGAAAGAAAATACTAAGCCACATAAAGAATAAATCAAATTCTTTTTCACTAAATATTTTTTAATATTTTTCTTTGTCATTCCAATTGCTTCAAGGATTGATAAGTTCACCATATTTCTTAATATTTCAGTAGCAATAACGTTAATAAAGTTAAGCACCGATATTAAGAACAATACTATAGACAAACTATATCCAGCAAATTCTATTAGGCTTTTGAATTCCATTGTAGATTTGATCTGAAGGTCTCTTGAATCATAGGAAAAGTCTGGCTCATTTTCAAAAGTTTTTAATAGATTATCAAAATTTTCCTTTTCACTATCCTCCACATCAAATCCATAGGACATTATACTTTGATCTCCTGTGAGCTCTTTATACTCATTAGGATTCATATAAATATATTCCAAACTTAAAGTAGGACTAGATTCGTCATTTATATCTTCCTTAATTACAGTGAAATATCTAAGGCCATTTGAAAAATTATATTCAACTTTCCCCATAACTTGGACTTCTTTGACCTTATTATTAACATTGATTTTTATTTTATCACCAGCTTTAAATGCAGATTTTTTATCTCCATATTCTCCTATGATAATATAATTTCCTGTTTGCCATTTTTCTTTATCAAATTCTCCATCTATAAATTTTTGTTTGTTTATTAAATAATCATCTATTCCTAATAAGATTGGAGCGACTTTATGATCTTCTATTTTTATATCTGGATAAGAGTATTCATAACCATAGTAGTATAAAGCTCCTCCCTCTTTAAATCCCTTTTGATTTTCTATTTCATCAATGAAATTATCCTTGATACCGTCCTCACTTCCTGAGTACATATACCTAAAATATTTTGGGCTTGCTATATTATAGTCCGTCACGATTACATCAGAAATTCCTTTTTCTAGATCAATATTACCAGTATAAGTTAAAACACTGTTTAAAATAACAGCGGATAGACTCATAGATAGAATAATTGAAATAAATCTAAATTTATTGGAAAATACTTGTCTTCTAGCAAGCTTTCCTAGAGAAATATCCTCGCTTTTATACTTCTTTTTTATCGTGGTTTCATTGTATCTGCTGGCATCTATTGGAGAAACTTTTGCCGCATACCTTGCAGGTCTCATCACCGATAGAAATACTGTAAGCAAAGTGAAGGCTGTCGAAAATAAGATAATTAAGATTATTACCATGAGTGATAATTTTACATCCGTTAACATCTCATTATTTGCAAATATTTTATTTAAAATAACTTTTCCAATAGAAATCCCTACTATATCTCCAACTATTATTGCTGGAAGTGCGACTGCTAAAGACTCTAGATGAACAAGTTTTTTGATTTGTGGCTTTGTCATTCCAATTGTTTTTAAAAGTCCCAGTAGTTTAATGTCTTCATTTACGGATATCTTAAAAATATTGTTTATTATTAAGTAGCCTGCGACTATTACCAAAATCAAAAAAGCTAAGAAGGGTAAAAATGTTTTAAAATCAAAACTAGAATCACCAGAAAAAATATAAGCAAAGTTAACACCAATTCTTATTTCTTTGTCGGATAAATTTCCTGGCTCATCTACCACTTTATAACCATTTCTCTCTGCAATTTTTATAAGTTTATCCCTTATCATAAAGGAATTCTTTAGCATTACTTCCACGTCATTATTATTTTCTGGAAGGGATAATTTATCTACATAAGCTTTTGATAAATAGATTTGTCCTACACCAACATTTGAGTCAATAGGATTTTGAAAGGTTCCAGATATAATAAATTTATCACTTTTCTTTTCGATAATCTCTCCCGTGTAAGGTTTTTCTATTTTAAAAGGAACTTCTATCTCTTCTCCGATTTCACCCTTATAACCTAATTTTTTAGCAGTAGCTGTATCTATAAATACTTGGTTTTCTTTTTCTGGAAACTTCCCCTTAACTTTTTCTATTAGAGACCATTCAAATCCAATTTTATCCATATAGGATAGTTCTGCCATAACTTTTTCATCATCAAGAATGCCAACTTTCTCTCTTATTGAAAAATCCTTTATATCCTTATCATGGGTTAATATTTCTACATCTTCATCACAAATATCTTTAAAAGAACCATGGCTGATTGTTCCAACAGTTTTCATAGTTTGGGTTTCCATGCTTTTTCCTAAACCTAAGGCTACGGAAAACAGACTTGTAAATAGTATAGAAGTCAAAGCAATTGCTAATAAGAGAATATTTCTCCTACTTTTATTTGCATTTAAAATACTTTTTGACAGACGCCTTATATAAGCTTTATTTTTGACTTTCATTATTTTTCACCAGCCTTCCATCTTCTATCCTTAGAGTTTTTTCTGCAGCTTGAGCTACAGCATCATCATGGGTAATCATAAGAATAGTATTTCCAAGCTCTTTATTAATCTTTTTTAGTAAGTAAACAACTTGGGAAGAAGATTTTGAATCTAAATTTCCTGTAGGTTCGTCAGCTAGAATTAAAGATGGTTTAGTAACCAAGGCTCTTGCTATGGCAACCCTTTGTTGCTGTCCACCTGATAATTCATTTGGCATTTTATTTTTTTGATCACTTATTTCAAGTATATCTATTACATAATCAACATATTTTTTATCTACTTTGTCCCCATCAAGACCAAAGGGAATAATTATATTCTCATATACATTTAGCATGGGCAAAAGGTTATATGTTTGAAAGACAAAACCAATATTTCTTCTTCTAAAAATAGTTCTCTCATCATCTTTTAAAGCATAAATGTCGGTATCATCAATTAAAACTTTTCCGCTTGTAGGATAATCAAGTCCTCCTAATAAATGTAATAGGGTTGATTTACCGGATCCTGACGCTCCAATTATAGAAATAAATTTTCCTTTTTCCACATCAAAAGATACTCCATCAAGAGCTCTTACTTCCACGTCATTTGTTTTATAATATCTTTTTAAATTTTCTACTTTTAACATATCTATCACCTCTTTACATTTAATATAACATTCATATCTTACAAATTACTTACGAGAACTCTTACAGTTTTGTAAGAAAAAAGACTTCTCACAAGGGGAAGTCTACTGAAAATTTTATTCTATTTTCGTCTAAAGACGCTCTTATATTTCCGCCATGCTTTTCTATAATTTCTCTGGCTATAAAAAGACCTAAACCCAAACCATCCTTTGAAACGGAATTTTTTCCTCTATAAAATCTTTCAAATATCTTTGGCAAAGTTTCTTCTGATATGTCTTCGCACTCATTTTCTATGTCTAGATTATAGTTTAGGTAAGATTTATAAACTGAAATATTAATAGTAGAACCCTTTGGCGAGTATTTTATAGCATTATCTACAAGATTGTGGATGGCTTCTTTAAGCCATCTTTCGTCCAAATTGAAAATTAAGTCTTCGTCTTTTAAATTTATGCTTAAACATTTTTCATCTAATTTTACTTTAAATTCTCTCAAAACATCTTCTACTATGTCTTTTAAATTTGCTGGATTCTTTTGTAAGGAAATAATATCCGATTCAAGCCTAGAGGATTTTACTAAGTTTTGAATTAAAAATTCTAGTTTATTAAGTTCATACTTTATAATTTCAAGATACTCATCTTTAGGATCATCTTCTAAAAGACTAATGTATAAAGAAAGATTGGTAATGGGTGTCTTGGTTTGGTGTGATATATCTGCTATTAAATCCTTTGTTTTATTTTTTTCTGTATTAATTTTCTTTTCTTTTACTTGGTTTGCGTATAAGAATTTGATGAGTTTTGATTTTATTTTAGATAATTCCTTTTCATCAAATTCTGTAATTTCTAAATTCCCATCCAAAGCCTTATCAATATAGTCTGAGAGTTCACGTATTTCACCTCTCAAGACAATGTATTTATATAAAAGAATTCCAATTAAAATTACTAAAATACCTACTAAAATTCCCATTTATATCCAACTCCAAAGACTGTTTCTATTGGATCATAGGGTTTTAATTTATTTCTTATTCTAGAAATGTTGACACTAAGAGTATTCTGATCAATAAATTCATCATCTATTCCCCAAACAAAATCAAATAGTAATTCTTTAGTAATAACTTGAGACTTATTTTTTATCATGTAGTATAAAATTTTTGTCTCTGTTCTTGTGAGATCTATATTTTTATTATCTACATAGAAAGTATTTTCATTGAAATTAAAGTCTAGACCATCTTTCTTATAAAGATTTAAATCACTAGACACTATTTTTTCAAATGCTCTTTTTATCTTTGCCTCTAATATTCCCAAAGAAAAAGGTTTTGTTAGATAGTCGTCTGCCCCTAAATTTATGGCTGAAATTATATATGCCTCAAGATCTATAGCAGATAAAACTATAATAGGAATTGATGAAGATTGTCTAGTATATTTTATTATTTCAAGCCCATCTCCATCTGGTAAGTTCATATCAAGTAAAATCAAATCCGCATCATCAATAAAATTTTTAGCCTCACTAATTGTGTTTACAGAAAAAATTTCATATTCTTTATTTAAGGCTATGGAAATTCCTTTATTTAAATTTTTATCATCTTCAATTATTAGTATCTTCTTCATAATCTATCCCTGAAAATTTTTTTACTCCTCAAAAAAATTCTGCCTTATAACTCTTATAAAAAATATTATACAACATTTTAAAAATGAATATTTGCAAATTGTTTTATTCTGTAAATTTAAATAAATATTTGTAAAAAAATAAAGCCGCTGGGACTTTATTTTGTAATTTGATTTTTAAATTTTTTAAATTCTAATTTTATACTCTATAGGCCCTCATATTTCTTCCTGCAATGGCAACTGTTGATGCGTTGTGAAGGAAGGCTGAATTTGTATTTGTGAGATGTCCTGTTACTCCAAGGGCAATTAAAGCACTATTAAAAGAAATTATCTTTCTGTAACTTCTATGAACTCTCTTTTCCAATTCTTTAGAAATTTTTATCACATCAATAAGTTCTTTTAGGGAGTCGGATTTTATTGATATATCTGCAATTTCTTTTGCAATATCTGCGCCTTCATGCATAGATATTCCTACATCGGCTGATGATAGTGCAATGGAGTCATTAATTCCGTCGCCAATCATGACAACTGTTCTGCCCTCTGCCTTTTCTCTATCCACATATTCTTTTTTGTCTTCAGGTAAAACTTGAGCCTTATAATAATCTAAGTCAAGTTTTTCTGCCACTGCTCTTGCAGAATTTTCTGCATCGCCAGTTAGCATGGCAATTTTTGTGAATCCAAGCTTTCTCAAGGAATCAATTGTATATTTTGCATCTTCTCTAAGAGGATCGTCTATGCAAATTACTGCAATTAATTTTTCATCAAAAGCAAGATATAAAAGTGAATAGTCTTCCTTTAATTTGTCAATTTTATTTTTTTGCGCTTCATCTATTTTTATATTTTCATCTTCTAAGATGAAGTGAGCTGAACCAATTAGAGCTTCCTTTTCGCCAATTTTTGATCTTATTCCATGAGCGACAATGTACTCAGGCTTTGAGTGCATTTCTTCATGATTTAAATTTTTATCTTTTGCTGCTTTTACAACGGCATTTGCTATTGAATGTGGGAAGTGCTCTTCAAGACAAGCTGCAATTCTTAGACATTCGTCTTCATCATTGTCATAAAAAGCTATAACTTTTTCAACTTTTGGCTCTGACTTTGTAAGAGTTCCTGTCTTGTCAAAAATTATTGAATCTGCTTGGGCAAGTTTTTCTAAATACCTTCCACCCTTTACTAGGATTTCTCTTTCTGATGAAGAAGAAATTGCCTTCATAGTTGCAATTGGTATTGTAAGTTTAAGCGCGCAGGAAAAATCCACCATTAAGAAGGATTTTGCCTTGATAAAATTTCTAGTCAAGAGATAAGTTATTCCTGCTCCCAAGAAGGAATATTTTACAATGGAGTCTGCTATGGAGTCTGCCTTTTTCTCAGCAAGAGATTTATTTTTTTCGCTCTCGCCAATTAATTCGATTATATGATTTATTCTGGATTCATCATATTTTTTCCTTGTCCTAACTAGTATGGCACCTTCTTCTAAAACTGTACCTGCAAAGACAGTCTTGCCTTCCTCTTTTTTAACAGCAAGGGACTCTCCAGTAAGAGAAGATTCATTTACCATGCCATAGCCCTTAAGAATTTCGCCATCTACTGGTATTGTTGAACCCATGCTCACTTCTACAATTTCATTAATTTCAAGGTCTTCTAATTTTTTAAGATACTTCTTGTCGCCTTCAATGACAAAAACTTTTTCTACATTTAGTTTAAGAGATTGTGCCAGGTCGTCCTTTGATTTTTTTAGAGTGTAGTCCTCTAATTCTTCTCCAAGTTCAAGGAGGAACATAATATTACCTGCATCGCCAAATTCCCCATCAAGTATAGAAATTCCAATGGCAGCTGCATCTAAGACTTCAACCTTTAATTTTCTATCTCTAAGACTCTTTATGCCAGCCTTAATATAAGGAAGAGCCTTTATAAGAACACCAATTGGTCTAATTGACATAGGCAAAATATGGGCGAAGAAAATTCTCCTATAAATTGCGTCACGAAAAATGTGGAAAAGCTCTCTCTCCTCTTGTGGCACAAAGTCTGCATCATCAATTTCAAAATCTCTTAAATCTTCTAAATCAAAGTCTAAAATAAATTTTGCAATTTTTGGCAAGTAACTTTCTTCATAATTTACTGTAATTGAATTTGCAAGAGGAGAAATCTTGCAAGATTTTACACCAGATAATTCTTCAATTTTATATTTTAATTTATTTACATCGCAGTCCCTAAGCAAATCCCTATATAAAAATCGACACCTGCCTAGAGTTCTACTGGCAATACTTGCTTTCATATTAGTCTTCTACTTTTACTTCTACTTCTTCTGAAACTTCTTCCTTTTTTTCTGCAACTTTTTCAATATCAAGCTCAGCTTTTCTTTCAGCTTCTTTTCTTTCATCTTCAGCTTTTTTTACCTTAGCTTCAGCAACAATATCTTCAGTTGAAACTTTTAAATTTTCAACGCTTTTATCTATGCCTTCTTTTATTTTAAGTCCTTGTGTCACTGTAGATACAGCAAGTTTTTTTGCACTTTGTGATGAAAGAATTTTTCCACCAAGAGCGCCTGCCACAAATCCTAATCCTAAATTAATTAATTTTTTGTTCATTTCATAACCTCCTATATTTACAATAATATTATCATTTACCGCCATTAATAATTAAAAATATTACTTTCGGAAATCGTAATATTTTTAAAATTCTAAGAAAAAAAACTGGCTTATAAAGCCAGTCTTTAAGGAGTTATTAAAATGCAAGAGCAAATTATTTTTAATTATATTTTACCTTTCTCTTTTGTCTTTTTATTTAACATTTTCACTTTATATTTTTAATTTTTTTCCATTCTGTCCTTGCTTAAAATTATTTTAAAGCTTGTTCCCATGCCAAGCTTTGATGAAATTTCAAGTTTTCCGTCAATGGACTGCAAGACGTGCTTTACTATGGAAAGTCCAAGTCCTGTGCCGCCAATTTTTCTTGACCTTGACTTGTCTACTCTGTAAAATCTTTCAAAAATCCTTGCAAGATCCTTTGATGGAATGCCTATGCCTGTGTCAACAATTAAAACTTCATAATGTTTTTCGTCTTCAGAAATTTTTATGTCTAGCTTACCGCCGTCCTTGTTGTACTTTAAACCATTATTTATAATGTTGGCAAAAAGTTCCCACATCATAGTCTTATTTTCAAATACAAGTCCATCGCCATCAAGACTAACAGCAATATTTTTTTCGTCAATTAAATTTCTTTGTGCCCTTAAAATATCTTTAATAAGTTCCTTTAATTTTATTTCTTCACGAGAAAAAGTTTCTTCAGTCTCAAGTCCAGATATTTTCATGATGTCTTCGATTAAATTTAAAAGTCTCTTAGAATCGTCATAAATTAATTTATAAAATTCTTCTTTATTGGCATCGTCTACCATTCCATTTACAAGAAGTTCTGAAAAACCACAAATTGATGTAAGAGGTGTTTTTAATTCGTGGCTTACATTGGAAGAAAATTCTTCACGAAGTCTCAAGGCCCTTATTTCTTCTGTTTCATCAATGAATAATATTACAACGCCTCTAACTTTTTTGTCTTCAAAAACTGGATTTACATAAAATTTAAATTCTCTATCTCCAATATTTGTAATGGATTCAACGGAAGAACCCATAAGGGCATCGTCAATTAACTTTAAAAGGTCATCATCTCTTATTAAGTTTAAAATATTTTCTCCAATAAGTTTTCTTTTGGAATTAAAAAGTTCCTTTGCAGAATTATTTACAGAGAGCAAGTTTTTATTTTCATCTATAATTATTAGTGACTCTTTCATATTTTTTAAAATTGTCTCAATGGTATCCCTTTCTCTGCTAATTTCTCTATAATTGTCCTTTATAGTTTTATTTTGCTTATTTATTTTGTTGATAAAAGGACTTATCTCTGGAAACATTTCTGTATCAATTGTTAACAAATCTTCATTTAAATTATTTAAGGGTTCAAAAGTTTTCTTAGTAAGTCTACGTGAAACTGCTGTTGCTATTATAAATATTAAAATTGACATTAAAATATCTATTGGAAAAACTTTTCTAAAGGCACCAATGAGGTTATCCATCTCCCTTGACACTCTTAAAATACTACCATCGTCAAGTCTTAAACTTACATAGTAAAGGTCTTTGGAAAGAGTATTTGAAAATCTTTCAACTTCTGCAAAACCATTTTTTTGTGCCTTTATAACTTCAGGTCTATCCTTGTGACTAGGCAAAAAATTTGCATTTTCAGCTGAATCGTATAATACATCGCCGTCATCTTTTATAAGTGTAATCCTAAAATCTCTCTTCTTTTTTGCCACGCTATCTAAATAATTTTCGTCATCATCTATTCTCTTTAAAGTTTCGCTCATAGTAATGACTATATTTGAAAGGTCTCTGTTGGATCTGTCTACGTAGACAGAATAATAGATAAACATGGACACAATTGTTGAGAGAAAAAGTGTGAGAAGCGAAATGCCTAGTAGGTATCTAAAAAATCTGTTTTTCATATCAATCCTTCGTTGAAAGCATATAGCCCACGCCTCTTATTGTTTTTATATAATTTCTCTTGTCCTTTAATTTGTCGCGAAGAAGTTTTATGTGCATATCCACAGTTCTTGTTTCGCCTTCATAATCGTAACCCCAAATGTAGGTTAGAAGTTTTTCACGAGATATGACTATTTCTTTATTTAAAATTAAATATTTTAAAAGTTCATATTCTTTAAAGGTAAAATCTACCTCTTCACCATCAATAGTTACAACTCTTTTTAAATTGTTCATGACAATTCCGTTAAATTCCAAAATATTTTTATTTTTGTCGGAATTTGTTGCACGTCTTGCTATGGCTCCAACTCTTGATAAAAGTTCCATTACAGAAAAAGGTTTTTTGATATAATCATCAGCACCACCATCTAGGGCAGAAATTATGTCATATTCAGAAGTCTTTGCTGTAATCATCATGACCCAAATATTTTTTGTGTCTTCTTTTTCCTTTAATTTTGTCAAAATTTCTGTTCCCTCAATGTCAGGAAGCATTATATCAAGAAGCACAATATCTGGTTTTTTTTCACTTAATTTTTCAAAAAAGTCGTTGCCATTCTCAAAGCAATAGACATCATATCCCTTGCTTCTCAGAGAATATTCAATTAATTTTAAAATCGATGTGTCATCTTCTACTACATAAATTAACATTAAATCATCCTTCTATAGAAAACATTACCCACTTTGCAATATTTACAGCATGATCTGAAATTCTTTCCAAATATTTTGCAATCATAATAAAATCTATTGCAGCTGCGGGATCAAAATCTGATTTAATTATATCAATTAATTCGTCTCTTATCATTACAAAATAATTGTCGACAACATCATCATCGTCATCAATTCTTTTTGCTGATTCAAGATCTAAGTTTACAAAGGAATCAATAGATTTGTTTAAAAGATCAATAGTTGATTCTGCCATTTGTTTTATAAGTGGAAATCTAGAAGTGTCATAGTCATCAGGTAACATCATGCAAATATCTGCAATGTCTCTTGCATTATCTCCAATTCTTTCCATGTCAGTAATCATTTTTAGTGCAGAGGAAACTCTTCTTAAATCTCCTGCTGCTGGTTGTTGCTCTACAAAAATTTTTAAACATTGCTTTTGAATTATTCCTTCATAGACATCTGTTCTCTCTTCATAATTTGAAACCTCTTCAGCTACTCTTTCGTCTTTTTCATCTAATAGAGATATTGCTTTTTTTATTGAGCTTTCATTTAGCATAGCCATCTCTAAAAGTAAATTATTTAAATGTCTTAATTCTTCATCAAATTTCTTTCTCATTAGCCGAACCTTCCTGTTACATATAATTCTGTCTTTTCTTCCCTAGGATTTGTAAATATGTCTACTGTATTTCCATATTCAACAATTACTCCATGAAGGAAAAAGGCAGTTTTATCAGAAATTCTTGAAGCTTGTTGCATATTGTGAGTAACCATTACAATTGTGTATTGTTCCTTTAATTCTTGTGCAAGATCTTCAATCTTTCCTGTAGAAATTGGGTCAAGAGCAGATGTTGGTTCGTCCATTAAAATTACTTCAGGATTTACTGCAATAGCTCTTGCTATACAAAGCCTTTGTTGTTGTCCACCTGAAATTGAAAGGGCAGATTTTTTTAAATCGTCTTTTACTTCATCCCAAATGGCAGCTTGTTTAAGTGATGACTCAACAATTTCATCAAGCTCAGCCTTATTTTTTATGCCGTGAGTCTTTGGACCATAGGCTATATTTTCATAAATACTCATTGGGAAAGGATTTGGTTGTTGAAATACCATTCCCACTCTTTTTCTAAGTTTATTTACATCATAATTTTTGTCGTAAATATCTTCTCCATCAAGAGTTACTTCTCCCTCTATTCTACAACCTACTACTAGGTCGTTCATTCTATTTAAACATTTTAGTAAAGTTGACTTACCACAACCAGAAGGTCCAATAAAAGATAAGATCTCATTTTCCCTAATGTCTAAATTAACATTGTGAAGTGCCTGAAAATCTCCATAGTATAAGTCGAGATCTTTGACATTCATCTTAGATTGCATTATTCTACCTCCTTGAGTTTGTCTGCAAGTTTAGTTGATGACCAGTTGATTAAAAGAACAAGTAGCAAAAGTACCATGCCTGTTGCATAAGCTTCACCCACATGTTTACCTTCAGATGATAAAACATACATGTGTAGGGCTAGTGTCCTTGATGATGATTTAAGTGACGCTGGAAGGGATGTTGCTGTCCCCAAAGTGTACATTAAAGCAGCTGTTTCTCCAACTACACGACCAACTGATAAAATTATTCCTGATAAAATTCCTGGAATCGCAACTGGAAGTACAACCTTAAAAATTGTTCTAAGCTTGCCTGCTCCTAGTGCAAAGGAACCTTGTCTAATTGATGGGTGAACTGACTTTAGGGCTTCTTCTGTTGCTCTCATTATAATTGGAAGAATCATAATAGAAACAGTTAAAACACCAGAAATTACAGAGAAACCCATTTTTAATTTTAAGCCAAAGAATAACATACCAAATAGCCCATAAACAATTGATGGAATACCGGCAAGGGTTTCTGTTGCAAGTCTTATTGCCTTTACAAGTTTGTTTTCAACATCTGTGTATTCAACTAAGAATATGGCTGTGAAAATTCCAATTGGTGATGCAAATAAAATTGCAAGAACAACTGTAAGAAGGGTTGTAATTATTGCAGGTCCCATGGACACATTTTCTGTTGTGTAGTGTAGGGAAAGCATATCTGGTCTAAAGGATAAGGCTCCCTTAAAAACAACAAAGGCAATAATAAATACAAGGACTGCAAAGGTCATGGCTGAAAAAAGTCTTGTTGTAATTCTATAAAAGGATAGACCCTTTATAAAGTGAAGTCCCAATACTAGAGCGACAAAAAATAATAATACGCCTATTGTAATATATTTAACCATTGTTTTCGCCCCTACTCTTTACTATAAAAAATCCAATATTAATTAGAAGAATGAAAATAAATAGGACTGCTGCAGTTGCTATAAGAGCTTGTCTGTGTTCTCCAGCTGCATAAGCCATTTCAAGTACTATATTTGTAGTCATAGTTCTAATTCCCTTTAGAGGATTAAGTGTTAATCTCGTTTGATTTCCTGCAACTAATATTACTGCCATTGTTTCGCCAATTGCACGACCAACTCCTAAAATTATTCCAGCAAAAATACCAGACTTTGCGGCCGGCACCATTACTCTTGTAATTGTTTCATCATGAGTTGCACCAAGAGAAAGTGAGCCTTGGTAAAAAGACTTAGGAACAGTTCTAAGAGATGCTTCTGCCATAGAAATTATTGTTGGCAAAACCATTATAAGAAGTAGTATTGATGCAGATAACATATTCATACCTGTGCCGCCAAAAAGTGATCTGTTAATGGGCACGATAACTGTAAGGGCAAAGAAACCATATACAATTGAAGGTATGCCTGTCATAAGATTTAGGGCAGGTTTTAAAATTTTATAAATGTTTTTTGGACAATCATAGGCCAAATAACAAGCTACCATTACAGAAACTGGCACTGCTGCAATACAGGACATTGCAGTTATTAATATAGAGCCAATTACCATTGGTAGAATTCCATAAGAGGCTGGCACATTCATAGGTGCCCAGCTGTCATTAAGGACAAAGTTTTTTACTCCAATTTTTCCAATAAAACCAAAAGAGTCTTTAAAGATAAATATACATATCAATAGCAAGAAGAAAATTGACAGTATAGAGCAAATTAGGAAGAAATATTTAAATACTTCTTCCTTTGTAAATGCTTTTTTTTGGTTTTCTTTATGGAGTACTTTTTTATTAGTATCTTCCATTTTGTTCATTCCTTATACCTATTTACAATTATTTGCTAGCTTCAGCCCAGTCAGTTAATTTACCAGTAAAGATTTGTTGAAGTTGATCCATTGTTAAATTTTCGCAGCCATTTTCATTATTTACGATTACTGCAATACCATCTCTTGCGATTACTGTGAATTCAAGAGCTTTCTTTTCTTCGTCTTTAAGTTCTCTTGATGCCATACCAAGCTGTGCTGTTCCTTCCATTGCTGCAGTCATACCAGCAGAAGAACCATTAGATTGGATGTCAATTTGAACCTTAGGGTTTTTAGCCTTGTAAGCTTCAGCAAGTTTTTCCATTAGAGGAGAAACTGAAGTTGATCCAGCAATTGTAATATGTGCATCATTGTCAGTAGCTTCATAAGCTGCACCAGTTGCATCTCCAACATAACCTTCTTCTTCACAAATTTTTTGTCCTTCGTCAGACATGATAAATGTGATTAAGTCTTTAGCCTTTGCATCTACATCAGCCTTGTAAGCAACATTAAAAGGTCTTGCAAGTTTGTAGTCGCCAGATTTGATGTTTTCAGGAGTTGCTTCAACGCCTTCAACTTTTACAGCCTTAACAGTTTCGTTAAGAGATCCTAGAGAAATATAACCAATAGATGCTTTGTCATTTTGAACAGTTGTAAGAACTGCATCAGTAGAAGATTGAACTGCTGCTTCAGCATAAGTGTTGTCAACTTCTTTGTCTCCATCTTTTGTAAGAACGCCAGTAAGTTCAGTAAAGGCAGATCTTGTACCTGAACCTTGTTCTCTTGAAATAACATTAATAGTTCCAAGATCAGCTGCGTTAGATCCAGCTTCTTCTTGTTTTGCATTTTCTTTAGGAGCATTTGCTGCTGCCTCTTCCTTCTTGTTTCCTCCACAAGCAACAAGAGATGCTGCTAAAGCAAGAATCATTCCAACTTTACCAATTTTTTTAATTTCCATTATTATCTTCCTTTCAAATATAATTTTTAATTCAAGGCTATTATAAAAAGCCTTTGTAAATTTGAAAGATTGCTATTGTAAATTTCATGTAAAATATTTTACAAAGTGTGAAAGAATGGTGAAAGTTTGTAAATTTTTTATAAATTAAAAAGAGACCCGAGTTAACGAGTCTCTTATTATTATCCATAAAAAAGGTTATTTGATTTTAATACTTATCCATATAATGTGATGATCCTAGCTTTTTCCAAGATAGTCTTGTGTTAGAGTTTTCAAGATAATATTCTCCTGCAGCAGAGACAGAATAGTTTACTGCGAAAAATCCTGTTTCTCCGTAAGTGTTATGAGATTCTTCTACTACTAAAGCATTTTTATCCTTATCATAGTATCCGTATTGTTCTGTAAAATATTCTGAGCTCTTATCAGCACTTAGAATAACCCTATTAGTTATTTTATATCTTCCATTTCCTAGACTTGTAATATATGAGTATCTATCTGTAGGTAAGGAATCTCCATTTCCATCACCATAACTACCTGGACCATACCAAGAGCCTACAAGAATATCGTCTGTAGAAACAACGTAGTATTGATCTTTAAGTTGTTTTTCTTTGGCAACATTAGATTCTGTTTTCTTAACATATACAGTTTCTTCTTTTGGTTGTGTAGTTGGTTGAACATAGGCAGTCTTATAAGTTGTTACGCCGTATCTTGATACTCCACTTACTCTATAATCGTAGAAATCATCGTAAACAGCATTAATAAGTTCATCTATTGTTCCAAATCTTGAAATATTTCCATTTACATCCATTTTGTAAGTTGCAATATTAATTGTGTATTCAGAAATAACTGTTTCTCTCTTTTCATAATAGTAGACAACTTTATAGAAGGCATTGTACTTAGGATTATCACCAATATAAACTGCTTTATAATCACTAGAATAATCTACCTTTTCTCCAAAGGCTTCAGCAATTGCTCTTAGTGGTACGAAAGTTCTGTCGTCTCTTATTTCTGCTGGAGCATCTAAAAGAACTGTCTTACCATTTACCATCATTTTATTTGAGCCAATAGTAAGTTCAACTGTAGTGCCGTCATTAGTCATTGTTACTTTTCTATTAGCTCCATCCCACTTAACATCATATCCAAGCTCTTGAGCTATAAATCTTATAGGAACATAAGTCCTATTATTTTTAATATAAGGATATACGTCACTATAAACAATATGGTCATTTACAATAATACCATTTAAAGGTATATCTCTTTCCTTATGCCTAACAGCAAATACATTTACTGTTGAAAGCAATAATAAAAAAGACAAAAATAAAACTAAATATTTTTTTGATTTTTTCATGATTACTCCTCTCTTTAATAAAAATTTAAGTTAACGTTTACATCTAAGTCAATTGTAATAAACAATTAATTTAATGTCAATACACTAATTCGATAAATTAGTTTATTCTTATTCTTTAAATAAAATTAAAAGGAGTCAAAAAATGACTCCAATTTTATCCTCTTACTCTTTCATTTTCCTTGTCATAGAAAACTCTTTCGCATAATTTTGCTTTTACATTTCCAGATTTTGTCTTAATTTCAACAACTTTTCCTTCAACTGCTAAGTCTTTTTCAATTAAGCAGTAGCCAATGAATTTTTCAAGAGTATATCCATAAGTGAATTTTGTAACTTTACCAATTTCTTTGCCATCACAAAAAACAGGGTCCCCTGCTTCAACTTCTGCTTCTCCATCTAGTTCAAAGCCAAATAAATCTCTTTTTACATCTTCCTTTGCCTTTAAAAGAGCATCCTTTCCTATAAAGTCACTGTCCCAGTGAACAGTAAAGCCATAGCCAACTTCAAGAGGATTTGTGCCTTCAAGGTCACTCATTAAAACATATCCCTTTTCTCCAGGAAGAGATCCAATAATTACATCAGTGGTAATATTAACTAAGCCAAATTCTTCGCCTGCTTTTTTAATTTTTTCTTCTAATTTTTCTTTTTTATCACTTTCAACATAAAGTTCATATCCAAGTTCACCAGTAAAACCTGCTCTTGCAACCATAATATCTAAGTCGCCAACAGTATTTTCATCAATAGTGAAAAATTTCATAGAAGAAATATCCTTATCTACAATTTTATTTACAAGATCCTTTGACTTTGGTCCTTGTATAGCAAACATAGTTAATTTTGAAGTTATGTCCTTGTAGTCAAGGTCGCAACCATCTTTAAATTTGTCAAACCACTTAATCATCTTGTCGATGTATAAAGTTGAAATTAAAAACTTGTTTTCTTCTAATCTAAAGACAATTACATCGTCAATGATTTTCCCATCTTCATTTAGCATTGTAGTATAAAGTGCGTGACCTTCTTTCATATTTTTTATGTCATTTACAAAAACTTTGTCTAAAAAAGTTGCCGCATCCCTACCCTTAACATCTAAAACTTGGTGAGTGAAATCATAATAGCCAACGCCCTTTCTTACAGCTTCGTGCTCTTTTCTTCTTAATACATCATTTTTCATAAAATCACTTTCCTTTAACACTTTATAATAATAAACTTCTCATCACTAATATACCCTCAAAAGTTTTTTAAAAACAAAAAGCACAAGACATAAATCCTGTGCTTTTAAATAAGAATTATTTTTAAATTCTTATAATATTATCTTTACTGAAGTTAATTATTATTTTATTCCTCAATTAAGAATCCAAGTTCCTTTAAGACCACTTCAATTTCTTCAATTACTTCTTCATTATCTGCAAGGACTGTGTGGTAGTGAACTCCACCAGTCAAAACATCTAAGGGTTTTGATTTTTCTTCCTTCATCTTTTCTATAAATATTTTTACATCTCGCCTAGAGGAACAGTTTAAATCCTTTTTTATTTCTCCATAAACCTTGTGATGAACTATGACATCTTTTACTCTTCCACCAAGGTCTACAATGGCATTTAATTCTTTATTTATGTCCCTATCGCTGTGTTTAACTTTGAAAACTTTTTGAGTTCTCTCTTCATTTAAATAGTAACCCCTATTAGTTGACACAATGTCCTTTCCACTAGCTCTAAGTATGGCTATATCCTGAACTATTACTTGCCTTGTTACATCAAATTTTTCTGCCAAACTTTCACCGGACATTGGCTTTTGTTTTTCATATAAAGTTTTTAATAGTTCCTCTCTTCGTGTTTTTGGATCCTTCATATTTTCCTCAATAGATTTTTAAATTCTTCATAGATAAGTCTAGGACGCCTGCCTGGTAAGTTATGGCACCAGATGAAATATAATCAATGTCAAGGTCCCTATATTCATTAATGTTTTCAAGACTAATATTTCCTGAGCACTCAATTATTGCCCCTTTATTAATTATATCCACAGCTTTTTTTATTTCTTCTATTTTCATGTTGTCTAACATAATTATATCAGCTTTTGCTTCTAGTGCTTGTCTCACTTGGTCAAAATTTTCTACTTCAACTTCAATTTTTTTGACAAAGGGATTTATGCTCCTTACTTTTTCTATGGCATTTTTTATTCCACCAGCTCCATCTATGTGATTGTCCTTTATCATAATTCCATCAGATAAATTATATCTGTGATTATAGGCACCGCCAAGAGTTACTGCATATTTTTCAAAAATCCTCATGCCTGGTGTAGTTTTTCTTGTATCTAAAATTTTTACAGAATCACTATTAAGGGCAGTTACCATTTTTTTAGTATAAGTGGCAATACCACTCATCCTTTGTAAATAATTTAAGGCAGTCCTTTCGCCTTCTAAGATTGCCCTAGCTTTTGCCTTTACTATACCCACTAAGTCAGACTTATTTACCTCATCGCCATCAGAAAAATTAAATTCAAAAGTTGCATCTTCATCTAAGATTTCAAAAACTCTCTTAAATACATCAAGGCCTGCAATAATTCCCCTATCTTTTGAGATTAAACTTACCTCTCCCACTTCGTCTTTTAAAATTGCATCTGTTGTGATGTCGCCACTAGTCATGTCTTCTCTTAGGGCAGAAATGATAAACTCATCAATTACTATTGGCTTTAGCTCTCTCATCTTCTCTTATCCTTTCAAAAATAATCTTAGAATCTTTTTCTCTATCAAGCTTTTTATCATCAATTTGAAAATCTATTTCCCTATCTTCAAGTTTATTTTCATTTAAGTAATCTGCCAAAAGTCTTCCAAAAACAACGCACTCTAAAAGTGAATTGCAGGCAAGTCTATTAGAACCATGAATGCCAACATTTCCTGCTTCTCCAACTGCAAAAAGTCCCTCTAAATTAGTTCTTCCAAAGCTGTCACATTCAATGCCGCCCATAGTGTAGTGTTGACATGGAACAATTGGTACATTTTCATGTCTTGGATCTATTCCTCTATCTTTTAATTCCTTAAATATCATTGGAAATCTCTTTGGAATTCTATCTTCTCCTAATTGTTTCATGGATAAATATTCAAAGTCTACCTTTTCTTTTTCCATTTCCCTTAAAATTGCCTTTGCCACAATATCTCTAGGCTTCATTTCGTCGGTGAATCTCTCTTCCTTGTGGTTTAATAAGAGAGCGCCTTCACCTCTTGCAGATTCAGAAATCAAAAATTGTCTCTCTGCCCCTTCTTCATATAGGGAAGTTGGATGAAACTGAATGTAGGAAATATCCTTTAACTTGACACCATTTTTTATAGCCATGGCATAGCCATCTCCACATATATGAGAAAAATTTGTACTCTTATCAAAAATTCCACCTAGTCCACCAGTTGCAAGAACAACATTTGTAGAAATAAAAATTTCATCAAGAGACCTTGCTCCATAACACTTGCCATCTTTTACAATTAAATCAGCAATAGGAGTGTCTTCAAATATATCTATATTGTCTCTTTCTCTAAGCCTTTTATAGAGGACATCTAAGATTCCCTTACCTATTTCATCATCAATGTGAAGACCTCTAGCTAAAGAGTGACCGCCTTCTCTTGCATAATCAAAGTCACCATTTTTCATGTTAAATTTAACTCCAAGTTCAAGTAAAAAATTTATGGCATCTTGGGACATATCTACCATTTTTTCTACTGCCTGCAAATTATTTTTGTAGTGGCCTGCCTTCATTGTATCTTCAATAAAAGTTTTTCTATCAGATTCATCCTTTAGGACATTGATGCCACCTTGAGCAAGATAGGAGTTTGAATCTTCTAACTTTTTTTTAGTTACAAGGGCAATTTTATATTTTTCGCTTAATTCTAAGGCTGTGCTAACTCCTGCTAGTCCAGAGCCAATTATTAAAATATCATATTTTTTCATCTTATGCACCTAGCTCCAACATTCTCTTTAGAGGTATTAAAGCTTTTTCTCTAATTTCTTTATCTACTTCAACTTGATTTTCATTATTTGCAATTACACTAATGACTTTATCAATATTTAATTTTTTCATGTCATTACAAATTGGACTCTTTCTCAATTTTCTAAAATTAATATTTGGATATTTTTTCTTTAGCTCAGTAAAAATTCCTTCCTCTGTAACAACTAGTACATCATCATATTTTCCAGCTTCATTAATAATGGCCTTTGTAGAACCTATAAAATCTGCTAAGTCTAAAACTTCTTTTCTGCATTCAGGATGAGCTAAAATTTTCACCTTGCCCTTAAAAGATCTCACATCATCAAGGTCAATTTCATCGTGAATAGGACAATAACCATCATTTAAAATAACATTTTTATTTGGAAGTGATTTTTTTATGTAGTCGCCAAGATTTTTATCTGGAACAAAAAATATATTTTTTTCCTTTAATTTATTTACAATTTTTGCAGCATTTGAAGATGTAACGCAAATATCTGAATAAGCTTTTATTTCAGCAGTGGAATTTATATAAGTTACAACTGCTAAATCATCATATTTTTCTCTCATCTCTTTAATTTTTTCTACACTTACCATGTGTGCCATAGAACAATCTGCATCAAGGTCTGGCATCAATACATTTTTACTTGGATTTAAAATTTTTACACTTTCTCCCATGAAGTAAACTCCAGCCATGACTATTGTCTTTTCTTTAAGCTCAGTTGCCTTTTGAGCTAGAAAAAAAGAATCTCCTATGTAATCAGCTATAGCTTGTATGTCCTCATTTACATAATAATGAGCAAGTATAACTGCATCCTTTTCTTCCTTTAATTTTTTTAAGATTTCTACTTTTTCATCAAAGTTTAATTTTTCTAAATTTTCCAATTTTATCCAATCTCCTAATAAATTTTAAATAAAATTATATTACAAAGAAGAAGATGAGACAAGCCAACTGTATATACACTTAAATCTTGAAAAATTTTTTGTCTTAATTTTTATCAGATTATTTTTTTATTGAAGATAATAGAAGATAAAAAAAGACCGAAGATTTTTTCTTCGGTCAATTTTTATTCATTTGATTTTAAGGCGTCTATGGCATTTATTTTCTTTATCCTAAAGTGGAATATTACCATTATAAAAGTGTTTATAAAGGCTGTTATTATGCCTGCTAATATAAAAGGTCTTGCCGTTAAATCTTCTGGCAGCATTGCCATAAAAGGTACAACAATTTGTAAGACTGAGTAGTGTAAAATTTTTCCCACTACAAGTCCAATTAATATTCCAATTATTGCAAGGATATAAGTTTCCTTGTAAATATATGCTGTTGTCTCCTTTGGATAAAAGCCAAGGACTTTTATTGTTGAAACTTCTCTTATTCTCTCTTCAATATTTATATTTGTAAGATTATACAAAACTACAACTTCCAAAAGTGTTGTCACTATTAAAATTATTATTTCCACCTTTGTTATTGAATATAAAAATTGATTTAGGACATCTTTCATGTCGTCAATATTAGTAATGTTAAAGACTGCCTTATTTTCTATTGTCTTCTTTGTAAAGTCATCTTTGTTAAAATTATGAGGGACCTTTATTAAGTCTGTGTTTGCCGCAAATTTTGAACCTGTTACTTTTTCAAAGTAATCTTTATCCATGTAGACATTGTGACCAAGATAAAATTCTGTTATGCCTGATACTTCTACTTCAAATTCATTTCCGTAAACATCGCGAAGGTAAAGGGGATCGCCAACTTTTATTTTTTTAAGCTTGGAAAGTTTTTCTGTTATTATAACTCCCCTCTTTCCTATTTCAAGTTTCTCTCCACTGTCCTTATCCCTTAATGCAACAAAATTTTTAAATTCTTCCTTGTTCTCTGGCACCACTACATTTACATTTTGGTCGATTTCATTGTAATCCACAGTAAATATTTCTTCGTAAGTCTTTGTGTAGTCTAAATTTTTCTCATCAATGGATTTTCTATAATTTTTATAGGCATCTTCGTCAAATTTGCTGTCATATAATACAGATAGGTCATATTTTAAAATTTCTCTAAACTGCAATTTTTCTACATCTTTTACTGATTCTGATATTCCAAAGCCTAGGACCAAAAGTGCTGCGCAACCCATGACTCCAACTACTGTCATAAACATTCTCTTCTTTGACAAAAATAAATTTCTGGCAGTAACCTTTGATAGAAAACTCATTTTGTTCCAGATAAAAGGAATTTTTTCAAGCATTATTCTGTTTCCCTTAGCTGGAGCTTTGCCACGAAGTAGATAGGCTGTCTTTTCTTTTAAGTTTTTATTAACAGTAATTATTGCTGCCACTGTAGTAAATAAAAATCCAAGAAAAATTGCAAAAATCATCCTTAGTGGAAAGGCCTCTATAATTAAATGATTTTCAAAAATTGTCTTTGTTGAATAGGCATTGCCAATTATATAGGTCAATAAGTAGGATCCTGTTATTGCTCCAAGACTTCCTCCAATTATTGATGCCAAAGATCCATACAAGAAAAACTTTCTTCCAATTTCTCTATTTGTATAACCTAGGGCCTTATAGGTGCCAATGACGAGCCTATTTTCATCAACCATTCTTGTCATTGTTGTGAAGCAAACTAAAAGTGCTATGGCAAAGAAAAATATTGGAAAGATAAAGGAAAGTCCGTCAACTCTTTTTCCGTAGTCAATGTAGGTGTTAATGTCAGTAGACATGTGTCTTGGCCTAATTGTGTAGCGAGGCTGTTTTATTAGACTTAAATATTTTCTTCCGTCAGCAATTTTTTCTCTTGCGTCAGAAATTTTTTCTTCAGCTTCCTTGGACTTATCTTCATATTCATTTTCGCCCTTTTTTAAATCTTTTTCTGCCTTGTAGAGTTTACCCTTGGCGTCATCTAGCTTGTCTTTTCCCTTTTTTAACTCTTTATCAAGCCTTTCTTCTCCTCTTTGGAGCTCATCTGTGCCAGACAAATACTTTTCCTTGGCTCTTGATAATTTTTCTCTGCCTTCTAGGTATTGGTCGTACTTTTCATCATATTCCCTTTTTCCACTTTCGTAGTCGGCACTTCCCTTGTCTAATTTTTCTTGGGAGTCATCAAGTTTTTCCTTAGCTTTTTTAAGTTCTTCTTTTGCCTCAGCAAGTTTCTTTTTATTTTTTTCTATTTCATCCTTGTTTTTTGCGTACTCAGCTTCACCCTTTTCCGCTTCAGCAATTCCCTCTTCAAGCTGCTTTTTACCTTCTTCAATTTGTTTTTTACTTGCATCTAGAGTCGCTCTTGCTGCAAGAAGTTTTTTCTCGCTTTCATTTATTTTTTCTATGGCAGATTTTCCTTGCTGAACTTTAGCTTTTAAATCCTCTAAATTTCCAGTGATGCCGCCAGGCACTTCTTTATTAATTTCAGCAATGGCTTTATCAATTTCAGCCTTAGAATTATTTAAAAATTCTAATTTTTTATTTAAGCCTTCCTTATTTTTTTGAAGTTCAGCCTTTTTTGCCTCTAAGCCTTGAAGTTTAGCTGCAAGTTTTACCTTATCTTCATCTGATAAATTTGGGTCCTTAAGAGCAGAATTTGTGCTTGCAATTTCAGCATCAACTTGAGCAATTCCCCCATCAACTTGGTCTATTTGTGATTTTGTATTTGCAATTTCACTTTCTATACTTGGAAGTTTATTAAAAATTTCTCCTGCTGTGCCAAGAATTTCATCAAGGGCATAAATTTTTTTAACTGCATCTTCATAGGATGATGCCCCCATTTCACTTACAAGCTTTTCTTTTCCAGCTTCAAGCTGAGCTTTTCCGCTGTCGTATTCTCTTTCGCCTTCCTCATATTTTTTCATGCCAACAGAAAGTTTTTTTCTTGAATCTTCAATTTTTTGCCAGCCATCATCTAGTTTTTTTCTGCCTTCAAGGAGTTTATCTTCTCCCTCTTTTAGTGCCTTTTCTGAAGCTTCAGTCTCGCCAAGTCCCTTTTGGTATTTTTCCTTACCTTCACTTAATTTTTTTCTTCCAGAATTTAATTCATTTTTTGCATCTTCAAGTTTTTTCTTGCCTTCTCTTAACTTATCGTAGCCATCTACAAGTTCTCTTTCGCCATCATCAATTTCCACAGATGCCTTGTAAAGTTTGTCTCTATTTTTTGAAATTTCAGACTCTGCATCACTTTTTTCTTTATTGTACTTGTCTATGCCTTCTTTGTAGTCCTTTTTGCCCTTGTTTAAATCCTTTCTTCCTTTTACAAGTTTATCCTTAGCGTCAGTTAGCTTACCTTCTGCATCAGTAATTTTATCTTCAGCATCAACTATTTTTCCAGAAATTTCATTTTGGATAGAAGCAAGTCTCTCTTTTGGGCGACTTTTTAAATCGATTTTTAGGCTGCGAGTCTTTTTATCCATGTAGTCCACATATTCTTTGTCAGAAGTCATAAGTCCTTCTGTTCCTAAAAATTTAATTTTGGCAAGAGTCGGTTCTCCAGAAAAATTCCCATCGTCAATATAGGCAAAGTAAGAAATTTTTCCATAGCCTCTTTCAGAATATGTGTTATTTTTATCCTGAATGAAATCAAGAGAATTGGCAAAGCCAACCACCTTATAGGAAAGTCTCTTTAGGTCATTGCCATCATCGTCATCATTATCCTCTTTAAAGGAAATTATGTCGCCAATTTTTTTGCCATCTTTTTTCATTCTTGAATCAAGGACGATTTCATCCGATGATTTAATATTTCTTCCCTCAACAATTTCAGGTTTAGAAATTTCATAGGGCATGTTAAGAAGTTTTATGACAATAGAATCTCCCTCCAAGAAAACATCCTTGTCATAGCCGTATTCAAGCTCAGAAATGTCATCTTCGCCCTCAATAATTTTTTTGTCCTCATCTTCAAGACCAATAGGCACAGAAATTTTTAGGTCCTCTTGATTTAGTTTTTTTATCTTGTCATCAATGGTGTTTCTCATAATTTTGCCTGTAGAAATTAGTCCAATTAAGACAAAAACACCAAGAAAGACAATAATCATAATTGAGATAAATCTAGGAAGAGAATTTTTTATCTCCCTAAAATTATCTTTGTCGCCAGATTTCACTCTGCACCTACCATTCTATTTCCATAATATCCCTTGGATTTTTATTGATAATAACATCTTTAACCTTAGCATCAGAAATTTCAATAAGTCTATCTGCAGAATCCTTTATTGCAGAATTGTGAGTTATTAAGACCACTGTAGTGTCTGTAGTTCTCGTCAAATCTTGCAAGAGTTTTAAAATTTGCTTTCCTGTGTGATAGTCAAGAGCTCCCGTTGGCTCATCACAAAGGAGAAGCTTTGGATTTTTTGCAATTGCACGAGCAATAGAAACTCTTTGTTGCTCGCCACCAGAAAGTTGTGATGGAAAATTATCCATTCTCTCGCTAAGTCCCACAGATTTTAAAACTTCCTCTGGATTCTTTGCATTTTTTACAATTTGTGTGGCAAGCTCAACATTTTCTAGAGCCGTTAAATTTAGAATGAGGTTGTAAAATTGAAAGACAAAACCCATGTCATTTCTTCTGTATTCTGTAAGATCTTTTTCATTATACATGGCAATATTTTTGCCATTAACCAAAAGTTCACCACTTGAAGGGCTGTCGAGACCTCCTAAAATATTTAAAAAAGTGGACTTGCCAGCACCAGATGCTCCAAGAATTATTGCAAATTCATTTTTTTCTATTTCAAAATTTAATTTATCATTTGCCATTACTGTTCTCTCGCCAATGTTATAGACCTTGGAAAGATTTTTAACTTCAATAAAAGACATATAATCACCTGGCTTTATTATACCAAAAATTAACTTTCTTTTAATCAATTACTAGTAGATTTAAAGTTTTTAGATAAGTATAATTTTCCCTTTCATTTACAAATTTCTCTCTTTTATTGTAAAAGATTATTTTATTTTATATAATTATATTATAGATAGATGATATAAGATGTAATTCTAAATTAGGAGTGATTTATGTGAATGACAAAAGCAAAAAATTTTTAAAATACCTATCTATCTTTATAATACTCTATCTACTTTATAAAGTATCTTATGCAAGCAGAAGTCACATAGCTTTTAATGAATTTGACGGAAAAAATCATACTCTTAATTATTTCATAAGCTTACTTACATTTAACATAGTGGGAATACTTTTAATAAAAAAGTCTATAATAGGACATGATTTTTATCTCATTTTAATTTCATTTAATGTCATAGATGCAATAGGTACATCAGGTGATATCGCTTATTCTCAAAATGACAATTATTTATTTTTTATAGTTCCATGTATATTTATCATCTATGAATGTTTTCAATATTATAAAGAAAACAAAAAATTAAAATTAAAATAAATTTTTATAAAAAACAAGCACTCAGTATTTGAGTGCTTGTCTTAATTTTTTATCTACTTCTTTTTTCTTAATTGTCTCTCTCTTGTCCCAAAGTTTTTTACCCTTTGCCTTGGCAATTAAGACTTTTACCTTTCCACGAGATAAATAAACTTTTAAGGGGATAATTGTGTAGCCATCTTGAGTTTTAACTTTTTCCAAGCGAAGAATTTCACTTTTGTGCATCAAGAGTTTTCTCTTTCTCATAGGGTCTACATTATAAATATTTCCCTGTTCGTAGGGAGAAATGTGCATGCCATAGACAAAAATCTCGCCCTTATTTATGTCGCAGTAGGAATCTTTTATATTTACCTGACCTGCTCTAATTGATTTAACTTCAGTGCCAAAAAGTTCAATGCCAGCTTCATAAGTGTCTTCGATAAAATAAAGATGGCTTGCCTTTTTATTATTGGCTATTGCATTATCTTTTTCTTTACTCATCTTCATCACCTACTAATTTAAAATCAATGTTCCCCATATTTAGGTCCACATTTACAACTTCAATTCTAACTTCGTCGCCAATGTGAAATTCATTTTTTGTATCATAGTCCACAGCCTTGTAGTGGTCTAGGTCAAATTCGTAATAACCATCCATAGATCTGTAGCTAACAAGACCTTCAATTAAATTATCTAGCTCAACAAAAATTCCAAAATTTGTGATGCTAGAAACTCTACCATCATATCTTTCGCCAAGACGTTCAGACATATACTCTGCCATTTTAATATCTTCAACTTGTCTTTCTGCATCTTGAGCAATTTTTTCTGTCCTAGAAACTTGCTCTGCAATTTCTGGCAAAATTACCTTTAAATTTTTTATTATGCCTCCAGAAAGTTTTCCCTTTAGATGTTTTTTTATAATTCTGTGAATTGTTAAATCAGCATATCTTCTTATAGGCGACGTGAAATGTGAATAGTAATCAAAGGCTAGACCAAAGTGAATATCATTTATTTCAGAATATCTTGCCTTAGTCATAGAGCGAAGGGTCATAGTTGAAATAAACATTTCTTCCTTAGATCCCTTTGCCTTTTCAAGAACCTTTTGCACATCCTTAGGCTCAACTTTTTCATCAAAGTTTATCATGTAACCTAAAGGTCTAAGGTAAGAATTAAGTTCTGAAATTTTTTCTTCCTTAGGTCTTTCGTGAATTCTATATAAAAATGGAATGTGCTTAAAATAATATTCTTTAGCCACGCAGACATTTGCCATTAACATAAAGTCTTCAATTAGCTTATTGGCTGTTCTTCTGTCTCTCTTGTGAATATTTTGTGGCCAACCTTTCTCATCAACTTCTATAATGACTTCTGGTATGTCAAAGTCAATGGCGCCGCCTTCTTCTCTCTTCTTTTGCAAAATTTTTGAAAGCTCAAACATTTTGTCTAGGGTTTTTTCTAATCCCACTAGGGATTCATGAACTATATTTTTTTCCAAATAGTCAGACACATTTTCATAAACAAGTCTTTTATTGGAATTTATTACAGATTCGCAGATGTCATATTTTTTTACATTTCCCTCTTTGTCAATTTCTACAATGACAGAAAGAGTTAACCTATCTACGCCCTCGTTAAGGGAGCAAATGCCGTTGGAAAGTTCAAAGGGTAACATGGGTATTACTTTATTTAATAAGTAAACTGAATTGCCTCTCTTAAAGGCCTCTTCATCAAGTGCGCCAAGCTCTTCAACATAGTGTGCCACATCGGCAATATGAACTCCCAAAATATAAGATCCATTTTTAGAAATTTCAAGGGAAATGGCATCATCAAAGTCCTTTGAATCTGCACCATCAATTGTAAAAGTTAGAAGATCTCTAAAATCACGTCTTCCCTTTATTTCATCAGGAGAAACTTCTTGTGGCAGGCTTTTTGCTTCAGATAGAGCTGCCTTATTAAATTCCATAGGAAGATCAAGGGATGCTGCAACAGACATTATGTCAACATGAGGGTCATCGGGATAACCTAAAATTTCTACAATTCGCCCTTCAGGTTTTTTATTTGCCTCTGGCCATTTTTCAATTTTTACAACAACCTTTTGACCATTTCTTGCCCCATTTATTTTTTTCTTTGGAATGTAAATATCCATTGCCATTTTGCTTTCATCAGTGATTACAAAACCAAAATCTCTCTTATTTTGAAAGACTCCAACAAATTTTGTGTTCACTCTTTTTACAATGGCAAGGACCTTTCCCTCTGGTTTATCGCCAAAGGAGTCTTTATACCTTCTCACAATGACTTGGTCGCCATTTAGTGCGAAGTTTAAATTATTTTTTGATATATAAATGTCTTCGTCAAGATTTTTACTTATCAAAAATCCAAAACCCTTGGCATTTGTTTGAAGTTTTCCATAAAAGAATTTTTCATTATCAACAAATCTATATTTTTTTCTGCTGTCTTCAAAAATAAGTCCTTCACTTTCAAGTTCTTCAATTATTTTTAAAAACTGCTTCTTTTCTTTATTTTTAATTTTAAAAAATTTAAGGAGTTCCTCTCTTGACCTTGGTGTTGTCTTTTCGATAATTTCTAAAATCTTTTCTTTAATCATTAAATCTTTGCTCCATAACTTGTCATATTAAATAAATTTGAATCGATGGAATAGCTGTTTTCTGATCTTTCGCTGTATCTAAGTTTACCTAGTTCAATTAATTTTGAAATTAAATCCTTTATCTTTAGACCATTAACTTCATAGAGGTAAAAGGCAATAGAACCAGGAAGGGTGTTGATTTCATTGACATAAGCCACGTCGCCATCAACTAAAAAGTCAATTCTTGCAACACCAGCTCCGTCAATTGCAGAAAAACTTTTCTTGGCAAGTTCTTTAATTTCCTTTTCAAGTTCTGGTTTTAGTTCTGCTGGAAGTTTTTTATTTTGGTGTTTTTGTGAAGATTTTGCTCCCTTAGATCCTGAAACATATTTGTCTTCGTATTTTAAAAGATCTTTAAAGCCAAGAGGTTCTTCAGCTGCAGAAACTTCAAGGTCATTTTCATAACCAAGGACTGCAACATTAATTTCCCTAGGATTTACCACTGCTTCTTCCACGATTATTTTTCTATCAAAATGTGATGCAACTTCAAGTGCCTTTGAAAGGTCAAGGGCATTTTCTACTCTTGAAATTCCAATAGAGGAACCTAAATTTGCTGGCTTTACAAATAGAGGATATTTCAAATCCTTGCACTTTTCAACAACATTTTGTAAATTTTTAAGCTCATCTTTGTAAAAATACTTATATTTTGTCATTGGAATATTTTCTGATTCAAAAACTTTCCTCATGATGACTTTATCCATACCAACAGCAGCAGACATTACTCCACAGCCAGTGTAAGGCATGCCCATAAGTTCAAAAAGACCTTGAGTACATCCATCTTCGCCAAAAGTTCCATGAAGGGCAAAAAATATTGCGTCGATTTTTTCAAAAACTTCAACAGAATCATATTCTGGCTTAAATAATTTCTTTTCATTGTGCTTAATGCAGTAAAGATTTTTGTCTCCGTAAATTGGCTTAAAGAAAACTTCAACTCCATCATGAAAGTCTTGGTTCTTATAGGCTTTAAAGTTTTTTAAACTTTCGCCAGATAAAAATTTGCCGCTCTTTGTAATATAAATTGGAATAGGATTGTACTTTGTCTTATCCATATTTTCAATAATTTGCATTCCTGTGATTACAGAAACTTCATGTTCAACGGATCTTCCTCCGAAGATTACTCCTATATTTTCCATTTTTTCACTCCTCATTGTAGTTGTCAGGTAGGTCATTTTCAAAGAGAACGACATCTCCCGGCACAGAAATTTTTGCAAGCACTTCAGTAGCTTCTGCTAGCGAAGAGACTCTATAAATATTATCTTCATTAAAACTTTTATTTTTTAAACCTTCATAAATTGGCATAGTTCTCTTTTTGCCAACTAAAATTGGAAAATCTATTACATCTGCCATGACTTCGCCTATTTTTCTATTTTCCTCTTCTTCCATGGCTCCAAGTTCAACCATGCCTGGTGTAATAATAATTTTTCTGTGGTCTTTAAATTCTCTTAAAACATCAAGAGCTGCCCTAAAGCCAACTGGATTTGAATTAAAGGCATCGTCAATTATTATTGTGCCATTACTTGATGGTATAAGTGAAAGTCTGTGTTCCACTGGCTCAACTTTTTTTATGCCCCTTTGAATTTCCTCAAGGCTAAGTCCAAGGACATGAGCCGCTGTTGCTGCTGCAAGTAGGTTTGAAATATTGTGAAGACCAAGAAGCCTTGTATCGCATTTTATTTCGCCTACTCCCTTTATGTGCAGCATAAATTTTGACCCTTCTTCATTTACTTCTATTTCGTCAGCATAGACATCTAGCTTGTCAAAATCCTTTGTGCCATATCTATAAGTTTTCTTTTTAGTCTTATCTGCAAGGGGCTTTACATAATCGTTGTCGTAATTAAAAATTGCAATTCCATCTTCTGGCAGATCTTCAATTAACTCATACTTAGTCTTTTGAATATTTTCTATTGTCTTAAAGAGATGCATGTGAGTTGGTCCAATAGCTGTAATTATTCCAATGTCAGGTTGGACAAGCTGTGCAACTTCGTGAATTTCTCCTGGCATTTTGGCTCCAAGTTCTGCAATAAAAACTTCTCTATCACTTTCAAGCTCGTTATTTATAATTTTTGAAAGTCCCATAGGTGTGTTAAAGGAAGATGGCGTGTTTTTAACCCTTAGTCCTTCAGATAAAATTGTATCAGATATAAATTTTACAGAAGTTTTACCAAAGGATCCTGTTATGCCAAGGACCTTTAAGTCATTTTCTTTTTTGAATTTTTTTATTTTTTCTTGGGCAGAAGTATAAAAACCCATGTTGATTTTATCTTCAATAGGTTTTGCCCACTTATTAGTTAAAATCAAAAGTCTATATTGGTAGAAATATGTCAAAAAGGAAAGGATGATTGTCCCAAGACCTGCTACGACATAGGACTTTGTAAGGTCAAATAGGGCCAGTGAAATAACAACTACTAGCACAAAGAAAAGGTAATTTACAAGCTTGTGTTTTTTTAAAAGTCTTTTTGCCCTATCAGTCCAAACTATGGGAGTTTTTTGATTTTTCTCAAGCTTATAGACTAATTTATTCATCTTTTCCTTGTTGTCTTTTAAAAATATTTTGTATTCATCATTGTCATAGCCTTCTAATTGAAGCATGTGAATTGGAAAATTGCTTCTAATTAGAGAATAATACAGTGCTAGGCAAATCACTACAAAATCTATTAAGTAAATTGGTAATCTCTCTAAAAAATATTCCATTAAAATCTCCTAATCTAAAAATGAATTAATAACTGCACTAAACTGAGGAAATTTGTCAAGATAAGAATAGTGACCTGCATCTTCTAAGACAACAAGTCCAGAATTTTTTATCTCTTCTTCAAAAATTTTTCCCATATAAAGTGGTGTTGCTTCGTCTTTATCGCCCCAAATAAGAAGAGTTTCTGCATCAATATTCTTAAACTCATCTCTTGTAGATTCATTTACAACTTTTACAAAGCATTTTCTCATAATTCCATCTGCTGCCTGGTAATCATCAGAGCCGCGATTTTTGTAAAACTTTTCCATGGCTTTCTCATTATTGCCATGAGTTAACATATATAATTTTTTTGCCGCCTTAAAGGAATATACTTTAGTGTAATAAGAAAGTTTTCTCTTGGGAAGAACTCCAGATGCATCAATTATTACAAGTTTATCTATTAAATCCTTATTTCTCGCTCCCAAAATAGTAAGAGTCTTACCACCAAAGGAGTGGCCAAGAAAAGTCGCCTTCTTTATATTAAATTTCTCTAAAAATTTTAAGAGAAATTCATAATAATCATAGGTCCCCATGACTTCTTTTGGATTTTCAGAATCTCCAAAGCCTGGTGCATCATAGGCGTAAACTGTGTAGTTTTCTGGTATGGCATTAAAAATCGGCATAATTGATTCAATATATGCGCCCCAACCATGAAGAATTACAGCAGTTTTTTCGCCGCCCTCTCTCTTTATATATGCAGTTTTAATTCCATCTATATCAATAAATTTTTTATCTATTTTCATCTTCATCTTCTTCTATAAAAATTATGGAGCCTTCATCTCTTTCTAAATTATTTTCTTCAATATCTTTTTCCACATAAAGTCCAGAAAAATCACTTTTTTGAAAATTTTTGTCTAAATCTTTTTTAGAATCACTTTTAAAAATAGTTCCAGAACTATAGCTTGCATCAAGACCCATTCTTAGGGAAGAAAGTCTAGCCTTGTGCCTTTCAATTTCTCTTAAAGTTTCATCAACATCAAGATCTGACTTTATTTCCTTTAAAATATTATATTCATGACGACCAAGAGCTTCAAAAAGTTCAGATAATTTTCTCTCTTCATTTAAAATTTCGTACTTTAATCTTGCCGTCTTCTTAATTTCTTGTGATTCACTTACAATTTTTTTCTTTAAATAATTTAAATTTTCCATAATTTCATTTACATTGCCATCGAGACTGTCAAAAAATCCCACAATATCACCTCGAATCTATGTTATTATATCAAAAAATGCCCTTCATTTAAATACTGCCCTTGTTTTCTTTGCCATTAATTGGGTAAATCTATTTTGGAGGGATATTATGGAAAAATTAACACTATATGTAGGAACTACTTGCCCATTTTGTAAAAAAGTTGAATCTTTCATGGAAGAAAAGGGCATTGACTCTGTAGAAATAAAAAATATTGACGAAGACAAAGAAGCTCGTGAATATTTAATTGAAAAGGGTGGCAAAAAACAAGTGCCATGTCTATTTATTGGCGAAAAACCACTTTATGAATCACTAGATATTATTAAATATTTAAAGGAAAATCTAGCATAAATTTTAAATTAAAATAAAAAAGACAGGGAGACTTTAAAAGTTTTCTCTGTCTTTTTTGTTTCTTCTCTTATATTTATTTTTCTTTCTCTTTTTTCGCGATAATAAAATATTTTTGCTCTTAGAAATATTATAAGTGTTTAAAATTAAATTAAGGCAGCTTGAAAGCATTATTATCTTAATGACAAATACCTTTGGTATAAAATAATTAGTCATAGTTATAAAACTAATTATTGTAAAAATATCCACAAAATATTCCAGATACATAACTTTTGAGACAAGGGTATTTTCAGAAAGTTTTATATTTGCCCTTAAAGCATTAATAAAAAATAAAAACATAATAAAAGTGTAAGTCACCATGGAAATATTTATGCTAGATGTAATTATATAAATTTGTAGCATAAAAAACATTGAAAAATTTAAAATAAGAAGTCCAATTTCATATTTTTCAATTTTAAGATCCTTAGGCTCATACAAATTGTCTATGTCCCAATCTTCAGTAAGTGCTTTTAAAATCTTTGTAGTCTTAACTTTTTCACAAATCCATGATGGAAGTAGGCTCAAGACAAAAATACTAATGACTATGGTCTTTAGTAAGTCAAATAAATTTGTGCTTATAAATCTGTTGAAGTAATTAAAAATAAATAAAAATACTCCAATTAAAGCTGAAATTGAAAGCAGCTTTAAAAAAATGACAAAAATTTCATAATTTTTACCACTTAAAAGAAACTTGCCAGCTTCAGAATAAGCACCTGCAAATTCGTAGGGATTGCCCATTTTATTTAATTCTTTTTTTATATCATCTTCAGTATAAATTTCTGGAAGTCTATCTTTTAAAATTTCTAAAAAATCATCCCTTGCGTCTTTTTGTTTATCATAGGGGATGTACCTTTGCAAATAATAAATATATCTATCGACGAGTTCATGCTCAATTAATTTCATAAAATCATCCTCGTATATATTATAAAGTAAATAAAGGTTCTTTTAAATGATGAAGTCTTTATTTTTTTTAAATTTTATTTTTTCTTAGATTTTCTTTTTAATTTTAGATTTCTATTTTAAAAAATCTAAAAAATTATCTAAGCTAACTAGTAAATCTAGTAAAAATTTTTCGCAATAAAAAAGTCCTGTTGCCAGGACTCTTATTAATCTAATACATAAACTTTTACATTTCTTCTGCCAAATCTATTGGCTTCAGCATTTGAATTATAAAATAAATCAATTCTATTTCCCTTAATAGCTCCGCCAGTATCTTCTGCTGTTGCATATCCGTAGCTTGCGAAACCATCCATTGATTCAATGTAAAGTTTTGAACCAAGTGGAATTACTCTAGGGTCAACTGCAACTGCCCCAACTCTTGCACGAGTTCCCATAGCAGTTTTTGAACCAGCACTTGGATCATATGCAGTAGCTTGCATTACAATTACTCTTTTTGCATTTTTTCCATTAGGTGCTGCTGCAGCTTTTTTTGTTCCAACTTCTACAACTTCTTTAACTGGATCCTTAGTAATTTCACTTTTTAAAACTTCAGTTGTTTCAAGAACTCCATTTACATAAGTGTTCTTTAGGCTTTCAGTCTTTTGTCCAACTTCGCCCTTAGTGATTACATTTTTATCTCCCTCAAACATGTCTTTGTTTTCACGACTTTCTGTTTCAAAAGGAATTTCAATCTTGTTTTCAATATTTTCTACAACAACTCTATCAATTTTAATTTCCATTCCTTCTTTTGCAATTTCATCAAGAGGAAGAGAAACTCTATCAAGTTTATTTAACTTGATATTTAAATTTTCAAGTACATCAGCAACTGTGTAGCCACTTGCTTCAGCAATTATTGTCTTGTTTCCGTCCTTGATGTGATAAGATTTAGGAGAAGAAATAGTAATTTTCATATCCTTATTAATTTCTTCATCAAGGCTTGGACTTACAAGGTCCTTGTTTTTAAGTACGATGCCTTCTTTTTTCAAGAAGTCGCCTACAGTCTTTTCATATGTAAAAACTGTCTTTGTCTTACCATTAATATTTAATTCAACATCATTTCCCAAAGCTGTGCTAAAACCCATTGTAAGTACAGACACAAGCGCTAGGACGATTAAAATAAACTTTGCATTTTTAAAAATGTTTTTTCTATTCAATATATAACCTCCATAACGTTACAAAGTTGTAAGTTTTGTTACGATTTTGTAACCTCTTCTAACCTCATAAAAGTATAATAGAAAAAACTTAATTTGTCAATTTTTTGTAACCAATTTGTAATTCTTGCCACAAATCCAGTTATTTAGCCATTTTAAAAATTTTATTAAATGTATCATTTTTGTATATAAAATTAAAATAGCTCTAAGCATTGAAATTTAGAGCTTTAAAAATATTATTACATTTGTGTTACAATTTTTTGTTTACTTTTTTGTCCTTTTTTTATAAAAAATCCTTAAATTTTTCATTTTTCGTGAGAATTTTTTTCCTTTTGTTGTGCTTTATAAAATTTTTGAATATTATTTGTACAAAATTTACTTAAGTCTAAAGGCTTATCCTTTCAATAAATCTTCTCGCCATTTTTGCAGTAAAACCCCAAATAATTTGACCCTTATATTCGTAAAAAAGTACTTCCTCTCTTCCCCTTTTGAATTTATAATCTCTTCCATTTGGAATCAAGTGGTAGGGAAAGTCATCGCTTCTATTTACCTTTAAATTTATGGTGTAGGACTTTGGCTCATTTTCCATAAAAAACTTTAGGGGCACTGTAAAAATACTTTCAACTTCTGCCTTTGATGGAATGATTTCGTAAAAATCCTTTCTTATCTCCCCAATAAAACTGTAGATAATTGCAGCATAGGGATTTACCAAAAAATCTCCTTCAGAATAGATTTCTAGGTCATTTTCTTCTATTAATAATTCTTCACAAGTTTCTCTAATAGCAGCATCCCAGGGGCTCTCATTTTTCTCTATTCTGCCTCCAGGAAAGGAAATCTCTCCTGGTTGATTTCTAAGAGTAAGAGCTCTTTTTTCAAACAAAAGATGAATTTCTCCCTTTCTCTTTATTAGAGGAATCATGACAGAAAATCTATTTTTCACATCAACAGGTAAGGGACTTTTTTTCTGAAGTTTAGCTTTAATTTTCATTAAGTCAAAATCAGCATTAAAATCCATTTTTTATTTCCCTCATAAGTTCATCAACTGTATAAATTTTAAATCTGTCAATTTTCTTTTTTTCTGCTTCTTTTTCAAGTAGTTTGTAAAGAAGCTCGTCATATCCAAAATTTTCTGGCAATTCTAATTCCTCTGCAAGCTTTGGAACATGCTCCTCAAAGATTTTTCTAAGAAGTTTACTGTCACTTTCATCAACTTTATCCTTTAAAATCTTATAAATGTACTTTAGGCTCTCTTCTTCTTCAATTGGCAAAATATAATAATCATCACCAACAAGACCCTTTACTGCCCTAAAGGCGTCAAAGTATCCATTTTTTATTAGCTCGTCAGCCTTTTCTGTATCAAAGCCAAGAGATGAGCCCAGTCTTTTATTGGGCTTAATAACATATTTTGCGCGCTCAATATTTTTTAGAGGAAGCTCAGAAAGTCTCACAAGGACAATGTCCATGTCGTCATCAATCATTTCAATGGGAGCTGGTGATGCAAAGCCTCCGTCTATAAAATATTTGCCGTGAAGCGGCTTTAACTTAAAGAAAGGAAGGTAACAGGATGCAATAATATAATCCTTTAAAAGTCCCTTCTCTATATCTTTTTTAAAAAGTTTTTCAACTTTTAAGTCTGACACATTCACTGTGCAAATTCCAAAATCAATGTCTGAATTTCTAAGCTTGTCCTCGTCAATAAATTGGTCCACAAGTCTAAAAAGTGGATAGGGAGACCTTGTAAGTTCAGGAATTTTTATGTCGTGACTTCTTAGTTTTTCCACAATTTTTGTCAAAAGATTATCATCTTCTTCCACATTTTTCAGTTCATTATCAAAGGAAGAAAAATCTAAACTTTTCCAAGCCTTAAAACATTCATAGGCATCACCTTGAGAGAACATGGCACCATTAAAAGCGCCAATACTTGTCCCAACAATTTTTGAAAAATTAAAGCCCATTTCCATGAGGGCAAAGTAGGCCCCAACTTGGTAAGCGCCCTTTGCTCCGCCACCTTCAAGGACTAAAGCCCACTTTTTCATTTTACACTTCCAAGTTCAGATGTGCAGTGTGGACATCTAGTAGCATCAATGGCAATAGTTGACTTGCAGAAAGGACATACCTTTTCTGTAGGCTCTACTTCTGCTTCTTTCTTTTTAAATTTGTCAGTAACCTTTGAAATTTGTTTTATCATAACAAAAATTACAAAGGCAATAATTAAAAAGTCAAAAACAGATTGCAAAAATACACCGTATTTAACTTCAGCTGTGCCAACAGTTACACTTAAATCTGAGAAGTTTACTCCGCCAAGAATAATACCAATAAGTGGCATTAAAATATTTTCCACAAGACTTGAAACGATTTTACCAAAAGCTCCACCTATGATGACACCAACGGCCATGTCCATGACATTTCCCTTGGCAATAAAGTCCTTAAACTCCTCCATAAATCCTTTCATCTTTTACCTCCTAAATTTGTTTTAAAATAATATTATTCTTCTCGATTAACTCCATGGCATAATCATCAACTCTATAGGCTTCGTGATAATAAATGGCGCAGATTCCTGCTTGTATAAGTGCCTTTGTGCAGTTAAGACAAGGAAAATGTGTAACATAGGCCTTGGCGCCCTTTACAGAAATTCCTTCCTTTGCACAATATAAGAGGGCATTCATCTCTGCGTGGATAGTTGCTATGCAGTGTCCATCGCGCATTGTATGCCCTACTTCGTCGCAGTGAGGGTTTCCTGTCACTGAACCATTATAGCCAGTAGAAATAATTCTGTTGTCAGAATTTACTAAAACGCAGCCCACAAAAGCCCTATCACAAGTAGATCTCGTCGCCACCATTTCAGTAATTTCCATAAAATATTCGTCCCAAGATTTTCTCATTTTGCCTCCTTTGCAAGCTTGTCTACAAGTTCGTTATATTTGACGCCAGTATGTGCTTCAACTTTTATAAATTTGACTTGAAGTTTATCCTTTATGTCGTCGTAAAACTTTTTATAGGCAATAGTTCCCTCTCTATTTGTCTTCCAAAAGCCTAGAGCCCATGACCTTATGCCTTCGTAATCGTAATGAAGATATATTTTTCTCTTTCCAATAGATTCTGCATATTCCATAGCCTTCATGGCGCCCTTAATTTCTCCAGATACATTTCTCATATCTGAATCCTTGAAAAATCTCTTGGAAAAGGAATATTCCTCCTCACCATTGTACATATATACCCCATAGGAATGACTCTTATCAGAATTTCTATAAGAACCGTCAACATAAACTATGAGTTCATCTTTTTCTGCCTGGTCTTTTTTTTCTTCTTCAACTTCATTCATAAAGGCCTCTGCATCTTTTAAGCTAGAGAATTTTTTAAAGCTTGCTCCCTTAAATCCCATGGTCTCTTTTTTACATTCATCCCAAGTTTTATATATGCCAGGATTTCTCCCAACTCTAACTGCGTAATAATTCATATTCACCTCAAAATTTGTCATTTGTCAACTATGTCTACTTATTATATAATTAGAAGTAATTAGAAGTCTAGACTTTGGAGGTAAAAATGAATAGAGAACAATTTGATAGAATGAAAAATGGCAAAGGCTTTATAGCTGCCCTTGACCAATCAGGTGGCTCAACACCTAAGGCACTTTTAAATTATGGGGTTACAGAAGACAAGTATTCCAACGATGAAGAAATGTTTAATCTCGTTCACGAAATGAGAAAGAGAATTATAACAAATGAAGCTTTTACATCTGACAGAATTTTGGCTGCAATTTTATTTAAGGTTACAATGAATTCAAAAGTTGGCGACAAGTACACTGGCGACTACCTTTGGGAAGAAAAGGGCATAGTTCCAATCCTAAAAATTGACGAAGGTCTTGACGTCGAAAAAGACGGCGCTCAACTTATGAAGCCTTTCAAACATCTTGACGAACTTCTTGAAAATGCCAAGGAAAGAAATATTTTCGGCACAAAGATGCGTTCTGTTGTAAAGGAATTAAATGAAGAATCAATTAAAAAAGTTGTAGATCAACAATTTGAATATGCAGTAAAAATTTCTGAGGCTGGCTTTGTTCCTATTATAGAGCCAGAAGTTGACATCCACGCAAAGGACAAGGCTGAAATCGAAGAAGTCCTTAAAAAATATTTAATTGAAGGACTAAAAAAACTTGGAAAAGATAATTATGTAATGTTTAAGTTGACTCTCCCTGAAAAAGAAAATCTTTACGAAGACCTATATGACTTCGACCAAACTGTTAGGGTTGTTGCACTTTCTGGCGGCTACTCAAGAGAAGAAGCCAACGAAAAACTTAGAAAAAATAGGGGCGTAATTGCATCTTATTCAAGAGCCTTAACTGAAGGACTTAATGTAAATCAAACAGACGAAGAATTTACAAAGATGCTTGACGACTCTATCGAAAAAAATTACTCAGCTTCAGTTGAAAAATAAATAAAGACGAAAAGATCTCCTTTATTGGAGATTTTTTTATTGGAAAATTAAAAATACCAAAGACTTTTTCCCTTAAAAATTCATTTATTGGTAAACTTCTATTATTGACTTTGATAAACTGGTAATGTAAACTATTTCTTAGATAATACATATTATCTTGGAGTTCTGACCGCTCATCAAGAAAGAAATTTTTAAAATTTTGATAACCGGGGTTCTCTATAGGATACTGTCCGCTAGTCGACTTTTGTCGATGACCGGGGTTCCTCTATAACTTTTTTTATTTTTATATGGAGGTTTTTTATGAAAAAGTATCAATTAGATGTACCTACACCACATTCCTACACTTATGTTACAAAGAATATTCCAAATGTAAATGTGGAACAAAGAGAAAGAGCCCTAAAGGCTACTCACTACAATGAATTTGCTTTCCCTGCAGGAATGTTAACTATCGATATGTTATCTGACTCAGGAACTACTGCCATGACAGATGTTCAATGGTCTGCAATGTTTTTGGGTGATGAATCTTATGGAAGAAACAAGGGCTACTATGTTCTCTTAGATACCTTTAGAGATGTCTTCGAAAGAGGCGACGATCAAAAGAGAATTATTGACCTTGTAAGAACTGACTGCACTGATGTTGAAAAAATGATGAACGAAGTTTACCTTTGCGAATATGAAGGTGGACTATTTAACGGTGGCTCTGCACAAATGGAAAGACCTAACACTTTTATCATTCAACAAGGCCGTGCAGCAGAATCAGTTTTATTTGAACTTGTTAGAAATATTTTAAATGGAAGAGAACCTGGAAAGACTTACACAATCCCTTCTAATGGACACTTTGACACTACTGAAGGAAATATCAAGCAAATGGGCTCTATCCCAAGAAACTTATACAATAAAGAACTTTTGTGGGAAGTTCCTGAAAATGGTCACTATGAAAAGAATCCATTTAAGGGCAACATGGACACAAAAAAGTTGGAAGAATTAATTGAAAAATTAGGACCTGAAAATGTTCCTCTAATTTATACAACTATTACTAACAACACAGTTTGTGGTCAACCAGTTTCCATGGCAAACATGAGAGAATGTTCAAGAATCGCTCACAAATATGAAATTCCTTATATGTTTGATGCTGCAAGATGGGCAGAAAATGCTTACTTCATAAAAGTTAATGAAGAAGGCTATGCTGATAAATCAATCCCAGAAATTGCAAAGGAAATGTTCTCTTATTGCGATGGTTTTACTGCATCTCTTAAAAAAGATGGACACGCAAACATGGGTGGCGTTCTTGCCTTTAGAGATAAGGGATTATTCTGGAAGAAGTTCTCTGACTTTAACGAAGATGGCTCAGTTAAAACTGATGTAGGTATTTTATTAAAGGTTAAACAAATTTCTTCTTACGGCAACGACTCCTACGGTGGAATGAGTGGTAGAGATATTATGGCACTTGCTGCTGGTCTTTATGAAGCAGCTAAGTTTGATTATCTTGATGCCCGTGTTAAACAATGTGAATACCTTGCACAAGGTTTCTACAAAGCTGGCGTAAAGGGCGTTGTACTTCCTGCTGGTGGTCATGGTGTTTACATCAACATGGACGAATTTTTTGACAACAAGAGAGGACCAGAAACTTTTGCTGGTCAAGGTTTCTCTGTTGAATTAATTAGACGTTATGGAATTAGAACTGCAGAACTAGGCAACTATTCAATGGAATATGACCTAAAGACTCCAGAACAACAAGCTGAAGTAGCCAATGTAGTTCGTTTCGCAGTAAACAGAAGTCAACTTTCAAAGGAACACATGGATTATGTTATTGCAGCTGTAAAGGCTCTTTACGAAGACCGTGCTACTATTCCTAATATTAGAATAGTCAAGGGCAAGAACCTTCCAATGCGTCACTTCCACGCTTTCCTTGAAACTTATGAACCTTCTGAAGATGAAAAATAAGTTTTAATTTTTTAATTTAATATTAAGAAAAGCCCCTTGCAAGAGGGGCTACCCTATTAAGGAGAATGACTATGGATAATAACTTAAAAGCTCGTGATGGTTTTAAAAGTAAATGGGGTTTTATACTTGCTTGTATAGGCTCTGCAGTTGGTATGGGTAATATTTGGAGATTCCCTATAATGGTTTCTACCTATGGTGGGATGACTTTTCTAATTCCTTACTTTATATTTGTAACTCTTATAGGCTCCACTGGCGTAATTTCTGAAATGGCACTGGGAAGATCAGCTGAAGCTGGTCCCGTTGGCGCCTTTGGAAAATGCACAGAATTAAGATGGAATAATAGAAAACTTGGCGAAATAATTGGACTTATACCAGTATTAGGCTCTCTTGCCCTAGCCATAGGTTACACTTGTGTAATGGCTTGGATTTTTAAGTACACTTTCCTTTCATTATCAGGCGGACTTTATGCCATGGGTCAAGACATGGATGTAATTGGCGGAACTTTTGGACAAACAGCCTCTGCCTTTGGCGCAAATATTTGGGTCGTTATTGCAATTATTGCAAGCTTTGCCATTATGGTAATGGGAGTATCTGGCGGAATCGAAAAGGCAAACAAAATTATGATGCCCCTTTTATTTATCCTCTTTGTTGGACTTGCAATTTATATCTTCACTCTTCCAGGTGCAGCTAATGGATATAAATACATCTTTACAGTAAACCCAGAAGGCTTAAAGGATCCTAAAGTTTGGATTTTTGCCTTTGGACAAGCCTTTTTCTCCCTATCAGTTGCTGGAAATGGAACAGTAATTTACGGCTCCTATTTACCTAAAAACGAAAGCATTCCATCCTCTGCAAGAAATGTTGCAGTCTTTGATACTCTTGCAGCTCTACTTGCAGCCTTTGTAATTATCCCTGCCATGGCAACAGCAAATGCACCTCTTGATACTGGTGGTCCTGGACTAATGTTTATTTACCTAGTAAATGTATTTAATGGCATGGCTGTTGGTAGAATCATAGGAATTATTTTCTACATCTGCGTACTTTTCGCAGGCGTATCTTCAATAATAAATCTTTATGAAGCACCAGTTGCCTATTTGCAAGAACAATTTAATTTTTCAAGACCAATTGCAACTACAACTATTCATGTAATTGGTTGTATCGTAGCTATATTTATTCAAGCTATAGTCGGCGGTTGGATGGATGTAGTTTCCATTTACATCTGCCCACTTGGAGCAGCCCTAGCTGGCATAATGTTCCTATGGGTTGCAGGAAAAGATTATGTAATCCCTGCAGTTAGTCAAGGTCATAGAAAAGAAATCGGCGGATGGTATTATCCACTTGCAAAATATGTATATGTAACAGCTGCCATAATTGCCCTAATAGCAGGCGCAAAATTTGGTGGTATTGGTTGATAAAATTTTATAAAAAAATAAGTGTTGGCTTTTTTGCCAACACTTTTTCTTTTAAAAATTATCCTTTTTATTTCTAAATTGAGTAAATTCATCTAAATCCCTTGCCAAGAAAAAGGGATTTATTTTTTTCTCCTTTCCTATTGTAGATGGAAGAGTGATTTTTTCTTCTTCACGCAGTTTTTTCACTCTCTCAAATTCTCTGTCTAAATCATCATTAGAAATTACAGACTTTGCAAATTTTAAATTTGCAAGAGAATATTCGTGAGCTGGATAAACATAAGTGTCATCATCTAAATTTTTTAGTTTATTTAAACCCTCATAGGCTTTTTTGTAGTCTTTAGTAAAAACTCTTCCGCAGCCTGCAAGGAAAAGGGCATCTCCACAAAATAATTTATCTCCCATTAAATAAGAAATGTGCTCTTCTGTGTGACCAGCAGTTAAAATAACTTTAAAATTTTCTCCTAAGAGCTCAAATTCATCGCCGTCACTTAAAAATATATCGTTATATTCTTTTGTTTCAAGAGGTCCGTAGACTTTCGCACCGTATTTATTTTTAAGCTCTTTAACTCCTCCCACGTGGTCCATATGCTTGTGAGTTAAAAGAATGTAGTCAAGATTTTTATCCTTTAAATAATCTATGACAGGACCAGCATCGCCTGGGTCCACAACAAGAGTCTTTCCATCTTTTTCTATTGTCCAAATGTAATTGTCATTAAAAGCTTTTATATAGTTAATTAACATATTCCACCTCATTATATACTTACTCTTGTTGCAAGTATTTAAACATGAGAAGTGACTTTGCTTTTCTTTAATTAATTGTTCTTTTTGTTGGATAAAATTTTATATAATTTCAGAATTTACTGTGAAGACAAAAAACAGACTTATTATATGACTACTCTTATTTATTACAAATTAAAACCATCTTGCTAAGAATATCCTATGGAAAAAATTGCCTTATTTTCAAATCGAAGAACTTCGGCTACAATCGCACTGTTTGAGCGAATCGAGTTTGCAATTTTAGAAGTTCGAGATTTAGAAAATAACAATTTTTGTAATGAGATAGACCTGCATGATGGTTTTAAAGATTTATAAAGTTGATTCAAGATTATATTTTTATAACTTGACCTTAAATAAATTTAAAAAAGACAGTCAAATAATGACTGCCTTTGATTAGGTTTTTTTTGAGTTTTACAATCCGACTCGCTTGAAAATGTTCCCTATTCGGTCACATTGGCTGAGACTTGATCAAATCTCTGTAAGAAATTTTGATAAGCCTGCCCACAGATTTTTGCTTGTCAAAAATCTATGTTCCTTTATTTTCGCTGGATAAGCTTCTTCATCACTTCAGCCTTCGCTACGCTCGCATTCGCTGTGAAGACCGTAAAATAAAAAGACAGTCAAATAATGACTGCCTTTTGAGGTTGTTTTGAGTTTTACAATCCGACTTGCTTGAAATTTCTCCTTATTCAGTCGAATTAGCTGAGACTTATCAAATTTCTGTAAGAAAATTTGTTAAGTCTGCTCACAGATTTTTGCTTGTCAAAAATCTATGTTCCTTTATTTTCGCTGGATAAGCTTCAGTGTGAAGATAAAATCAAAGACAGCTTTTTTTAGCTGTCTTTGTTTAGGTTTTTTTCTATATATCCAACTCCGACTCACTCAAAAATGTTCCCTATTCGGTCACATTTTTTCGTTCGCTGGATAAGGTTCTTCATAGCTTCAGGCTCCTTTCAGTCGCCTTCAGCTTGAAGACCGTCTCAATCGTGACTCGTCACGATTGAGACTACCATTAATTACATCATACCCATGCCTGGATTCATTTGTGGCATTGCTGGTGCTTCTTCTTTTATGTTTGCTACTGCTGCTTCTGTTGTCAAGATCATTGATGCTACGCTTGCTGCGTTTTGTAGGGCTGATCTTGTTACTTTTGTTGGGTCTACTATTCCAGCTTTTTTCATGTCTACATATTCTGATTTATATGCGTCAAAGCCTATGCCAGCTTCTTTAGTCTTTACATGTTCTACTATTACTGAACCTTCTAGTCCTGCGTTTTCTGCTATTTGTCTTAGTGGTTCTTCTAGTGCTTTAAGGATTATGTTTGCGCCAGTTTTTTCGTCGCCTTCTAACTTATCAACTACTTTTGCTACTGCATCTATTGAGTCGATTAGAACTGTTCCACCACCAGCGACAATTCCTTCTTCTACTGCTGCTCTTGTTGCTGCAAGGGCATCTTCGATTCTTAGTTTTCTTTCTTTAAGTTCAACTTCTGTTGCTGCTCCTACTTGGATTACTGCAACTCCACCAGAAAGTTTAGCAAGTCTTTCTTGTAATTTTTCTTTGTCAAATTCTGAATCTGATTCTTCAATTTGATTTTTGATGTGGGAAATTCTATTTTCAAGTTCAGATTTTTCCCCTGCACCATTTACTATAACTGTAAGGTCTTTTTCTACTCTTACCTTTGATGCAGAACCAAGCATATCAATTGTTGCATCTTTAAGGTCTTGACCTAAATCAGATGATACAACTTGTCCGCCAGTTAAAATTGCTATATCTTGTAACATTTCTTTTCTTCTGTCGCCATAGCCAGGAGCCTTTACTCCAACTACATTAAGTGTTCCTCTTAATGAGTTTACAACAAGAGTTGCAAGGGCTTCTCCGTCAATGTCATCTGCTATGATAAGAAGTGCTTTTGATGCTTGAAGCACTTGTTCAAGTAGTGGCAAAATTTCTTGTATATTTGAAATCTTTTTGTCTGTAATTAAGATGTATGGATCTTCTAATTCTGCAACCATTTTGTCAGAATCTGTCACCATGTATGGAGATAGGTATCCTCTGTCAAATTGCATACCTTCAACTACATCAAGACTTGTGCCCATGGATTTTGATTCTTCAACAGTGATTACACCGTCGTTGCCAACTTTTTCCATTGCTTCAGAGATTAGCTTTCCAACTTGTTCATTTGCAGCTGAAATTGATGCAACTTGTTCAATTGCTTCCTTTGAAGAAACTTCTGTAGAGAATTTTTTAATTTCTTCAACAGTTTTTTCAACTGCCTTAGCGATTCCCTTTTGTAGAACCATTGGGTTTGCACCTGCTGCTAAATTTCTCATTCCTTCTCTAATAATTGCTTGAGCAAGAAGAGTGGCAGTAGTTGTACCGTCACCTGCAACGTCATTAGTCTTTGTAGCAACTTCCTTTAAAAGTTGTGCGCCCATGTTTTCAAATTTATCTTCACATTCAATTTCTCTTGCAATAGTAACACCATCATTTGTAATAAGTGGTGTGCCATATTCCTTGTCTAAAATTACATTTCTGCCCTTAGGTCCAAGTGTAACTTTAACTGTATCTGCAAGAGTATTTATTCCTTTTATTAAGCCTTTTCTAGCATCTTCTGAAAATTTAATTTCCTTTGCCATGTTATCACTCCTTATTCAATAACTGCCAAGATGTCTTGGAATTTTATAATTGTATATTTTTCCTTGTCAAGTTCAATGTCATTTCCTGCATACTTTGAGAAAATAACCTTGTCGCCAACTTTAACAAGTCCCTTCATATCTTCATCTGTGTCTAGTTTATTTCCTGTTGCAACAACTTCTGCAATATTTGATTCTTCCTTTGCTGATGAAGGAAGAACTATGCCTGAAGCAGTTGTTTCTTCTTTTTCAATTTTCTTGATGACGATTTTGTCGTCAAGTGGTCTAAGTTTCATCTATATTAACCTCCTTATAATTAGCACTCACTAATGTCTTCTGCTAATACATATATGATAATACATTGGAAAAATTTTTTCAAGGGTTAAAAGTAATAAAATCCTTAAAAATTTTCTTGAAATTATTAATATTAAGCTTTATATAATTGCCTCTTAAAAATCTTTTAATAATTATTTGTGATTTTTTGGAAAGAAAAAATTATCTGTATTTATACCCTCAAGTTTAAGGAGCTTCATTTTTCGATGAAGACCTCCTGCATAACCTGTAAGAGATCCACTAGTCCCCACCACTCTGTGGCAAGGAATAATTAGAGATATAAGATTACAAGCTACTGCACCACCTACAGCCTGATTAGACATTTTCTTATATTTTCCACTGGCAATAAGTTTTTCTGAAATGTCCTTATAAGTAATAGTCTTTCCATAGGGAATCTCTAACAAAATTTCCCAGACATCTTTTCTAAATTCTGTACCTTCTAAATTTAGCTTAGGTGTAAAATTCGGCTCCACACCAGAAAAATATATATCAAGCCATCTTAATGTATCAGAAAAAATTTTATCTTCAGAAATTTTTTTGTTTTTATTTATTTCTTGAATTTTATTTATTTTTTCTATTTCATTATAATCTTCTTTTTCATTAAAATTTTTTATTTCGCCCTTTTCTTCAAGGTCTTTAAATTCCTTTTGATTATCAAAATAAAGTCCAGTAAGTGAATCTTTACAAATTATAATTAAAATTTCACCAAGGGGTGAATTATAAATGCTCTTTTTAATCATAAAGCTCCATAAATATAAAAAAAGGAAATCCCATTGGATTTCCTTATACTAATTCTATAATTGAAATTTCTGCGCCGTCTCCACGTCTTGGACCCATCTTCAATACTCTAGTGTAACCACCATTTCTATCAGCATATTTTTCAGCGTATTCACTAAATAATTTTGTAACAACATCTTCTGAATAAATATATGCTAAAGCTTGTCTTCTTGCGTGAAGGTCGCCTGCTGCCATGGCTGATCGTCCGGGGCCAGCGCGGTGGTTTGCGTTAGCATTGCCCGGCCCCCTGTGACGGTTTGC
>OKWK01000147.1_pt1 | contig 75712 bp, 80 predicted proteins | sample 1607181 | NCBI WGS metagenome assembly OKWK01 (sample SAMN07501053, study PRJEB24779) | human gut metagenome | isolation source: stool | host: human infant | place: USA: Pittsburgh, PA
TAATTTTCGTCGTAATGCGCAGTGGCATCGTAATAAATACTGTCATCCGGCTTATATCCCGGCGGATAAACGGTAATAATTTCGCCATCAAAGACCGCGACACCTGTCCACGCGACCCCTCTTGAACTGGTCGCAATAGTCATTTGTGCCAGATGGCGACTTACCGGCTTTGCATCACCGATCAGGCGGTTTAATTCGTCCAGAGTTTTCGGTGTCAGCCCTACCTCGTTAACATCCACCTCAAGCCGGAATGTACCCGGCTCGTCTCCGACGTCGAACCACTCCGCGAACGTGGCAGAAAAACCCATGTCCTCAATCACGCGCCGTACTGCGGCGCGGGTACCCTTCCGGCGGTGAAGCCAGTATGAGTGCTGGATTGACGCTATTTTTTTCTCTGCCGGCCAGTTTTTATCCCATCGATCAACCGACAGCGCCCATGCCAGATACGGCAGCAAATCAACCGGGCAGGCGGTCGGCGTCCACAGCGTGCGTAATGCGACCGTGATAGCGGATAATCTGGCAGTTGCCCCTTCGGCGCCGCGCATCCATGCCGTTGAAGATGGCGGGAGAAGCGAGCTATTCATCTGTCCCACCATTGTCTACGGTGTAGCCGGTATTGCGCGCGGCCTGGGTGTTGTCGATCTGAAGGTCGGCGGCCGGTGTATTGATCACTACGCGCTGCACCCCCTGAACATGCAGGGCTGCCGAGATAGCAGAACGTACAATATCGCGACCGATTTTCTTGTCGTTGTCAGCAAGGAACGCCTGAAGGGACGCCATTGCCGCATTAATAATCGGCTCCGACTCCGGGCCGGGATAGAGGTATAGCGTGGCGTCAATCTCGTACCCGACAACCTCCGCACTCTGCACGGTCACTCTGTCCCCCAGGGGGCGCACTTCCTCGTCGTTGACGGCGGCGGCAACGGCGGCCAGCAGCTCCGCCGACGCGGTGCCATCCCCTTCGGTAGACAATACCGCCACCACCACTTCAGCCGGTGACGGGCTGGTTGCCCGCGCATCAGAGACCTGGCCGCTGGCGCTACGGGCAAAATATTCATACGCTGCTGACGGCCCGGCAACGCTCATCCCCTCAAACGCGGCCTGCGCACGCAAGCGCAGCGCCTCGTCGCTTTCCGTCACTGCGTCGGCGGTGTCGGTTGCCGCCGTGATGGTGAGGCGTTCCGTGTCAAGATTAGCCGCGATATTGTCCAGATCGTCGCCGGTCGCATGACTGAGCATGCAGGCCGCCGCCCCCTCGTTGATGCGCTGTCGTAGCAACAGTTCACGGTACGCCATCGCCTGAGCGATGATGTTCAGCGGCTCTGATTCCAGGCCCAGCGCAGCGGCAACCGCTGACTGCTGATCAGCAGGAAACGCCGCCACCATGACCGCTTTCACTTCGGCGAGGATGGTCTCGAAGTCGAGTTCTTCGATAATGGTCGGCGATGGCAGCTGCGACAGGTCAATTGTTGGCATTCGCATTCCCCTTTAACGTCACCGCGCGGGTGCTCTTTTCCATCGTCTCGGTCAGCATGCCGGACAGTTCAGCTGTCACGGCGCCACTGGCGGAGTACGTCACATTGATGGTGTCCAGCACGATCCGAGGTTCCCATGCCGCCAGCGCAATCACTGCAGCACTCATCAGCTGCAGGCGAGTCACATCGTTTTTCGGGCTGTCGATAAGATCCGGGCAGAGCGAGCCGTAGTTACGGCGCATCAGGCGACTGCCAACCGGCGTCAGCAGAATGTCGTTAACCGACTGCCACACATGATCCTCGTCGGTCAGGGTGCCGGTGCCGGCCGCGTTCATGCCGCGATAGCGTTCTGTCATTTTGTGCCCACCGTCCAGTCGCCACCGCGCTCAACCTCGCCGTGATTGTGGTCATCCACCTGCACGCCGTTAGATTTGAACGCACCGCCGGTATGATTGAAATTGCCGCGCATCTCCCCGCCCTCGGAAATATCAAGATTTTTCGCTCGTAACAGGTTGGTGCAGTCCACCTCCGGCGTATCCAGCGTCACCTTAACTGACGCCTCGATCGTCGCTGTTTTGATGCCCGTCACCTGCAATGCGCCCGCCTCCGCGTCATAACGAAACTTCGCACCGTCCGGAGCGGTCACCACCATCTCGTTACGCGATGTGCCCGGTGCCGGGTTGTCGTCGCTGTACAGGCTCCCGCCGATAAAGGCGACGTCGGTATTACCACCCAGGCACAGGAACCAGACCTGCTCGCCGATGGATGGCGGTACCCAGACTTTAAACGCCCCGGCCCGCTGCGCCGTCCAGCGCAGCCAGGTAGTTTCCAGTCCGCCGCTCTGCACGCGAACGCGCGCGTTTTTCTCGTCGATCTCCGTCACTGTTCCGGTGCGGGCGATATTCTCCAGCAGGCGAAGCAGCTCGGCGAACTCCATCAGCGCCCCCCCAGCGAATTAATCACGTGGCGGAAAATGGCTGTACGGTCGGCTTTGCTCAGGCCCAGCAGCTCGCGGCGCGGATAGTCCGCCATTGCGCCGCTGTCATTAATCCGATCGCGCAGCCCTTCCTGATGCGCTCTGGCGATACGGGCAGCAACGCCGGAGTAACCCACCTCAACGCCATCGGCGGTGGCGCGAGCCTTCAGGAATTTCGCGGTACGCAGACGACGAAACATCGGCTCTGCGGTAGTGGTGTTGCGGCGAGTCTCGCTCAGGTTGATATCGAGATAACGCTCAATGTCCTCGCGATAGAATGACCGCTGCGCCCCACGTTCCACGTCAAAGCCGCTTAATATGCGCCCTCGCTTGCTGCGGGTTGTGCGCCAGTTACGCAGGCTCCTTTCCTGCCCCTGCCACATGAATTTAATTCCTGCGCGTGCACGCAGCACCTTACGGCGGCGGCCTTCATATTTCGTGCCATCCGGGTCTTCCTGCTTGCCGATGCGCCGGCTCTGGCTCTGGCGCAGCATCGTGGCCATCCCTCTGGCCATGCGCAGGCGGCCTTGTACGGAAGCCCCTTCCAGGATGGCCGCAAACACCTCATCCAGTTGATGAAACGACGGATCGTTACTCATACCAGTGCGCCTCCGGATTCCGGATCAAAGACCATCTCCCATTCGCCACCGTTGAAGCGCGGGCGCGACTCGGCAAGGTGCTCCGCCTTCGGTGTGCCGCTTTCACTGGTCACCATGACGCGTTCCCAGACCGGTACCTTAAACAGAATGTCGGCGACGTCGTCGTTGACGATCTCGGCGTCAAATTCCACCTTGCGGTTATTGTCGGGATTCAGCAGCAGATCGGGCTGCTGCTGCCATACCCACGCCAGCAGCGGCAGCATGAGGTCGTCTACCTGGCCGGGAAAATCCATCGCCAGCACCTGAATGGTGTAGTGGTACATGAATGACGCTTCGCCGGTCGCCTCGATCTGGATATGGCCTTTTTCCACCCAGACTGTGATTTGCTCCGGGTTGGCTTTGCACCAGGTGTTACCGGCAATCAGCGCGGCGCGCAGTAGTTCGGCTTTTTTCACTTTATCCCCCTGGCTATGCGCCGTAGCTCCAGTTCGCGAATGCCCGCCTTATCGGCGTTGCAGGTATCCAGCGCGTCAAGTAATGAATCTGTCCAGACAGCCAGCCCGCCCCACGTCATCGGCCTGGCCGGTGGTGGCGGGACGTCAGTTTTTGCCGTCAGGCTTTCGGGTAATGGCTCCTGAATAATCTGCGGCGGCGACTTCTTCGGCTCGCTGGTACAGGCTGTCAGCGCCAGCAGCAGGCAAAGGAGCAACGGCGCAGTCGTTACCGGCCAGTGCGGTTTTGATGTTTTCACGTCGGTGCTCTCCCGTTACGGTGCGCTGCTGGTTGAGTTTCTTCAGTCCGGCCTCCACCTGATTGACGTCCTGGCGTAGCGCCCTGACCTCGGTCAGCACATCGCCGGTCTGTTTCAGCTGTCCCTTGGTGCTGGTCAGCGATTGCTCTGCCTGTTCGCGCTTATGGCTTTGCCAGGCAAACCCACCGACGGCGGCGATCAGCAGGACAAACATCACGATGGAAAGAATGGCGGTTGCTTTCATTTCGCCCCCTTCAGCGCGGGATCAGATAAACACCACGCCTGAAAATCTTCCCGGCGGTTGACCAGTCCCTGTGAACGTTTGCCGGCGGAGTTGACAAAGTCAGTCAGCCGCTCGCATACGCCCTTCCAGTTGCCGGCCTGCGCGTGGCGCCAGAGGGTGGTTCTCACCTTCTGGCCTTTGCCGTTGGTGTACCAGCCCAGACCGGTGCAGCCGACGTTAAACGTGCCGTCGGTCATACTCTCGAAGACCTTCTGCGGTGCGGCAGCGCCGTTAAACTCGCGGTTAGTGCACTTTTCGGCACGCATCAGATCGTTAACCCAGCGCTCGGCAATCTCACCCTCGGCATATTGGCGATTCTCCACCTTTGAGGTGGAGCCGACACCCACCGTCAGCACGCCCGCCGGGCAGTAATACGGGGTCTTGCGACAGTCCTCGTACTTCGCCATCTTCAGCTGTGCTTCCGGGCTGGTTCGCAGCGCCTGCGGCCATAAGGTGGCGGCCAGCGAGATGATCGCGGCGGTTGAGCAGGCAATAATGCGTTTTTTCATCGCGGAGCCTCCCGGATGGTGCGGATCAGCTCTTTAACGTCCTGGCGGTTCTCGGTGTCGTCGCGGATGGCGTCGATCAGTTCGTTCAGTAGCGTGTTGTTGGTCTCCTGAATGCGCGCCATCCGGCGGCGGTGCATCTCGCCCAACGCAGCGGCGGCGATACCTATCAGGATGCCGGCGGCGGTGAGCCAGTCCTTTTGCGTCATGACGCCAACGCCCGTCAGAAACGTTGACCAGGAGTACGTCACGCCATTCCAGATGCGATTGATTAAGTCCATAGCTGCACGGTCTCCTGTGTCGCGGTGCTGCTGATTTCTGGCAGCTCCACCACCTGGCCGGCGTCGAGAAATATCTGACCGGCCAGCGCTTTGTTAGCGGCGAGGACGATCTCAGTCACGCCCTGCGTGGTGCCGTAGTGGCGCTGACACAGCAAGTCCACGGTATCGCCCTGCAATGCCTGAACTTTCATCAGAATGCCTCCGCAGTATTGCGTACGGCGCCGCGAATATCGGATATCGCCCAACGTGCATCACGCCACATATCATCGGCTTGTGAAGCCAGCGCGACCGCGCGTTTCTCGCCTGCGTCACCGGTAGTATCCACGTCCCGGTTAGTGCCGAGAATGTGCGCCCGGGCGATGCTGAATACTGCGCGGCGGAAGCGGTGAACCTTCATACTCTCGTCGTTAACCTTGACCGCTGGCACGTCGGCCAGTCGGGCGTAACCCGCTGCCAGCTGGTCGGCCTGCCAGTCGGCGAGCTGATCGAGGGTATGAGACACGCCCTCGATAACGGCCTGCTTCAGGCGCGAGGTGGTCACGGCGCCATTGATGCGCATCTCCATGCGCACATCGCTCAGGGCGATTTCCGGCCAGAACGTCCCGGCGGTGACTTTCTCGCCACCGTCGTCAGTGTCCGGCACATCCTCCGAGGAGGGGGTAACAGTGCGACCGGCTACAAGGCTCATCGCGTCGTCTCCTGAATAGGTGGCGGTGGGCGAACGGAGAAAAGAAAACGCAATGCGTTGCAGATCTCCGCCCGCGCCGCCAGCGCACGGGGCGCAAGTCGGTTATTTTTTGGCGGCAGTCGCTTTTTTCGCTGTTGTTTTGCGCGCTGCCGGCTTACGGGTTGTGCTTTTGCGGGTGGTTTTGGTCACTGTGGCGCTGGCCACTGCCGCCGGATCTGACGATGCTGCAGCTTCGCCCGTGCCGTCCGCCACGGTGTCTCCTGCCATGTCGCCGCTACCTTCGGCGCCATCAGTGCCAGCGCTGCCGGTGTTATCGTCGCCAGCTGCGCCGGCCGCCGCTGCGGCGGCTTTTTTCACCACGCGAGCCAGCCGGTCGATCTCTTTTTTCACTCCGGCGCCCGCATCCAGCGTCAGCGCCTGGCGCAGCAGCTCCAGCGCGGTGATCTGCTCTTCTGTCGTGCCATTACGCAGCGCAAAGGCGCGTGCTTTGCAGAGCTTGGCGCGAACCACGTCGGGCATGTCGCTGCCAGAGGTAAAGTCCGCGACCTCATCGAGCACCGCCAGATACGGCGTGACGTCGGTCGCATCATCCGCCTTGACCTGCACCAGAATCGGATCGCAAATCTCATCAACCAGAACGGTTGCAGCGGTACGGTTGAAACGGTCAGGCATCAGCAAGCCATGAGTGACGACGTAGCGGCCAATGCGGACGGCAAGCGCGTAATCACCGGCATCAATCGCCCAGACCATCAAGGTTACAATCACCTCATCCTGTCGGCCGCTGTCGCCGTCGAGCGTGCCCTCGATCCAGCCCTCGTAATGCGGCAGCAACTGGCGTTTCATCGCCGCTTTCGCCTGGTCAGATTGCACTCGCTTTAATGCACTCTGATCCATGCGCAGCCGGTGCATGATCTGCTCGTGCGCCGTGCGGGCGGTATCGGACTGCTCGTCGGTTTTGCCATGACGCTCGGCCATGACCTTCTGAAAATGTTTTTGTGCCGGTGTCAGCATTGTTTCTTCCCCGATTAACGGCGGGCCGAAGCCCGCCAGTGCGCGGTTACTCGCCGCCGCCCGGTGCTTCGGCAAAGGTGATGCCGTCGATAAAGGCCACCGCGCCGTAATCCTCAACAATGAAGTCATCATTTGAGGACTGGTACGTTGCCACGCGGTTGTATTCCGGTTCCTCTTTGATCGTCCGGCGCAAGCCGCCGCGCTGGTAGTAGATCGAGAGGTTTTTAAGCGGCGTGATGAGGATGGCGTTACCCGGCATGTAAGGCGCGATAAAGGTCGGCATATTGCCTACGCGCTCCTGCGCCACAATCAGCTGACCGGCCAGCATTTCAGTGTTCGGGTTGGTCTGACTCATGGCGTTAATGGTCGGGAAATTGCTGGTTGTCAGCAGATCGCCGGACAAAATCACCACGTTGTCAGGGTTGCGCTTGTGCCATTCGTCCATGAGGCTGTTTTTGGCGTCATAGACCGCAGCCGCTACGTTGCCGTAGGTGCCCTCGGCGACAATGGCGTTGTTCTGATTGCGGGAGGTGATCGTCACGCCGGTAATGCGACGGTGCGCCGCTTCATTGCGGATTTTTTGCAGCCAGCCAATACCACAATCCTGCAACAGCGGATTCGCTGCGCGGTCGGATGGGTCAGCGTAGCTGGCACCGTTAAAGCCGATCATGATGCGGTCGAGCGACATCTGACGGGCCATCGCGGAGCTAATCAGCGGCTGGAAGTTCGGCTGATGCGCCCACGCATCCATTTGCGCATAACTCACGGCGTAGTCGTAGTTGGTTTTGCGGCACAGATAGTTGTACGGATCCATCTGGTCGTTAGCGCCTGGATTGCGGCGGTTAGTGGTGCTGTTGTTGACGCCCGCCAGCGGGCCTTTGCTGCCGATCAGGATTTTCTGACCGATCTGCTCTTCAACGCCAAAGACGTTGATCAGTTTCAGGAAAGCATCATCCTGCTGCGCGGCCGCTTCAAGGCGCTGCTGCACGGTCGGATCAACGCTGAATTGTGCTGCAACGGCGGCGGCGCTAACGCCGTTCAGCTGTGCCTGACGGGCAACGTAGCTGTCAAACAGCTTACGGGTAGGATTTCTCATGTCGGGATCTCTCGTTATGGATATCAGTAGTCAGCAAGCTGCGCGTTCGCGCCACCGCCAGCCGCCGGGCGCTGGCTGAAATTGCCGTCAGTGCCTTCCAGCTGCTGGCGCAGTGCGGCAAGGTCGGTGGTCAGCTTCTGGATGGCGACTTTGTCCTGCTGGCGCTCCAGTTCAGCGGCGTTGAACTGGTCAATTTGCTTGGACTGTGATTGCGCCACGGCTTCAACGACCTGATGCATCTGGCTGAAGCGCTGATCGTCAGTTTTCTGGCCTTTGCTGATAATGCCCATTACGCGGCTATACCACTTCGCCCCCTCGTCGCTGCGCTGAGCGGTCAGCTCAATGACCTCGGCTTCAATGGCTTCAGAGAACATCGGCGGCTCTGCCTGCTGGTTGTTGAAGGCCATCACTGATGCGCGCTGCTGCGTGGCAAATTTCAGGCGTTCGGTACCGAGGCTTGCCGGCGTATCGGTCATCGCCAGTCCCACGATATAGGCCTTGCCGTTAAGGGCGAATTGCGGGTGCAGCTCAATGCTGGAGTAGACCTTCTCCCCCTTATTGGTCATCTGCACCATGCGATCAGACGGTTCAATTTCCGCATACAGCGCCGTGCGACCGGCCAGCGGCCCTTCGGTAATATCCTCGGTGCTTAGCGCTGCCACATCGCCCATCGCGCCAAAGTCGCTGCCGGGATACGGGGAGAGATAGTGTTCGATGTTGACGCGTGCGCCGTACACTTCCTGGCTGTAGTTCGCCGCCGCATCGCGGAGGTGTTGCGGCTGAATCTCGCGGCCATCAACGGTGTTACCGGAGACGGCAACGCGAAACTTCTTACGGGGTTTAGCTGTGCCTGCCATGTTCGTTTACTCGCTGGTTTTTGAGTTCCCGGTGATGATGGCAGGCGGTGACGCACGCGCTCAACGCGTTGTTGTTGTGAGGGAATTGCCACAACCAAAAGCGGGCGAAAGGGCACGCGCGCGCGGGTTAATCTCCCCGGCAGGAAGCGAGGAGGATTAATGGCGATTGAAGAAGCATTCATCATGCAGCGGGCGCGGCAGCTCTACTGGCAGGGGTACCCGCCGGCGGAGATCGCGCGCCTGATGGGTATCAACCCGAACACGGTGTACTCATGGAAAAAGCGCGATGAGTGGGACACCACACCGCCGATCCAGCGTGTCACGACGTCCATTGACGCACGACTGATCCAGCTCACCAGTAAGGACACAAAGACCGGGGGCGACTTCAAAGAAATTGACCTGCTGACGCGGCAGCTCAAAAAGCTGGATAACGGCACGCCAGTGACACAGCCGAAGAAAAAGATCCGCAAGAAACAGAACTTCTTTTCAGAGGCGCAGATCTCCGCGCTGCGGGCCAACATTATCGACTCGCTGCACTGGCATCAAAAGACCTGGTATGAAAACCTTCACCACCGTAACCGGGCCATTCTGAAGAGCCGGCAGGTCGGCGCAACATGGTACTTTGCCCGCGAGGCTCTGCTGCGTGCTCTAACGGGTGACGTGAAATACAAGCACCAGCTCAACCAGATATTTCTGTCGGCGAGTCGCCGCCAGGCGTACCAGTTCCGCAGCTTCATTCGCGCCGCTGCCGCTGAGGTTGATGTTGAGCTAAAGGGCGGCGACATGATCCAGCTGTTTAACGGCGCGGAGCTGCACTTTCTCGGCACGTCGGCGGCAACGGCGCAGTCCTATACCGGCAACCTGTACTTTGACGAATTTTTCTGGGTCGGGCAGTTTGCCAACCTGAAGAAAGTGGCCGGCGCAATGGCGACCCTGAAGGGATTGACGCGTACCTACTTCTCGACACCGTCAGCGGAGAGTCACGAGGCGTACCCTTTCTGGTCGGGTGAAGCCTTCAACAAAGGCCGCAGCCACGGTAAGCGCGTGGAGTTCGACACGTCCTGGAAGACGCTTAACAGTGGGCTGATGTGCCCGGACAAAATCTGGCGCCAGATCGTCACGTTGCAGGATGCGGTCGATAACGGTTGGGATCTGACTGACATTGACGAAATCCGGGAGGAAAACAGCCCGGAGGAGTACGACAACCTCTACGCCTGCACCTTCATCAAGAACGGTGAAACAGCCTTTGACTACAACATGCTGCTGAGCTGCGGTGCAGACGGCTATGACGAGTGGCCAGACTGGAAGCCCTACGCCATGCGGCCAATGGCCGATCGTCCGGTGTGGATTGGCTACGACCCTAACGGATCCAGCGGCAAGGGCGACAGCGGGGCCATCTCTGTTAACGCGGCGCCGATGATCCCCGGCGGTAAGTTCCGCACCATCGAGACCATTCGCGTGCGCGGCATGGAGTTTGAGGCGCAGGCCGCCATGATCATTAACATGCTCACGCGCTATAACGTGCAGCACATCGGCATCGACGGCAGCGGTATTGGCGAGGCGGTGTACCAGCTCGTGAAGAAACGCTTCCCGGCGGCGGTGTGCTACCAGTTCTCGCCGGCCAGTAAGCGCATGCTGGTACTGAAGATGCTGCAACTGATCCGCGCCGGCCGCTGGGAGTATGACCGTGGCGAATATGACCTCATCACTGCTTTCTGTGCTGTGCGCAAAGTGGTCACGCCCGGCGGCGTCATCACCTACGATACCGACCGCGCCCGTGGTGTGAGTCACGGCGACCTCGCCTGGGCGACCATGCTCGCCACCGTTAACGAGCCGCTGGGTCAGGAAGGCGGCAACACTATGACTGTTATGGAGTACTGATGAGCAGACGAAAATCCCCGCGCGGCAGGCAGTATGCCAGGGAGCAAGCCGACCTCGCCGACGCACTGAAGTCGGCGCCGGGCCTGAGCGCGTTCACGTTCGATGGCCCGTGGCCGGTGACCGGTGCTCATGACCTGCTGGATAACATGTACTGCGCCAACAATGGCCGGTACTACGAGACGCCGATCAGCTGGTACGGGCTGGCCCGCCAGTTTGGTTATGCGAGCTGGCACCAGTCGGCGCTGTTCTTCAAACGTAATGTGCTGGCCGGGTGCTTCATCCCGCACAGGCTGCTATCGCGCCAGGCGTTCAGCGCCTTTGCGCTCGACTGGTTTGTGTTCGGTAACGCGTACCTTGAGATGCGCCGCAACCGCCTGAGCGGGCCGATGGGCTTTCGTAACTCGCTGGCGAAGTACACCCGGCGCGGTTCCGACCTCGACACGTATTGGTTTATTCAGTCGGGGCTTGACGATCACCAGTTTGAAACCGGTTCGGTGTGCCACGTTATCAACCCGGATATTCACCAGGAGATCTACGGCATGCCGGAGTATTTCGCCGGCCTGCTGTCGGCCAACCTGGCCCACTCCGCCGACAAGTTCCGCAAGCTCTACTACGACAACGGATCGCATGCTGGGTGTATTGTCTATGTCAGCAGCGCAGTAGCTGACGGGGAAAGCCTGGAGAACCTGAAGAAGACGTTGACCGACACCCGGCGCGGCGGGGCATTTAAAAACATCCTGCTGAGTGCGCCAGGGGTTGGCAAAGACGCGGTGCAGATCCTGCCGTTCAGTCAGATATCGGCGAAGGATGAGTTTGTTGGGGTGAAGTCTTCCACGCGTGACGACATGCTTGCGGCTCACCGCGTGCCACCGCAGCTGATGGGCGCCATACCTGAAGGCAACGGATCATTCGGCGACGTCGAGAAGGCGGCGAGGGTATTCGCGGTCAACGAGCTGACGCCGGTGATGGAAGCGATGAAGCATGTTAACGACTGGCTCGGCGAAGAGGTGATCCGCTTCAACCCTTACGCCCTGCTGGAAACCCCGAAGTGATCTGAAGGTACCGCACTGCCATTCCCGGCGGTGTGGTGCCGACCTGCAGCACCACCATTCCCGGCCGTGTCGGCCAACCCGCAAAACCTCAACGCCATATCCCCAACCAGACGCAGCCATAGCCATTCTGCGGGCCGATCACGCCATCGCGGGCCGGATGCACCGTGTCAGTGCGCGCCCGGCAGGCGGCTTTTGGCGAAGTATGCCGCCCCCTTCCCTACCCCCAAAGCGCGCGCTTGCTCCCCCGCCTCGCCTGCGCGCCAAACCAGTGTCTTTTTGTGCACTTTGTGCAGGCCGCCCAGGCCCCGCCAGTGCTGGGGCCGCACAGCAAAAACGATGTTTCAAAAATTGTGCAAAATTGTGCAAGTTTTTGCATTTCTCGAGGCAATAAAAAAGGGCTCATCAGCCCTTGTTTACATGCCCCATTCCCTATGAGGGAGGCGATCCTTAAATGCAAGATAATCATAGAACTCGCGGGTATGGGAAAAGATGCATTCGCACATTGCGGCTCCTGCATTGGATACGGCTAATCTCAGCATCCCGTCTGGTTTTGGATTGCTCACCAAATTCTGATATACGTGCTCCTGATTTGTACCAGCAACACATAGTAGTAAAGAGGATTCAAATGTAACTACGGCATCCAGTAGCCGTTGATGAACAACGGAGAGGGTTGGCTGATTTGCGGTAATAGCAGATAAACATCGGCGATCACCCGTCATGAAGACGGCCCCTGGGTGTTCAATACATGATGCAAGCAGAAACTGCTCACCTGTATCAATCCCGGGAACACTCCCAAGAAGCTCAATTAGCTGATAATCTTCCACTTCCGGAATGTCTTGCACTGACGCGATGAAATCACCTACCTGCTCGTAAACAACCCGGCTACCACATTTATTAATCGCTTTGTCTGGGTTTTTCGGCAAAAGCTGGAAGCGAGCGGCAGGATTAATGAAAATTTGCTCTGGAGATTGATTAAAAATCACTGGCAACATAGCTAACAAATTGCACTGGGCCAGCTTCAAAATGACATCATTGTCCGATAAAACGATCACTTCTCACGCCCCGCAAAGTGCTGTTAACAACTCCAAGTCATCATCATTTATGCAATCTTGATCTATATCTTCCATCAGCATAGTGCGGACAATGTCCTGATCAATGGGCATCTCTGAGCAAAGTATTTTCAGTGCGCTCATAGCAGCAGGCCACTGGTTTTGGGTAAAGCCGTAGTTTAGGACAACGTGGGTGGGATCAACTGCGTTCTCCTCACCGAAACGCTTAGCAGCCCTCGCCAGAAGATCTGCGCGAAGGTATTTCCCTGTTTCTGGCACAATTCGAAGCGCCTCTTTGCCTGACAACAGTCCAAACGCATAACTGTTGGCCTCCCCCTCCAGATCGGCGGTTGCATCAGAATCAATCTTGCGATCGACGAATACACCATCGTCACTGGCCTTGAGATGACCTCTTGCTATATGACCTAACTCATGAGCCAAATCGAAGAGCATGAAACCGTGTTTCTTTGCCTGCGTTAAGACAATAACGGGCCGCCCCGAGCACATGAGCGCCATCCCGGCCATCTTGCAGGATTTAGCAGGAAAGTTTTTTATGTATACGACGGGTATACCCGACATATGGCAGAGTCTCACGAGTGCAGGCAGTGTCACATATGGGGATTCTTTTAATAACCGCCCACGAACAGCGGCCCACTCAAGATTTACATCTGGATCATAATCAATACCAAAATTGTTAGCTGCAATCCGTGCAGCCGAATAGGCCACAGCAGTCGCTACTGTAAGATCTTCTTCACCAACATTTATGCGATGTTTGAACCGATGATTCCCGTTAAAACAGAAGCTTGCAGCCCCTGATTCATCCTTGAGACTTTCGGGGGCGAGGCTAAAGATGCGCGCCAAATGCAAGCTGGCATACTGCTTACCAGACGGAGTTTCAGCCAAGCGCTCATCCCACCACTCTGGAAGTAGTTTATTGATGAAAGCCTGATTAAAACCTGCATTGCTTATCTTTTGATAAATGCGACTCATTGGCTTTTGAATAGTCATGAGAGCCTCCCGAATTCCACGCTGTAAATAGCAGAAACTTTATTAATAATAGTTATGACACAAAAGCGCGCACACTATAAGCAGAAAATGGCGAAAATCATAACGATTTCGCCTGTATCTTTAACGCAAAACCATTTATGAAGTGTCCTGAATGGTTTGGACAACTATTTTTGTATTTTGTCCCGCACAGCTCTTCGCCAACGCTCAACTAACCCAAATGCCGCTACGTATTCGCTCGTTGGTTGGTCTTTCTCGCCCGCACGCCATGCCCTCACTTCACGTAATCGGCCACCGTCCGCCGCCAGCATCCCGCCACGGTGGCGAACGCGGGCGCCGCCAGCGACTGATCGCACAATCTCATCACTGACAAAAATCCGGCAGCTACGCAGCTGCGCGCCGATGCTGGCGATCGCCTCTTCGGAGATGCCGTTCTTTTGCGTCGCTTCCTGTTGCTGCGCCTGGCGCATTGCGGCTTCGGCCTTTTTCTTCTGATATTCCGCAACCGCGGCGGCGTAGTTATCCGCGCGCCGCTCTGCCTCGATCCGCAGCTGTTCGCGCCAGCGGCGTTCCGCCTCTTCTGGCGTCAGGCTCATGTCTTTCGCGGCGGTAACTTTTGGCCCCCATGTCAGCGCGCTTTCGTCATCAATCGACGTGCGCAGGCCGCGCGCGGTGCGCGAGAAGGCCTGATCTGAGCTTTCCCGGGCGGACTTTCTTAGCCTGCTGGTGATTTCCTGCCTTTGCTGGCGTGAATATCGCCTCAAAACATCGATATTCAGCGGAAGTTCTGTCACTGAACTGTCGTCGGGCGCGGTTTTATCAGCTGTCACCGCCGTTTCTGACGGTGGTTTTCCATCCGAAGCAGAGCGCCCCGTACAGTTATTGACAGAACTCCGAGGGGCCGCTGCGCGGCCTTCTAAGGTCAAATTCTCGACCGGCGACGGCTTACGCTTCGGCACAATTTTGTAATCGGTGGTGCGGGTAAAAATGACGGATTCACGGATGGTGAGAGGGCAATAGACGCCGGTTATTTTGGCGACCGTATCACCATAATCATTGCCCTCCTCGGTGTATTCGTAACTGAGACGAACGCGCAGACAGTCACGAGACACTAGCGGGCCGCCCTGAGCGTTGGTGTACCCCGGCCAGTCCGCCGCGTCAGCTGCTGCGCGAGCCTCTTCGATCTCGGGATGCAGAACCAGCTCGCGGTTACCTAACCGGCGCAGCTCGCGCCAGGTCGTCACCGGGGCCCCGCCGATCTGCTGAAACTGGCGGATATTCCAGCGCGACGCCCACGCGCGCACGCGCTTTGCCATCTCTTTGACGGGCTGGCCGGATTCGCCGTCTAACTCGCCGTCCATGCCGTAGCCGTCGATATTTTTAGAGATGTACTTCGCGATATAGCCCGTTGCCGATCCAAATTTTTCATCAATCGGCTTAACGGTAAAGCGGTGCTCTTGCGCGCCTGGCTCGTTGCCGTCCTCTTTCAGCGCATACTTGCGAAAAATAGCCGTTGCATACTCCACCTCTTCCGGGTGCAGGAATAACAACAGGTGCCAGTGTGGGGTTGCGTCGTGGTGCGGCTCGGCGACGCGAAAGCCGAAGGTTCGAATACCCTCGCGGCCCCATTTAGCGCGAACCCTCGCCCAGACTTTGCAGAGGTATTTCTGGGTCTGGCGCGGGCTGGCGTTGCAGTATTTATCGTTGCGCTTGCCGGAATGCACATGCGTAGCGTGATAACGCGACGGCGCGGTTAGCGTATAGAACATACCAACCAGCCCCATTTCGGTTGCCATATCCTCAAACCCGCGCATGCGCACCATCAGCTCGGCGCGGGCGTTTTTTGGGTTGGACGTGCTACCCATGACCTTGTCCAGCAAAGAGCTGCGCTCGCCGGTGTCCTGGTCTTCCAGCTCCATCGCCTGGAGATATTCGAAGTTCGCTTTTTTCTGGGCTATCCATTCCTTGAAGCAAGGATCGGAGCAATACGGCGACGCCACCTTACTGACGTAGCTCGCGGCGATCATGAGATGTTCTCGCCAACAGTCATGGATCCGGCGGATTTTAACTAACCACCACTTTTCCGACTGAAGGCGCGCAACGGCGCGCAGTGCCTCTTCGGCTTCCAGCACCTCTTCGCAATACCGGCTCCAGCCAGGGATCGCGATATTGAGTGTCATCGCCTTGCTGGCGATATAGCCGTAAGCGTAGAGCGTGGAAAATTCAACATCGGCGGTTTTCCCGTGCTGGAAATCAAACTCGCGCATAAACTCGCTTTTCATCAGGTTTGCGAGCTTATAAGCCAGTCGTTTCAGGCGTTTTTTGTCTGCCCAGGGTAGCAGATGAAAATCATCGCGGAGGGGGGCAAGGATCGCCGGTAGTGCGCTCTGCGGTAGGTATTGGGCGTTTACTGCGTCGACGCGGCGTAACACGTGCCGCTCAAACGTGCTGAACAGCCAGCGCACCGCCTCTTTCGGGTCGTGACGCTCCAGGGATTCCAGGCGCAGAGAGAAGCGCTTGCGGATAAACGCTGGCAGAGTCTGAACCCGGCGGCGCAGGTAATGGACGCGACCTTTGCGATCGAATGCTTCCCGCGCGGCGCCCTCGCGCGGGCGCATGGGGGTGCGATAAACTGTATCGACCAAATCCGCATAGGCGAGCGCCTTCCGCTCGCCTTTCGGGGTGAGATATTCAATTTCAGGATCTACGGCGTGGTTCGGGTTGATGGCCTGCCGTTTAGCGTTCCACGCCCATGCTATTGAAGAGGTTTCACTCATTTAGATAACAGCTCACGCGAAACGCTGTCGTCTACGGTAAGGCGGAGGTTGTACGCCCACCATGCCGCATGCTCAGTTATATCGAACTTCTCCGCGATCTCTGAAAATGTCAGTTTTCCGCCTTGTTCGTCGTCACGCAGTGCCCTGATAAGCAGTACGTCATCATCCGAAATTCGAGTGCTATGATGTGCATCGCCACACTTAAAAAAGCTGACGTTCATACGCAATGCTTTCTGGGTTACATCCCCTCGCTTTCTCTTTAGCAAGCTAGCCACTTGACCAACGGTCATCTGCTTGCAGTTTTGGCGAATAAACTGCTCTTCTTCATCGGTAAATGGTCGATGCTTACACAACAGACCAGGGCGTGTTTCTCTCAGGATTCGTAAGCGTTTTTGAACCCCTCCCAAGGGCCTGCCCATACGCTGCGCTACTTCTTTTCCGGTGTGTGCTGCATACAACATCACAAGCAAGGCATCTTCCTCTTCAGTCCATGCGCGAACATGAGAGGGCGCCTTACCCTTCACACCCCTGGCTTTCATCAACATGACTCATCCCCCAAAAATCATTTTCAAGATGCGAAGCGTGGCGATTACCGACGGAATCCAAAAAAGCAGCAGGCAGAGCACGCCGCAGATCACAAGGCTTCGCCAGAACCGGCGGTAATTGGTTTCTTCGTTCATCAGAATGGCAACTCCTCGTCAGGACCTTCGGAAACAAGTTGCAGGCGTACAATCCCGCCTTTCCTGATGCCCTGGTCGTCGCTGCCTATGCCGGATACGCATGACCTAGAGATCGGCACATCTGCATCAAGGATGAATGCCCTAAAATCAATCAGGGTGAAGGTGTGGTACTGCTGGCTGGCAGTTATGCGGTAAACCAGCGCCGTCACTATGGTGTAATCCCCTGATTCAACAGCGGGATCTATTGCCAACCAGACTGGCTTATTCATCAGAATGGCTCCCGACTGTTCGCGGTAGAAATCCACCCTTCGGCGGTGTGCGTTTCATGCCAAACAGATGCGTACGTTGCGTCGCCCATCACCGGCCCACACTCCGGGCAACTGTCGCCGCCAGCTCGACCGCAGCCATCGCAGACGCGAAGAACGCCAATTACTTCACTGGCCATGTCGCGGCTTTTGGCGCTGACAGAGCGGCGGACGCTGAAGGCGTGGAGATTGAAAGCGGAATAGATCTCGCGGGTTTCCGGCGTATCGCTGTTTGAGATAACCGAGCGGGCGCCATGCTGGCGATGAGCATCGAGCAGGGTCGCAACCAGGGCGCGATGATCGTCCAGGGTAAAGGGCTTGCCGTAGGCGGTGAAGTTGGCGGTTTTGCTGGCCGGGACGTAGGGGGGGTCGCAGTAAATAATTGCGTCATATGCCAGTGGCATGACGTCAGGGATGGTGTGACGAAAATCACCACATTGGAAAATCGCGTTTGTGTCGTTGGCCTTTTCGGCAAAGCGGCGCATCTCATCAGCCGGAAAGTAAGGTGCTGCGTATTTCCCAAACGGGACGTTATGTTCACCCTTCTGATTGACGCGATATACCCCGTTAAAGCTATGGCGATTCAGATACAGGAACAAAGCGGCATACAGCAAGGCGGTATCGGGCTTACCCGTGTCACTCCACTGCATCGAATTAAATAGCTCTCTGCGGCTGTAATACCGTTCTTCGTTATTGCCACCCAAGAACATTCCGCGTGCAGTGCTAATCAGCCGCTCAGTATCGGAGGTCAACACGCGAAAGAAGTTGATCAGCGCACGATTGCTGTCGCAGAGAACATAGCGGCGGTAATCCGTATTCATAAATACGGTACCGCTGCCGACGAATGGCTCAATCAGGCAATCGGCTTTCGGCAGGTGCTTCAGCAGCTGCGGCATCACGCGGGTTTTACCGCCGGCCCATTTGATCGGGGACTTAATCACGGTTCGCCTCCATCACGGTGTATTTCTGGATTAACGGGTCAAGCACCAGATTCATCAGGTTAACGAGGGTCTTCGCGGCATCCGGGCTTTCCAGCACACCGATCGCTGTCGCGTTTGCGAGATTGAGTGTTTTGGCTTCGCGCAGAGCGGCCAATGCGCCCTGGGCGTATTCAGGTGATCGCTTCATTTGCGGTATTCCTGGTTGTAGGTTTCGTGGGTCATAAGCCGCCACTGTTGGCCGCCGTTCTTGCTGAGCAAGCTCCAGCGGCGACCAATGCGGATCACGAGATAGGCATGCGGCATAACGCGGGAGAAATTGCGCTGGCCGCGGGCGAAGCATTTCAGGGCGGCTAGCGCCCTGTTGCAGACCGGCAGCGGTGCGCTGCAAATGACGGAGAGACGCGGATGCATAGCGGCCCTCACAGTGATTCGAGATGCGGGTTGGTTAGGCGCTGCCAGATCTCGCAAACTTGTTCAGCCTGATAGATGGCGTCGGTTAAGGCGTTGTGTGCCACTGAACGACGTGGATGGGGGGCATAACCGATAACGCCGGCCACGGTCAGCAGCGATCGGAAGCAGCACTCATTCCAGTAAATCCACGGCAGCATAGGAACGCCCTCAAGCGATGAGCGCTCAAAGGCAGATTTGAGGATCGGAAAATCAAACGAACCGCCCTTGCACCAGACCTTCAGATTCTTTTTCGTGGTTTCAGGGAACGCGCCTTCAATGAATCTGGCGAAATCCAGCATCACCTCAATTTCATGCGACTTCGCGCCTACCAGCTCGCTAATAGGTTCTTTATCCTGCCTTAGCCACCACATCACTGTATCGGCGGAGATGTGAGCGCCGCGATCCTGAGAGGTGCGCGGATCAATGGTCTGATAGAACGACGGGCCGATTTTCCCGTTTGACGGTTCGAAGAAAACCGCGCCAATCGCGCAAATCACTGCATTCGGTTGGGTGCTGAGCGTTTCAATATCGATCATTAAGTGGTTCATTGCTTGTTGCCCTCGCTGATTGGTAATTCGCGGCTATCAATCCACCGCTCGACTGATGAATAAATTTCTTCCGGGGTGGCGCTTTCCTTTTTCAGCTGACCGATGAAAATGCGCAGCAGGCCCAGCAGGTGGGCGCGTTCGCGTTTCCGCGCGTTGGTGCTTATTTCCACAAACTCTGGATCGCTAATTCCGCCATCCAGTTTTATTGACGTGATCGACATGCGACCTCCTGAAAAAGGCAAAACGAATCCCCGGCAAAATGAATGCCGTTATTTTTAATGCTGGTTAATTAATGGTTATGGCGCGGTTTTCTTTCTTTTAATCTGTTTAAATATCCTTTCGTGCCAGAAATACAGGAAATCAATAAACGTCAGGCGATCGCGCTCATAATCTCCGCGAATTGATTTTTCTAAACCGTGAATAATTAAGTCAATTGACGAATCATTCGCGGGTACGATAATACGGGCGCCGTTTTTAAGCTGTACCGTAAAGCCTTGCCTGGCGCTCTCCACTGCCTCGCGGATCAGCATTTCCTGTGCCCATGAAGTCTTCTCTTCGGTGAACATGGCTCGTCCTTATCCCCGAGAATAGAGGGGTGGTTTTCTCATTTGGCGGGGGATGCTCGCCATTTTCGCCATTGTCTCTTTCAGCTGTCGTACCATCTCCGGCGTAAGTTCCACTGTTACCGCCAGTGGATTAGCAAACGTCATAGTCTTGCCTTTTGGGTCAATCAGCTCTGACTGTTCGGCTTCCAGTGACAGCAAATCGTATGGCTTCGGGATATCACCGTTGGTGATCGAGATGATGATATTGCGGAGTTCTTCCAGCGTGGCTTCATCATTTTCGCCCTGGAGCATGGCGAAGTGATAAAGGTGGGACACTCCGTGGCGTAAAAGTTGATGTGAATAATCGTGGTTCCATTCCAGAAACTCTTTGTTGAAATGGAAGCATTGCAGCAGTGAGTTAATTTTGTCGGCGCATTCTCTTTTCATTTTCTGCCTCGGCTATTTAATGAATGGTGAAACGTTTGTTATTCATAATTCGGTCTATCGTTTTGCAGGCTTCAGCTAACGCAAAATCAATTCCGAAGTAATGGCCGCCATGCGTAACCTGATACCGCTGGCGGCTATATGGTTTTTTGCGCGGGAGCTTGAGAATAGTAAAGCCACGATAAAGGCTGGTTTTACTATTCAACTGCGATACCGCCCCGCCGTTCCCACTTTTCATAGACCTGCTCCCTGAAGCGGTTCGCATTAAAGCCCCATCCACAGCAACCAAGCATCACGCTGCTCTACCGGGCGGTTGTAGTACGCCTCGCGCACTGCGCGATTAAACTCGGGGATATAAACCCAGCGCTCACCTGCTCGGGCGTTGGGTTTGTTGGGGTCGCGCAGCTCAATGACCGGCAGCTTTCTAGCCTTGATCATTTCCTCTACTGCGGTCTTCGGTTTGCCGATTAGCTCGGCGAACTTTTCGACGTGGACGGCGTCAAGCGGGTATTTGATCGCGTAATCGCTCGCTTCCATCATTCACGCTCCTGTTAGCTCGTGTTAATCTCGTAAGATCCAGCCCTTTCTAAACCGTTTGAAAACGTTCTAGCGGCTGGTTTTTACTCCTCTAAAGGTTCCATAAACGAACCTTTATGAGGGCAAATCTAGTTCTAATTTGGAACTCTGTCAATGACCTTTGAAGAGAAGCTAAAGCTAATACGCCGAGCTGAAGACATTAACCAATCTCAACTATGTGATATGACTGGTATTTCACTCAGCACGCTTAAAAAGATTGAGGCCGGATATCACGACCCAGGTTGGAATGTTTTAAGCAAAATCACCCAGCACCCACGCTTACAGAAATACACCCTATGGTTGATGACCGATAAGACTGCGCCGCAGGCTGGTCAGATCGCACCAGCCCTCGCACACATTGGGCCAGAATCAACGGAATCAGACCAATCCGAGAAACAGACTGGTTAACAGTTTATAAATCTTACATTTTCACTATTTGTTACCAAGATAGTGAAATCTGCGCCGGAGGGCTTTCTTATGTCGATTAAGAAGCTCGATGATGGTCGCTATATGGTGGACATTAGACCTCGCGGGGCAGCAGGACGCCGCATCCGCAAGACGTTTGACAGAAAGGCTGAAGCCGTCGTGTTTGAGCAATACACGATAGCGAACGCCAGCCAAAAAGAATGGGCAGGAAAGCGCGCCGACCGGCGGCCGTTAAGCGAGCTGCTCAATGCCTGGTGGCGGTACCACGGGCAAAACCATGAAAACGGTAAAAAGGAGTTCAATCACCTGTTGAAGACGATTAATGGCCTGGGTGATCCCGCCGTTAGTCGGTTGAGCAAAAGGGATTTGATGGACTACCGATCCGGCCGTTTAGGTGCCGGGATTAAGGCATCAACGATTAATCGTGAGATGTACCGGTTATCCGGCATGTTCACGAAATTAATACAGATCGAGGAATTTGGCGGGCAGCATCCCGTTAACGGGCTTCCACCACTGGCGGAAGAAAACCCGGAGATGACATTTCTTGAGCGGGAAGAGATCAGCAATTTGCTGAACGTTCTGGAGGGGGATTCTCTGTTAGTTGCCCTGTTATGCCTGAGCACCGGCGGAAGATGGTCAGAGGTCGCCACGCTGAAGCGGTCGAATATCGTTAACTGCCGCGTCACGTTCCTGAAGACAAAGAACGGGAAAAAGCGGACGGTGCCGATCTCTGAGGAGCTGGAAAGTAAGGTGAAAAAAGAGGCCAGCGGAAAGCTGTTCAAAGTGGACTACGAAAGGTTCTGCAAAATACTGCGGGAGGTGAAACCGGATATCCCGGAGAACCAGGCAACGCATATCTTGCGCCACACCTTTGCGAGTCATTTCATGATGAATGGCGGGAATATTATTGCCCTGCAACAGATTCTTGGGCATGCGAATATTCAACAAACGATGGTCTACGCTCACCTGTCGCCCGACTACCTGCAAAACGCGGTTACGCTGAACCCGTTGCAGGGAGGAATTGCGGCATAAAGTGCGCCCCGAAGTGTCCACATACTGTCCACGCTTCGGGAAATTTGAAAGTGCTCCAAACCTTCACAACTCTTTTTAAGTCGTTGTTTTGGCTTGAATACAGAGGTAAGTGATTGATAAAAAAAACCCCTCCATCATGGAGGGGAAGACAGGGATGGTGTCTATGGCAAGGAAAACAGGGTTTGTTACTGGGGTTGCAGGGTGTTGCTACTACTCGAAAGCATCATCGCTGAGCCTTTCTGCATCCTTGCAACCTCACGCAACTGATCCATACGCTGCTGGTGCTTAGCATTTAAAACCGCTTGCTGCTCTGGCGTAAGCAGGTGGTACATCTGGTTGCGAACCTTAGCCATCTCGACCTGGCGGGCAACCTGTTCCTGCGCCATCTTTTCTGCCTGAGCGCGCACAGCGTTTTCATCAAAATTTTCTGCGGTGACAAGGCGATGCATTGTCTCCATTTCGCTAACATTAACGGGGAGCCTGTCGTGGCGTGCCCGTTGCATAAGATCCCGTAACTGCTGACGTTGCTGCTCGGTTAAACTTATGCCGTCAAACATATGGCTTTGGCTACCGCGCTGTCCCCCTTCGTCTCCGGGGAGCCAGTTAACGCTGGTAACGACTTCAGCGGCCTGGCTATATGCACTTAGCGCCAGCGTTGAGGCCATGACGGCAGCGATAACATTGCGCATCACATACTCCCAAAACGTTTGTGTCGCGATTCAACGAGAGACAGTCTACGATTCAGGCTGCAAACATGCGTCAGGGGGTGTAAAACAACGTAAAGTCATGGATTAGCGGGCCTTGATGACGTAATTTCTGCCTCGGAGGTATTTAAACAATGAATAAAATCCTGTTAGTTGATGATGACCGGGAGCTCACCTCCCTGTTAAAAGAGCTGCTCGATATGGAAGGTTTTAACGTGCTGGTGGCCCATGATGGGGAACAGGCGCTGGCCCTTCTGGACGACAGCGTTGATTTATTGCTGCTCGACGTGATGATGCCGAAGAAAAACGGTATCGATACGCTGAAAGAGCTGCGTCAGACACACCAGACTCCGGTTATCATGCTAACAGCGCGCGGAAGCGAGCTGGATCGCGTTCTCGGCCTCGAGCTGGGCGCGGATGACTATTTGCCTAAGCCATTCAACGATCGCGAGCTGGTGGCCCGTATACGCGCGATTCTGCGCCGTTCCCACTGGAGCGAGCAGCAGCAGACGACCGAAGCCGGCTCACCAACCCTGGAAGTGGATGCCTTAAGCCTCAATCCGGGCCGCCAGGAAGCCAATTTCGATGGCCAGACGCTGGAGCTCACCGGCACCGAGTTCACCCTGCTCTATCTGTTAGCGCAGCATCTCGGTCAGGTAGTCTCCCGTGAGCATTTAAGCCAGGAAGTGTTAGGCAAGCGCCTGACGCCGTTCGACCGCGCCATCGATATGCATATTTCCAACCTGCGGCGTAAGCTGCCGGAGCGCAAAGATGGCCATCCGTGGTTTAAAACGCTGCGTGGCCGCGGGTATCTGATGGTTTCCGCTTCATGATTGGAAGTTTGACTGCACGCATCTTCGCCATCTTCTGGCTCACGCTGGCGCTGGTGTTGATGCTGGTGCTGATGTTGCCCAAACTGGATTCCCGGCAGATGACCGAGCTGCTGGAAAGCGAGCAGCGTCAGGGCATCATGATCGAGCAGCACGTCGAGGCCGAGCTGGCCAACGATCCGCCAAACGACCTGATGTGGTGGCGTCGTTTGTTTCGCGCCATCGATAAATGGGCGCCTCCGGGACAACGCCTGCTGCTGGTGACCAGCGAAGGCCGCGTGATCGGCGCAGAACGCAACGAGATGCAGATCATTCGTAACTTTATCGGCCAGGCCGATAACGCCGATCATCCGCAGAAAAAACGCTATGGCCGCCTGGAAATGGTGGGCCCGTTTTCCGTCCGGGACGGGGAGGATAACTATCAGCTCTATCTGATTCGTCCCGCCAGCACCTCACAATCCGACTTTATCAACCTGCTGTTTGACCGGCCGCTGCTGCTGCTGATCGTCACGATGCTGGTCAGCGCCCCGCTGCTGCTGTGGCTGGCGTGGAGCCTGGCGAAACCGGCGCGTAAGCTGAAAAATGCCGCCGATGAAGTCGCCCAGGGCAACCTGCGCCAGCATCCGGAGCTGGAAGCCGGGCCGCAGGAGTTTTTAGCCGCTGGCGCCAGTTTTAACCAGATGGTGACGGCCCTGGAGCGGATGATGACCAGCCAGCAGCGGCTGCTGTCCGATATCTCGCACGAGCTGCGCACGCCGCTTACGCGCCTGCAATTGGGTACCGCCCTGCTGCGTCGCCGCAGCGGAGAGAGCAAGGAGCTGGAGCGTATCGAAACCGAAGCGCACCGGCTGGACAGCATGATCAACGACCTGCTGGTGATGTCGCGCAATCAGGCGAAAAACGCCCTGGTCAGCGAGACGGTGAAAGCCAATCAGCTATGGAACGAAGTGTTGGACAATGCGGCCTTTGAAGCTGAGCAGATGGGGAAATCTTTCACCGTTGAGTATCCGCCGGGCCCATGGCCGCTGTACGGTAACCCTAATGCGCTGGAAAGCGCGCTGGAGAATATCGTGCGCAACGCCCTGCGCTACTCGCATACGAAAATTTCCGTCAGCTTCTCGGTGGATAAAGACGGGATTACGGTTAACGTCGATGACGACGGCCCGGGAGTCAGCCCGGAGGATCGCGAACAGATTTTCCGGCCATTCTACCGGACCGACGAGGCGCGCGACCGCGAGTCCGGCGGCACCGGCCTGGGGCTGGCGATTGTCGAAACCGCTATTCAGCAGCACCGCGGCTGGGTGAAGGCCGACGACAGCCCACTGGGTGGTCTGCGATTAACAATCTGGCTGCCGCTGTATAAACGAACCTGACGCCGACCCGGCCTGCGCTGTGCGGCGCTGCGCCGGGAGCATCCCCGGGAATAATTAATATGGGGGATTATTTCCCCCATAATCTCCGCGAACTATCCTCTATCTTGCCGCTTAAACGCCGTTTCTGCATCGTTCGGCTCCAGCTAACAGACAGGCCCGCTGCCGACAATAAGCGGTGGTACTGATCATCATCAAACGGCATCTGCCAGGCAATCGCCCCGGCCTCATGAACGCTGACATCACTCAGCCGGGAAACCAGCTCGAGCGGCGCATCGCTGGAAACTTGCCCTCCGGCAATCACCCGGTACAGCCAGCCGGTTTTTCCGCTGTTTTGCATCAGCTGCGCCATATCATTGATCGCAAAATGAAAGTTGAGCTTGAAGCACGGCGATCGCGGCTGGGTGACCTGGATCAGCGCCTCGCCCCAGCGAAAGATATCGCCGATATAAACGTTTTGCTCGGTAAGCCCGGTGGTGGAGAGGTTTTCGCCGAACGCCGGCGCGCAGAACCGCTCGGCCTGCTGGGGGAAGTCACGGATCCAGTCGGCATAGTGTTCGCGCGGATAATGACACAGCGCGCGGTCCGGCCCGCCGTGGATTTTCTTCTCCGCCTGCTGGTCCCCATCGAGACCGAGATCGCCGAGCTGCAATTCTCCGTCGACCTGGATTTTGTCGATCGCGCTGGGGCGACTGCCCGCGTAGTCCCTGATTTTGCCGACAAAGACATTCACCGGATAATGCATGGCTGCTCTCCTTGCTACAGATATAAAAAAAGCGAGTCATCAGACTCGCTTCTCTTTTAGCGCAATGCAACCTTATTTTTTGGCGGCAAAACGCGCTGCAGCTTCGTCCCAGTTCACTACGTCCCAGAAGGCTTTGATGTAGTCCGGGCGGCGGTTCTGGAATTTCAGGTAGTAAGCGTGTTCCCAGACGTCCAGGCCGATAATCGGGAAGCCGGAAGCGCCGGAAATGGCTTCGCCCATCAGCGGGGAATCCTGGTTGGCGGTGGAGACAACGGCCAGTTTGTCACCTTTCAGGACCAGCCACGCCCAGCCGGAGCCGAAACGGGTAGCAGCGGCTTTTTCGAATTCCGCTTTGAAGTTCTCCACGGAACCGAAATCGCGCTCGATAGCCGCTTTCAGGTCGCCCTGCAGGGTGGTACCGGTTTTCAGGCCTTTCCAGAACAGGCTGTGGTTCGCGTGGCCGCCGGCGTTGTTACGCAGTACGGTTTTTTTGTCAGCCGGCAGCTGATCCAGCTTGGTAATCAGCTCTTCAGCGGACAGGTTAGCGAACTCCGGCAGGCTTTCCAGCGCGGCGTTGGCATTGTTCACGTAGGTCTGGTGGTGTTTAGTGTGATGGATCTCCATCGTCTGCTTGTCGAAGTGCGGTTCCAGAGCATCGTAAGCGTAAGGCAGGGATGGCAGGGTATAGCTCATAATCATCTCCATTATTGTCGAGCGGCTCAAGTGTTAACGCCGCGTAAGCAGTTTGTCCATTATAGTTAATTAAATGGTATTGAAAATGCTTATCAATGCCGTATTTTTCATATGGATATAACCAGAAGAAATACCCGTCGTTTTGTGATGTAGAACAACTAATTAAGCCCATGGTTGCCAGGGTTCGCCATCCTGTGGCAACGTCCTGAAGGCGGCCAAAGCGGCCAATTTTTACACTCATCCCATCGGAAGCCGCCGTCTCCGATAAAAAAAGATGAGGATAAAATCAATGAACCACGCGATTACGATGGGTATTTTTTGGCATTTGATAGGGGCCGCCAGTGCCGCCTGTTTCTATGCCCCGTTCAAAAAAGTAAAACACTGGTCGTGGGAAACCATGTGGTCGGTCGGGGGGATCGTCTCCTGGCTGATTCTGCCCTGGGCCATCAGCGCCACGCTGTTACCCGACTTCTGGGCCTACTACCGCTCTTTTAGCGCCTCCACGCTGCTGCCGGTCTTTCTGTTCGGCGCCATGTGGGGCATTGGTAATATCAACTATGGCCTGACCATGCGCTATCTTGGCATGTCGATGGGGATTGGCATCGCCATTGGCATCACGCTGATTGTCGGCACGCTGATGACGCCGATTATTAACGGTCAGTTTGCAGTGCTGATGCACACCCAGGGCGGTCAAATGACGCTGCTCGGCGTGCTGGTGGCGGTGATTGGCGTCGGCATCGTCACCCGCGCAGGCCAGCTGAAAGAGCGCAAAATGGGCATCAAAGCCGAAGAGTTCAATCTGAAGAAAGGGCTTCTGCTGGCGGTAATGTGCGGTATCTTCTCCGCAGGGATGTCGTTCGCGATGAACGCCGCCAAACCGATGCATGATGCCGCCGCGGCGCTCGGCGTCGACCCGCTGTACGCAGCGCTGCCAAGCTACGTGGTGATTATGGGCGGCGGGGCGCTGGTTAACCTTGGCTTCTGCTTTATTCGTCTGGCGAAAGTGAAGAACCTGTCAGTCAAAGCCGATTTCTCGCTGGCCAAACCGCTTATCATCAGCAACCTTCTGCTCTCTGCCCTCGGCGGTCTGATGTGGTATCTCCAGTTCTTCTTCTATGCCTGGGGCCACGCCAGCATTCCGGCGCAGTATGATTATATGAGCTGGATGCTGCACATGAGTTTCTACGTGCTGTGCGGCGGTGTGGTGGGTCTGGTGCTGAAGGAGTGGAACAACGCCGGCCGTCGTCCGGTGAGCGTCCTGAGCCTCGGCTGCGTGGTGATTATCATCGCCGCCAATATCGTCGGTCTGGGAATGGCCAGTTAATCACCGGATCATCTGCCTGACAACGACGCTCTTCAGGCGGCGGCGCGACTGCGCTGCCGCCACTGCCCCGGCGACATGCCGATTTCCCGGCTAAAAACCACCGAAAAGTAGTTACTGTCCTCAAAGCCGCACTGCATGGCGATATCGCCGATTAAGCGCTCGGTATGCTGCAGCAGATACTGCGCATGGCAGATCCGCAGCTGGCGTAAATAGTGATTGATGGTCATCCCGGTTTGCTGGCGAAACTGCTGGCGAAGCGCCCGCTCGCTGCCGCCCTCCTGCTCGCAGAAACGCTCCAGAACAAAGGGGCGGCTAAGGCTGGCCGCCAGCGCGGCCAGCAGTTTGTCCAGCAGCGCTTCGCGCTGCGTCGCCGCGGGATCATCCGTCGCGTAGCGATGGCGCTGCAACGTCAGCGCCAGCTGGGCAAAAAGCAGTTCGGCCATCGCATTTCCCTGCGCGTCGCGCCGGGCGCACTCATGCTCAAGCTGGCTAATCACCTGGCGCGCCTGCGCCATACCGGTGCTGCCCATGCGCCAGTGGGGCTTCCACGGCGTGCCGAAGAGGCCAGGGATCGCCCCGGCCCAGTCAAAATTGAGCTGCAGCCGCTCCGGGCAATAGATGATGTTCTGCAGAACCAGATCGTTAACGGAAGCATAGGAGTGTTTATCTTCGGCGCGAATGTAGAACAGATCGCCGCGGGTAATGCGCCAGGGGCGATCGTTAAGGACGTGCAGCCCGTTGCCTCGCCACACCAGCACCAGCTCGCAGAACTCATGGGTATGTTCGGCAAAGACATTTTGCGGGTAGCGGTCTGCCACCGCCACTGCCTGTGTGGCGGAAGGGAAAAACTCCTCTTTACGTAAAATCAGACCGGCCACGGCTCACACTCCAAACGCGGATAACGGCGCATTATTCGCGTTTTTAGTCTGCAATACGTTGACTCTTCTCGCGTTACTGAAGAATGGCGTCGCGCCCCTGGCGGATATCGCGCGGCGACCAGTCGAACTCCCGGCGAAAAAGCGTCGAAAAGTGGTTACTGTCGCCGAAGCCGCAGCGAAAAGCGATATCAGTCACGCTTTCATCGCTGTGGCGCAGCAGGTGGCGGGCTTTCATCAGGCGCACCCGATTAAGATAGCGCTGTGGCGTCAGACCGGTCTGCTGCTTCAGCTGGCGGTGCAGCGTACGCAGCGACAGCGAAAACTGCGCCGCCACCTCCTCCCAGCAGATCTCCTGCGCAAAATGGTCTTCGAGCCAGGCCAACAGCTGATTCAGCCGCGCATCGTTGTTGGTGGCCTCTTCCGCAAGGCTGCTTTTACGTAACAGCACCAGCAGCTGCATAAACAGGATCTCACGGCTGGCGACGGCATGAGTATCCGTATCGCTCCCCACGGCCTCGATCTGCGCCACGATATGCCGCACCTGTTGCAGGACGGTTTGATTCACCCGCCAGTGCGAGGGGTAGTTTCCTTCCTGTTCCTGGGGCAGTAGTTGACTGACCCCGGCGAGAAAGCGAAACGCATCCGGCGCGCGATAGAGCACATTGGTCAGACACAGATTATCCGTGTGCTCGTAAAGATGGCGGTCGTGATCGCGGATAAAACAGACCGAACCGCCGCCAATGGTGTAGGGCTGGCCATTGAAGACGTGAATACCCGATCCCTGCTCCACGATAACTATTTCATGGAAATCATGGTGATGTTCCGGAAAGGCCGACTGAGGGAGGCGGGGTTCAATAGCCACCGTCGAGATCCCGGCCTTAAAGAAATCCGTACTGTGCAATATGGTCATGATGCCACCCTCGTAATGAGAAAAATTATCAGTCACCGGCTGATAGTAATGAAGGGTTGGCTATCCGGCCTTCAATTTTTGACCGCGAAATTCGTAAATCCTGCCGCTTTTTCAAGAATCAGCCGGAAAGATGCGGAACTGCGGAGGCCATCACATCCCCCTCGCCATCCCCTAAAACCGCAAACTGTGATGTCCCTCACGGTCACCTTTGCTTTCTTGCCAGCGGCCAGTTTTGGCTGTCCGTAGCGAGAAGGTGTCAGTAAACGGCCTTTTTTAGACTGCGGACAATGATTTTAAGAAGGATCGTTTCATGAGTATTCGTCATTGTGTCGCTGTCGATTTAGGCGCCTCCAGCGGGCGGGTGATGCTCGCCAGCTATCAGCCCGGGCCGCGCGCCCTGACGCTGCGCGAAATTCATCGCTTCACCAATAGTCTGCAGAAAGTAGACGGCTTCGACTGCTGGGATGTAGATAGCCTGGAAGGCGAGATCCGCCGCGGGCTGGAGAAAGTGTGTGAGCAGGGCATTCTGATAGACAGTATCGGCATCGATACCTGGGGGGTAGATTATGTCCTGCTGGATAAGCAGGGCCAGCGCGTCGGGCTGCCGATCTCCTATCGTGACGACCGCACCCAGGGCCTGCTGCGTCACGCTGAAGCGCAGCTGGGCCGGGCGGAAATCTATCGCCGCAGCGGCATTCAGTTTTTGCCGTTTAACACGCTTTATCAGCTGCGCGCGCTGGTGGAGCAGCAGCCGGAGTTGGTCAGTCAGGCTGCCCATGCCCTGCTGATCCCCGACTATTTCAGCTTCCGCCTGACCGGCAATCTGAACTGGGAATATACCAACGCCACCACCACCCAGCTGGTCAATATTAACAGCGATAGCTGGGATGAGACGCTGCTGAACTGGACCGGCGCGCCGTTGGCGTGGTTCGGAAAGCCGACCCACCCCGGCAATGTGATAGGCCACTGGATCTGCCCGCAGGGTAACCGAATTCCGGTAGTCGCTGTCGCCAGCCACGACACCGCCAGCGCGGTGATCGCCTCCCCGCTGGCCGACCGCCATGCCGCCTATCTCTCCTCCGGCACCTGGTCGCTGATGGGGTTTGAAAGCCTGACGCCGTACACCTGCGACGCGGCGCTGCAGGCCAATATCACCAACGAAGGCGGAGCCGAAGGCCGCTATCGGGTGCTGAAAAATATCATGGGCCTGTGGCTGCTGCAGCGGGTGCTAAAAGAGCAAAACGTCAGCGACCTGCAGGGGCTGATCGCCCGCACCGCCGCGCTACCGGCGTGCCGCTTCATAATTGACTGCAACGATGACCGCTTTATCAACCCGGCCAGTATGAGCGCCGAGATCCAGGCCGCCTGTCGCGACGCCGGGCAGCCGGTTCCTGAAAGCGATGCCGAACTGGCGCGCTGCATTTTCGACAGCCTGGCGCTGCTCTACGCCCGGGTGCTTAACGAGCTGGCGGCGCTGCGCGGCCACCCCTTCAGCCAGCTGCATATCGTCGGCGGCGGCTGTCAGAACACGCTGCTCAACCAGTTGTGCGCTGACGCCTGCGGGATCGCCGTCGTGGCCGGCCCGATAGAGGCCTCCACCCTCGGCAATATCGGCATCCAGTTAATGACCCTCGACGAGCTGGCCAATGTCGATGAGTTTCGTCAGGTAGTGCGCGGCAACGCGGCGCTCACCACTTTTACCCCCAATCCTGATAGTGAAACTGCCCGTTTCGTGGCGCAGTTTCAGCCACAACAGACCAAGGAGCTTTGCGCATGACCACTCAACTTGAACAAGCCTGGGAAATTGCTAAGCAGCGCTACGCCGCCGTCGGCGTGGATGTCGAGGAGGCCCTGCGCCAGCTGGACCGTCTGCCCGTCTCCATGCACTGCTGGCAGGGTGACGACGTCGCCGGTTTCGAAAACCCGGCGGGAAGCCTGACCGGCGGTATCCAGGCGACCGGCAACTACCCGGGCAAAGCGCGCAATGCAGAAGAACTCCGCGCCGACCTTGAGCAGGCGCTGAGCCTGATCCCGGGGCCAAAGCGTCTCAATCTGCACGCTATTTACCTGGAATCCGACGCGCCGGTAGCGCGCAATGAGATTAAGCCGGAGCACTTTAAAAACTGGGTTACGTGGGCGAAAGCCAACAAACTGGGGCTGGATTTCAACCCCTCCTGCTTCTCGCATCCGCTGAGCGCCGACGGCTTTACCCTGTCGCACGCCAACGATGAGATCCGCCAGTTCTGGATCGACCACTGCAAAGCCAGCCGCCGCGTATCCGCTTATTTTGGCGAACAGCTGGGCACGCCGTCGGTGATGAATATCTGGGTGCCGGACGGCATGAAGGATATTACCGTTGACCGCTTCGCCCCGCGCCAGCGGCTGCTGAACGCCCTTGATGAGGTGATCAGCGAGAAGCTCGACCCGGCGCACCATATCGACGCCGTGGAGAGCAAGCTGTTTGGCATCGGCGCCGAAAGCTACACCGTCGGCTCCAACGAGTTCTATATGGGTTACGCCACCAGCCGTCAGACGGCGCTGTGCCTCGATGCCGGCCACTTCCATCCGACGGAAGTGATCTCCGACAAGATCTCCGCCGCCATGCTCTACATCCCGCGCCTGCTGCTGCACGTCAGCCGCCCGGTGCGCTGGGACAGCGACCACGTGGTGCTGCTGGATGATGAAACCCAGGCCATCGCCAGCGAAATCATTCGCCATAACCTGTTTGACCGCGTGCACATCGGCCTCGACTTCTTCGATGCCTCCATCAACCGCATCGCGGCCTGGGTGATTGGCACCCGCAATATGAAAAAAGCGCTGCTGCGCGCCCTGCTGGAACCGACCGCCCAGCTGCGCCAGCTGGAGAACGACGGCGATTACACCGCCCGCCTGGCGCTGCTCGAAGAGCAGAAATCGCTGCCGTGGCAGGCCATCTGGGAGATGTACTGTCAGCGTCACGACACGCCGGCGGGCAGCCAGTGGCTGGACAGCGTACGGGCTTATGAGAATGCGGTTCTGAGCCAGCGCGGGTAATGCACGAGCTTCCCCGGGTCGCGGCTGACGCCTTACCCGGGCTACGAACCGGTAGCCCGGATAAGCCGTTTACGGCGCAATCCGGGGGCACGCACATATTTAGGGTGAGGGGGTCAACCCCGCACCGAATCAACAGGAAAGACAAGACTATGCAGACCATTATCGACGCCTGGTTCGTCCAGGGCATGATCAAAGCCACCTCCGACGCCTGGCTGAAAGGCTGGGACGAACGCAACGGCGGCAACCTGACGCTGCGTCTGGATGAAGCGGATATCGAACCTTACGCGGCGGATTTCCACGCCAAACCGCGCTATATCGCCCTCAGCCAGCCGATGCCAACCCTGGCCAACCAGCCGTTTATCGTCACCGGCTCCGGCAAATTCTTCCGTAACGTCCAGCTCGACCCGGCCGCTAACCTCGGCGTGGTGAAGGTCGACAGCGACGGCGCGGGATACCATATCCTGTGGGGCCTGACGGAGGATGCCGTCCCGACCTCCGAGCTGCCGGCACACTTCCTGTCGCACAGCGAGCGCATCAAACTGACCGGCGGCAAAGACCGGGTGATCATGCACTGCCATGCCACCAACCTGATCGCCCTGACCTATGTTCTGGAGAACCACAGCGATCTTTTCACCCGTAAGCTGTGGGAAGGTAGCACCGAATGTCTGGTGGTCTTCCCGGATGGCGTCGGCATTCTGCCGTGGATGGTGCCGGGCACCGATGAAATCGGCCAGGCGACCGCCGAAACCATGCAAAAACACTCGCTGGTGCTGTGGCCGTTCCACGGCGTCTTCGGCAGCGGCCCCACGCTGGATGAGACCTTCGGCCTGATCGATACCGCCGAGAAGTCCGCCGAGGTGCTGGTGAAAGTCTTGTCGATGGGCGGGATGAAGCAGACCATCACCCGCGACGAGCTTATCGCCCTTGGCAAACGCTTCAACGTGCAGCCGCTGCAGTCCGCTTTAGATCTTTATCCATAACAACATCGCGCCCCGCTCACCGAGACGGGGCGAAATATCACCTGCAAACCCTACAAAACTAACTCATGTGGAGTAAAAGCAATGAAAACAAAGACAAGCTTGATCCTCACCGTTGCCGCCCTGGCGTTGTCCGGTTCCGCCTTAGCCGAAGTTAAAATCGCCCTTGTGGCGAAATCGCTGGGAAATGGCTTCTTCGAAGCCGCCAACGTTGGCGCCCAACAGGCAGCCAAGGAGTTAGGTGATGTCAAAGTGATCTACACCGGCCCGACCACTACCACCGCCGAGGCGCAGATCGACGTGCTGAACGGGTTGATCGCCCAGGGGGTGGATGCGATCGCCATTTCCGCCAACGATCCGGACGCGGTGGTGCCGGTGCTGAAAAAAGCGATGCAGCGCGGCATCAAGGTGGTCTCATGGGACTCCGGCGTGGCGCCGGCAGGCCGTCAGATCCATCTTAACCCCTCAAATAACGCCTTAATTGGCGAAACCAACGTCAAGCTTGCCGCCGATGCGCTGCAGGCGCTGAACGTTGAGAAAGGCGAGGTGGCCGTGTTAAGCGCCACCCCAACCTCCACGAACCAGAACATCTGGATTGAGGAGATGAAAAAGGTGCTACCGCAGTATCCGTCGGTGCAGCTGGTCACCGTCGCCTACGGTGACGATCTGTCGGATAAAAGCTACCGCGAAGCGGTGGGTCTGCTGAAATCATATCCGGACCTGAAAGTCATTGTCTCGCCGTCGTCGGTGGGGATTGTTGCCGCCGCGCAGGCGGTGAAGGACCAGGGCAAAATCGGCAAAGTGTATGTCACCGGGCTGGGGCTGCCGTCGGAAATGGCCGGCGCGATCAAGTCCGGCGCCAGCAAAAGCTTCGCCATCTGGAACCCGATTGACCTGGGTTACGCCGCCACCTATCTGGCCGACGATTTAGTCAAAGGCACGGCGACCAAAACCGAAGCCAGTATGGGCAAGCTGGGCAAAGTGAAGCTGGACGCCGAGGGGAATGGCGCGATGGCCAAGCCGTTTGTCTACGATGCGAACAACATCGATAAGTTCTCGAAAATTTTCTAATCCTTGTTCCCTCACCCCGGCCCTTTCCCGGAGGGAGAGGGGGAACGGCTGGCCCTCTGCGCGATGCGGCCAGCGGACGCCGGACCGTTCCCTCGCCCCTGTGGGGGAGGGTTAGGGTGAGGGGTGATTTTTGTGGAGAACTATCATGTCAGCATCAACGCCACTGCTGTCGCTGAAGGGGATCACCAAGATTTTTCCCGGTGTGCGCGCCCTTGAGAACGTGCAGCTTGATCTCTGGCCCGGCAAAGTGACCGCCTTAATTGGCGAAAACGGCGCGGGGAAATCCACGCTGGTCAAAGTGATGACCGGTATTTATCAGCCCGAAGAGGGCGAGATCCTCTATAAAGCGATCCCCATTCATCTGCCAACACCGGAGTCGGCGCATAAGGTAGGGATCACCGCCATTCACCAGGAAACCGTGCTGTTTGACGAACTCTCGGTCAGCGAAAACATTTTCGTCGGCCAGTATCTGTATAAGGGACTGCTCAAAACGCTCGACTGGCCGGCGATGCACCGCAGAGCCAACGAGATCCTCACCCGGCTGGAAGTCCAGATCGACCCGCGAGCCACGCTGAAAACCCTCAGCATCGCCCAGCGTCACATGGTGGCGATTGCCCGGGCGCTGGCTTTCGACGCCCAGGTGGTGATCCTCGATGAGCCGACCGCCGCGCTTTCCCAGCATGAAATCCTCGAGTTTTATCACATCGTTGAGCGTCTGAAGCAGGACGGCAAAGCGATCCTGTTTATCTCGCATAAGTTCGATGAAATCTTCGAGCTGGCCGATTATTACACCATCCTGCGCGATGGGGTGTACGTCAGCTCCGGGGCGATAAGCGACATCACCGAAGAGCGGATGGTGTCGATGATGGTGGGCCGGGCGATCAGCCAAACCTACCCGAAAGTCGACTGCACCCCCGGAGAAACGGTGCTGGAGGTGACCGATCTCTGTCATCCTACCGAGTTTGCCCATATCAGCTTCCGCCTGCGCAAGGGAGAAATTCTCGGCTTTTACGGCCTGGTGGGCGCCGGACGCACCGAGCTGATGCAGGCGCTCTCCGGTGTCTCGCGCCCCTCCTCCGGCGAGATCCGCCTGAACGGCAGAACCATGCGCTTTCACCAGCCCGCCGACGCCATCCGCGCGGGCATCGTCTGCGTGCCGGAAGAGCGGCAGAAACAGGGAGCGATCATCGCCCTGCCTATCGCCCAGAACATCAGTTTACCGCAGCTCAGCAAGCTCAACCCTAACGGCATCCTGAACGACGCCCGGGAATGGCGGCTGGCCGACGAGTACGCCTCGCGCCTGCAGGTTAAAGCCTTCAGCTGGCGGCAGCCGGTGGAGACCCTCTCCGGCGGCAACCAGCAGAAAGTGGTGATTGGCAAATGGCTGGCGACCCAGCCCGAGGTGATCATTCTCGATGAGCCGACCAAAGGCATCGATATCGGCTCAAAGGCCGCCGTGCATCAGTTTATGTCCGAGCTGGTCAGCCAGGGGCTGGCGGTGATTATGGTGTCGTCAGAGCTACCGGAAGTGATGGGCATGGCCGACCGGATTATCGTAATGCACGAAGGGCTGATGGTCGCCGAGTACCGGGCCGGGGAAGCGACGGCGGAAACCATCGTTAGCGCCGCCAGCGGCATCGGCCAGGAGGCAGCATGATGGGACACGCATGGCTGAAACATCGCGAAGCGCTGCTGGCGGTGGTCATCATTTTGATGATCGGCGCCATCGGCAGCCGGGCGCCGTCGTTCGTTTCACCGGGCAATCTGGTGGAGATGTTTAACGATACCGCCATCCTTATCATCCTCGCCCTCGGCCAGATGATGGTGTTGCTCACCAAAGGCATTGATCTGTCGATGGCCGCCAACCTGGCGCTGACCGGGATGATCGTCGCCCTGATTAACGCCCACTATCCGGGTATTCCGGTGGTAGCGCTGCTGGCGCTGGCGACTCTGCTGGGCCTGCTGATGGGAGTAATTAACGGCCTGCTGGTCTGGCGCCTCGGCATTCCCGCCATTGTGGTGACCCTGGGCACCATGAGCATTTATCGCGGCATTATCTTCCTGCTGACTGACGGCGGCTGGGTTAACTCACATCAGATGAGCGCTGATTTTCTCAGTCTGCCGCGCAGCCCCCTCCTGGGGCTGCCGCTACTGAGCTGGTGCGCCATCGCCGCGCTGCTGCTGGTGGGTTATTTCCTGCGCTACAGCCGCACCGGCCGGGCCTTATACACCGCGGGCGGCAACGCGACGGCGGCATACTACACCGGCATTAACGCCGGGAAAATGCAGTTCGTCAGCTTCTGTCTCTCCGGCGCGCTGGCCGGCTTCTGCGGCTATCTGTGGATCTCGCGCTTCGCCGTCGCCTATGTCGACGTCGCCAACGGTTTTGAACTCCAGGTGGTCGCCGCCTGCGTGATCGGCGGTATCAGCACCATGGGCGGAAGCGGACGGGTGCTGGGCTGCCTGTGCGGCGCGCTGTTCCTTGGGGTCATCAATAACGCCCTGCCGGTGATCGGCATCTCGCCCTTCTGGCAAATGGCGATTTCCGGGGCGGTGATCGTCATGGCGGTGCTGCTCAACGAGCGCGGCAATCGCGGTCACGGGCGGTTAATCCTGCGCAACGCGGCGTTAGCCCGACAGAAACAGGCGGTGAAATCATGAGCAAAATGATGGTATCTGAAGAGATGAAAAACGCCCCGGCCGCGCCGTCGCCACTGCGCCGCCTGCTGTGCTGGGAAGGGTTTTTACTGGCGGTCACCCTGGCGGTATTTATCGGCAACGCCGTGGCTTCCCCGTACTTCCTCAATATCTGGAACCTGTCGGACGCCACCTTTACCTTTACCGAGAAGGCGATCGTCGTCCTGCCGATGGCGATGCTGATTATCGCCCGGGAAATCGATCTGTCGGTAGCCTCGACGATGGCGCTCAGCTCAACGGTGATGGGCTTCTGCGCGGCAGCGGGGATGGACACTCCGCTGCTGGTGGTCATCGGCCTGGGCGTAGGTCTGCTGTGCGGCCTGTTCAACGGCTTGCTGGTGACCCGCTTTAACCTGTCGTCCATTGTGATCACCATCGGCACCATGAGCCTGTATCGCGGCATCACCTATATCCTACTGGGCGATCAGGCACTCAACCACTATCCGGAGAGCTTTGCCTGGTTCGGCCAGGGGTACGTGTGGGGGGCGCTCTCTTTTGAGTTTGCGCTGTTTATCCTCCTCGCGGCCGCCTTCACCTTCCTGCTGCATAAAACCAACTTTGGTCGCCGGACCTACGCCATCGGCAATAACCCGACCGGCGCCTGGTTCTCTGGGATCAACGTTAAGCGTCATAACCTGGTGCTGTTCGCGCTGGTTGGGCTGATGGCCGGGCTGGCGGCGGTCCTGCTGACCTCACGGCTCGGCAGTACCCGCCCCACCCTGGCGATGGGCTGGGAGCTGGCGGTTGTCACCATGGCGGTGCTCGGCGGCGTCAATATTCTCGGCGGCTCCGGCAGCATGCCCGGGGTGATCATCGCCGCCTTTCTGATGGGGCTGGTGACCTTCGGCCTGAGCCTGCTGAACGTCCCCGGCATCGTGATGTCGGTGATTATCGGCGCCATGCTGATCGTGGTGATCTCCCTGCCGATTATTACCCGGCGGATGATGCAGCGAAGACGATGTTAATTTCCCCCTCACCCTGGCCCCCTCCCTGCGGGAGAGGGTCGGGGTGAGGGGAAACGGATTTCCCAAAATCAACATTAAGGAGAATTATCATGAGTTTTATGTTGGCACTACCTAAAATCAGCCTCCACGGCGCAGGCGCGATCGGTGATATGGTCAAGCTGGTAGCGGGCAAACAGTGGGGCAAGGCGCTGATCGTCACCGACGGTCAGCTGGTGAAGCTGGGCCTGCTGGACAGCCTGTTCGCCGCGCTGGATGAACAGCAGATGGCTTATCAGCTATTTGACGAGGTATTCCCCAACCCCACCGAAGCGCTGGTGCAGCAAGGCTATGCGGCTTACCAGGCGGCCCGCTGCGATTACCTGATCGCCTTCGGCGGCGGTAGCCCGATTGATACCGCCAAAGCGATAAAAATCCTCACCGCCAACCCAGGCCCCTCCACCGCCTACTCCGGCGTCGGCAAAGTGAAAAACGCTGGCGTGCCGCTGGTGGCCATCAACACCACCGCCGGCACGGCGGCGGAGATGACCAGCAACGCGGTAATTATCGATAGCGAGCGGCAGGTGAAAGAGGTGATTATCGACCCGAACCTGATCCCGGATATCGCCGTTGACGACGCTAGCGTGATGCTCGACATTCCGCCAGCCGTTACCGCCGCCACCGGCATGGATGCCCTGACCCACGCCATCGAGGCCTTTGTCTCCGTTGGCGCCCATCCGCTGACCGACGCTAACGCCCTCGAAGCCATTCGTCTGATTAACCTGTGGCTGCCGAAAGCGGTAGACGATGGGCACGATCTGCAGGCCCGCGAGCAGATGGCCTTTGGCCAGTATCTGGCGGGCATGGCGTTCAACAGCGCCGGTCTCGGGCTGGTACATGCCCTGGCCCATCAGCCTGGCGCCACCCATAATCTGCCGCACGGGGTATGCAACGCCATCCTGCTGCCGATCATCGAAAACTTTAACCGCCCGAACGCGGTGGCGCGCTTTGCCCGCGTGGCGCAGGCGATGGGCGTCGATACTCGCGGCATGAGCGATGAAGCTGCCAGCATGGAGGCCATCAATGCCATCCGCACGCTGAGCAAACGCGTAGGGATCCCCCAGGGTTTCAGCCAGCTTGGCGTCAGCAAAGCCGATATCGAAGGCTGGCTGGATAAAGCGCTGGCCGACCCATGCGCGCCGTGTAACCCGCGCCCCGCCAGCCGCGATGAGGTTCGCGAGCTCTATCTGGAGGCCTTATGATCCGTAAAGCCTTCGTCATGCAGGTGAACCCCGACGCGCACGAGGAGTACCAGCGCCGCCATAACCCCATCTGGCCGGAGCTGGAGGCAGTGTTGAAGGATCACGGCGCGCACCATTACGCCATTTATCTCGATAAAGAACGCCATCTCCTGTTCGCGACGGTGGAGATTGAATCGGAAGCCCGCTGGGAAGCGGTCGCCAGCACGGAAGTATGCCAGCGTTGGTGGAAATACATGCGCGAGGTGATGCCCAGCAACCCGGACAACAGCCCGCTGAGCGAGGAGCTCAAAGAAGTGTTTTATCTGGCGTAAAAATAACTGGCCTCCCTCCAGACGGGAGGCCGGTCGATTAAACGGTCATTGCATTATCGCGCAGCGGCTCGGTTTTCGCCTTACCCGCTAACGTAAACGCGGAGATTAAGGTGACGGTCAGAGCAATACCGCCGAGGATCATATAGGTCTCCTGGAAACCGATCCGATCATACATATTGCCGGCGAAGGCGGAGAGAAAGATCGCCGCCACCTGCTTGGCGAACTGGAAGCCCACCAGATAAATCGTCGCCGACAGCCGGACGTCAAACACGCCGGTGATGTATTTAAAGGCGCCCACCAGCAGGAACGGCACCTCCAGCGCATGGAGCATTTTCAACGCTACGACTTCCGCGGCGGTGGTGGCGAAGGAAGAGCCAATCATTCTTGCCGCCATCACCATCCCGGCGATCAGCAGGGTATTCTTCGCTCCGATACGGTTAATAATCCACGGCGAGCTGAACATAATGATGGCGTTACATATTTCTCCCGCGGTGGTGGCGAAACCAAAGGCGCGGGTGCCCGCTTCCGGGGTCGCGAAGAACGATTTGAAGAAAGTGGCGAACTGCTGATCGAAAACGTCATACACGCAGGCCACGCCGATAACATACAGAATAAACATCCACATCTTACGCTGGCGGAACATGCGCACCGCCGTTTTTAAATCGATCGCCGGGCGATTGGCGCCGAGCGAGTCCATTACCTGCGCGGACTGACTGGCCTGCGGTTTGGCGATGGCCACCAGCACCACCAGCAGCAGCGCGGCGGCCGACCCCATCCAGAACACCCATTCGGGATTAATGCTGAACAGCATTCCGGCGGTAGTCGCGCACAGCGCCCATCCCAGGCAGCCAAAGGTGCGCGCCTTGCCGTATTCAAACCCGCTGTTGCGGCTTACCCGTTCGATATAGGCCTCCATCGCGCCGGCGCCTGCGGAGAATGCAAAGCCGATATAGGCGCCGCCGCTCAGCGCCCCGAGCCAGATATTGGTTTTCAGCAGCGGAGCGAAAACATAAAGGAAGAAGGGAGCAATCAGCACCAGCAGAACGGTCACGATCCACATCAGGTGTTTTTTCAGCCCCAGCTTGTCAGAGATCACTCCGAGGATCGGCTGGAAACAGATGGCGAACAGCGACAGGCTGGAGAAAACGAGGCCGGTTTCGGTTTTATTCAGGCCGATGACGTCCGACAGCCAGATCGGCAGAAACGGAAAGCAGGTGGCCATGATGAAGAAGTAGAGAAAGAAGAACAGCCCGAAAATCCAGAAGTTGGGGTTGTTTTTGTGGGTACAGACGGTCGGGTTCATTATATTTTCCTCAAGAAGGGCCGCAGCGCGGCCCGATACCATCACACGCGTTGCAGACCAATCAGAATGGCGCTTTCCGGGTCGAGGATGGGTAGCGCCAGCCCCGCCTGCTGCAGCCACTCACCGCTCACCGTCTGCGGCGTCGTCATCCATGCCGGCAGCTTCCGCATGGTGTGGCCGCCCTCACCGGTGATCTGAATGTTCGGATGATCAAGGAGCGTCACCTGATAGCGGGCGCTCGCCTCCAGGCCCGCCAGGCGCAGGGGCGCCATCAGGGTGTAGTCCGGCATCGCCAGCTGGCTAACGAGGAAGATCGCCTGCGCTTTATCCGGGCTGACGACGCCATGGGCAAGGGTGGTGGCGTCCGGCATATCTATTCGCCACTGCACGCCGTGATGGATCACGTCGCGCCACTGTTTATGCAGGGCTGCATATTTTCGGTATCCGGCGCGCTCTTCTTCATCGGCGCTCACCGGATCCAGCTCAAGGCCCATATGACCGAACAGCGCCGTCAGGCCGCGAAAGGCGATACTATGCTGGCGGAAGGTGGCATGACAGTGGCGATTGCCAATGTGCGCGCCCATTACCTCGGGTGGAAAGAAGTAGCTCATGCCGCGCTGGATGGTGTTGCGCTCAAGGGCGTCATTGTTGTCAGAAGCCCAGAAGCGATGGCTGCGTTTGAGGACTTCATAATCGATCCGTCCGCCGCCGGAGGAGCAGGATTCAAATTCAATGTGCGGGAAACGGGCCACCAGCGTATCCAGCAGGCGGTAAAACTGGCGCGTTTGCGCGTCCGCAGCGGCGCGTCCCTGATGCCCAGGCTGCACCAGCTCGCGGTTCATATCCCACTTCACGTAGTCCACCGCATGCTCGCCCAGCAGCCAGCTCATCCGCTCCAGCAGATAATCAAACGCTTCGGGAATGTTGAGGTTCAGGACAAACTGATGGCGGCCGGTCAGCGGGGTATAGCCCGGCAGCGCCAGCACCCAGTCCGGGTGCGCCCGGTACAGATCGGAATCCGGGTTAATCATTTCCGGCTCCACCCAGATACCGAATTCCATACCCAGAGACTTCACGTGATCGATAACCGGCGTCAGGCCGTAGGGGTATTTTTTCTCATCGAGATACCAGTCGCCAAGCGCCGCCCAGTCGTCGTTGCGCCCTTTAAACCAGCCGTCATCGATAATAAAGCGCTCGACGCCCAGGGCCGCCGCTTCGTCGGCCATACGCATGATGTAGTCCGGGTCGTGGTCGAAATAGATCCCCTCCCAGGTGTTGAGATGCACCGGGCGCGGTTTGTTGCCCGGGAAACGAATAATCCGTTCGCGCAGATAACGATGGAACTGCTGGCTCATGCCGTTCAGCCCATTCGCCGAGTAGCTGGCATACAGGTACGGCGTCCACAAGGTTTCCCCTTCCGCCAGCGCCATTTCGCCCGGCAGATAGAGCGCCTCGGCCTGCAGATAGCGACGGCCATCAGTTTTCACCTCCGCCCGCAGGCGATGGTTACCGCTCCAGGCCAGATGCACGCCCCAGACTTCACCCTGCATCTCGCTAAAGGCGCGGCTGCCGGTGATCAGAGCCGGGAAATGTTCGTGAGAGGTGCGCCCGCGGCGGTTCTCCAGCACAAAGCTGTCGTGCTCCAGCGTCAGGCGATGAGGCTGAAACTCGCGGATCCAGCGGCCATGGAAAGCCATCACCTCGCGAGCGCGTTCGGCGACCGGCAGCGTGACCGCCAGGCGATCCACCTGCCATGGGCTGGCGCGCAGATTGGTCACGCCATGGCGCACGCTCAGCACGCCGCTGGCATCCAACGCGATCTCGCTCTGCAGGCGCAGGCCGGCCTGCGGATCTTCGCTGACCAGGGTCAGCGTCTGGCCCTCGTGCCGCACTTCGCTGGTGGTGAACAGCGGAGAGGCATCCAGCCCCTGACGATGGCCTTCAATGCCCGGCGCGCCAAACAGACCATGGCCCAGCTCCGCCATTAAGGTCACTGGCGAATCAACATCCAGTCTGCCGTTGGCGACCGGGCGCGTCAGGCTGTCGGCATCCTGCGGCGAAAAGTGGCTTAAATGCGGTCCCCAGTAGACAATTTCGGCGAAAGGGCGGGTTTTAATTACAATATCGGCACCGGCGCTTTGCAGGTGAATCAGCGAATCAGACATCAGACATCTCCATCACAAGGAATGTCTTACTGTTGATCCGAAACGTTTCGGATGCCAACCAAAACGTTTCGGATCCGTGATCGGCTTCAGAATTACGGGTTAAAAAGGGATAAGATCAGGCGGTTTCACCCGGGAAAAATTCCGGCTGCCATAGCACCTGCAGCGTGGCGAGATCCTCCCCGGCGATTAAGCGACGCACCATATCGGCAATCTGCCTTCCCACGCCCTGGCGCGTGGACTGGATCACCGCGGCGACATCGGTCTCAATGATGCTGTCCTGCGGCAGCCCGTCGTACACCACCAGGGCGACGCGGTTGTCGCCGGTTAAACGCCCCAGGTGAGCGAGCGCCATCGCGGCGCCATCGCCATGGGTGTTGCAGTCGGTGATAATCGCGGTAGGCGGCTCAGGCAGACGCAGCAGCTCCAGCGTGGCCTGATAGCCGCCGCGGCGCGTCGCCGGCACGCTACGCAGCCATGCATCGGATAACCCCGCCTCGCGCAGGGCATCGAGGTAGCCGTTACGCCGTTGCAAAATAAACGCCTGATTGTTGTTCTCGCCCAGCAGAGCGATACGCTGGTGGCCCTGTTGAATCAGATGGCGGGTGGCGCGGCAGGTGCCGGCATAGTTATCGAAATCAAACCAGGCGTAGGGCTGCGCCAGGCGGCTACGGCCGAGCGCCAGAAACGGAAAGCCGGAGGCCTGCAGCTGCGCCAGCCGCGGATCGTCATCCAGAGTATGGGCCACGATTAATGCATCGACGCGACGGCCCTGCACCATGCGCATATAGCCATGTTTATCCGCCTGCTCATCATCGGCGATCAGCAACAAATCAATGTCATGGCGCGCCAGCTCATGGCTGATCTCCCCGACCATCTCGAGAAAAACGTTATTGTTGAGCGGCGCGGGGTGGACAGGAAAGACGAGACCAACGGCATCAATGGTGCCCATTTTCAGACGGCGGGCGAAAGTGTTGGGGCGATAGCCCCGGCGCTGCGCTTCAGCCTCAACCCGGGCACGGGTCTCCTGCGACACATCGTCGTAGCCGTTCAACGCCCGGCTGACGGTCGTGACGGAGATCCCAAGTTGTTTGGCAATGGCTTTCAGCGACATAAAAATCCCTGTTTTCGCATAGGAAAGCTAGTTTCCCGCAATATGGCTATGACGTCCAGCGAGCGCGCGTCCCCCGCCGACGCGATGTCAGTTTTGCTCAGCGATCAGCAGGGCCTGCGTATCCGGCTCCAGCGCCTGAAAAACATGCTCCTGATCCGCCGGGTAGCAGATATAGTCGCCCTCGCCGAGCTCTTCCGGCGCCGACGTTAGCCCTACCCGCGCCCGCCCCTGGGTGACGATAATATGTTCCACCGAGCCTGGCGGATGCGGATGCGAAATGCGGTCGGCGCCGGGCTGGGTGAGCAGCAAATAGATGTCCCGACGCGCGCCGGGCGGACAGGCGGCCAGCAAAATGGCCTGATAGTTCGCCTGCTCTGCCACCACTTTGGTCCCCTCGCCGCGGCGGATCACCTGCGTTTTGTTCACCTGCGGCTCAAGCAGCCTGGCAAATGGAATATCCAGCGCTACGCAGAGCGACCACAGCGTTTCCAGACTCGGGTTGCCGTTGCCGGACTCCAGTTGCGATAGCGTGGATTTTGCGATACCCGCCCGACGCGCGACTTCCGCCAGCGAAAGTCCGGTCCGCGCCCGCTCCCGCACCAGACTTTTGGCGATAACGCTGATTGGCTGTGTCATACCCGCCCCTTGTTTTTTATATCGAACAATTCGTTCGCCTTGAAAAACGATCATTATGTGTTCATTATAATGGAAATTCGTTCGATATGGCTAAGTGATATGAAACAAACTCTCTCCAGTCTCAGCGGAGACACGATAAAAGCGATTGTTTTGGTCTGCCTTGCCGTCGGGGTGGTGGGCATGTCCTATGGGTCGCTGGCGGTGGCTTACGGCTTCCCTTTATGGGTGCCGCTCTTGCTTTCGGTGTCCGTGCTGGCGGGCGCCTCTGAATTTATGTTTATCGGCATTGTCGCCAGCGGCGGTAGCCCGCTGGCCGCCGCCGCCGCCGGCCTGTTAGTCAATGCGCGCCATATCCCGTTCGGGGTGACCGTGCGCGAACTGGTTGGTCGGCGCGCCTTAAGCTTTATCGGGTGCCACATTATGAACGACGAGAGCGTGGTCTTTGGCTTGTCGCAGCCCACCCCCGCGCAGCGCAAAGCGGCCTACTGGCTGTGCGGCGCTGGCGTCGCGCTGATCTGGCCCCTCGGTACGCTAACCGGCGCGGCCGTCGGCAAACTGCTGCCAGCGCCGGAAACCATCGGGCTTGATGCGGTCTTCCCGGCGATCCTGCTGGCGCTGGTGATCCCGGCCTTTAAAAACCGCACTACGCTGATCCGCGCCGCCAGCGGCGCCGCGCTGGCGCTTGCCGCCGTACCGTTTGTGCCCACCGGGCTGCCGGTGCTGCTTTCGCTGTTCGGTTTACTGTCGAGGAAAAAATAATGGGCAATATGACGCTGTTTATCGCCGGTATCGCCATCCTGTCGCTGGGAACCTATCTGATGCGCCTCGGCGGCGCGAAGCTCGGCAATCGGCTGGCATTTTCCGAGCGCTCGCAGGCGCTGCTTTCCGATGCGGCGACGGTGCTGCTTTTTTCCGTCGCCCTGGCCACCACTTTCTATGAGGGCGCACATTTCGCCGGTATGGCGCGCGTTCTGGGCGTTGCTTTCGCTGTGTTCCTCGCCTGGCGCAAGGTCCCGCTGATCGGCGTGATTATCGCCGCCGCCGTGGTGACCGCGCTGCTGCGCCTGGCGGGTATAAACTAAAAAAGCGCCCTGAGGCGCTCTTTCGACAGTTGCTATACGCTTATTTGTTCAGTTCGGCAGTCATATGCACGCGGTTGCCGGTAAACGCTTCGGTGATTTTGTAAGACGAAGCGCCGGCAGCCTGCGCCTGTGCGGCGATTTTCGCTTCCGCGCCGTCCATTGTGGAGGCGGTTGCGGTCACGGTTTCAGCAGCGAAGGAAGCGAAAGAGGCGGCCATAGCGATTACTGCGACAAAAGTTTTGATGCTTTTCATGATATAAACCCTTTCATTTAGTTGTTTAGATAAGGCGCTGTGCCTTGATGTGTTAAATAGTATCCCGCACATCGCTAAACAAAAAGCGGAAGGATTTGCTGTCATTGTTCAAATTTATTGACCAATATTTAACCCGCAATTAAACGCTGCGGATGGGTATAAACTGTCGCCCTGCCCGGCTTGCAAAAGCCCACCAGCGTCAGATTGCAGCGCTCGGCAACTTCCACTGCTAAGGTGGTGGCCGCCGAGACCGCGAACAGGATCTCGACGCCGCACATCGCGGCCTTCTGCACCATTTCATAGCTGGCGCGGCTGGAGACCAGCGCGGCGCCATGCTGCCACCCCTCGCCGACTTCCGCCCGCCGGCCCAACAATTTATCCAGGGCGACATGCCGGCCAACGTCTTCAAACCCGCCCGCCAGTTCGCCCGTCAACCGGACCCACGCGGCCGCGTGAGTACAGCCGGTGAGCCGGCCAACCGGTTGAAAGTCGTTAAGATGCGCCAGGGCCTGATCGAGATTGGCTAAATCGAACGACTGAGTGAACGGCAGCGGCTGGACCGGCTTACCAATATCATTGAGCTGCTCGACGCCGCATACGCCGCAGCCGGTGCGCCCGGCCAGCGCGCGACGCCGGGCTTTGAGGCCCATAAAACGCCGGCTGGAGAGCTCAATCTGCACCTCAAGGCCGTTGCACACCGCTACCACGTCCATGCCGAAAATCTCCCGCCGGTGCTTGATAATCCCTTCGGATAAGGAGAAGCCGACGGCGAATTGCTCCAGATCTTTCGGGGAGGCCATCATCACCACGTGAGAGATACCGTTGTAGACCAGCGCGACGGGCACCTCTTCCGCTAACTCATCTGGCTGAGGGTGTTGCAGATCCTCGCGTTTCCAGAGGGAGACCTGGCGATATCCTGTGACATTCGTCACATTTTTGATTTGTTCGAGAGGCTTCTTGTTCACTTTGCTTTAACCGTATTGGAACAGGCATACACACAATGTGGTATTCTGTTTTTATCCCTTCAGGAATGAGGGAAATTTGCCCTAATTCTGAACCTTTGCGGCCTTCACCGCAAAGCAAATAACTACATGTGACAATGTCGAAACAAGGAGCGAACCATGCAGGTCAGCAGAAGGCAGTTCTTTAAGATCTGCGCTGGCGGTATGGCGGGAACCACGGCAGCAGCGCTGGGCTTTGCCCCGGCAACTGCGCTCGCGGAGACACGGCAGTACAAATTGCTGCGCACGCGCGAAACCCGTAACACCTGCACATACTGTTCTGTCGGCTGTGGGCTGTTGATGTATAGCCTCGGCGACGGCGCGAAAAACGCCAAAGCATCCATTTTCCATATCGAAGGCGATCCGGATCATCCGGTCAACCGTGGTGCGCTCTGTCCGAAAGGGGCTGGTCTGGTGGACTTTATCCATTCTGAAAGCCGCCTGAAATTCCCGGAATATCGCGCGCCAGGCTCCGATAAATGGCAGCAAATCAGTTGGGACGAAGCGTTCGATCGCATCGCCAAGCTGATGAAAGAGGACCGCGACGCCAACTTTATCGCGCAAAACGACGCCGGCACCACCGTCAACCGCTGGTTGACGACCGGGATGCTGTGCGCCTCCGCCTCCAGTAACGAAACCGGCTATTTAACGCAAAAATTCACCCGCGCCCTCGGGATGCTGGCGGTGGATAACCAGGCGCGTGTCTGACACGGACCAACGGTAGCAAGTCTTGCTCCAACATTTGGTCGCGGTGCGATGACCAACCACTGGGTTGATATTAAAAACGCCAACCTGGTCGTAGTGATGGGCGGTAACGCCGCAGAAGCGCATCCGGTGGGGTTCCGCTGGGCGATGGAAGCCAAAATTCATAACGGCGCCAAGCTCATCGTTATCGATCCGCGCTTTACGCGTACGGCGTCGGTGGCTGATTTCTATACCCCGATTCGTTCCGGTACCGACATTACCTTCCTGTCGGGCGTGATCTTGTATCTGCTGAATAACGAAAAATTCAACCGCGAATACACCGAAGCCTACACCAACGCCAGCCTGATCGTGCGTGAGGACTATAGCTTCGACGACGGGCTGTTCAGCGGCTATAACGCAGAAAAACGCCAGTACGACAAAACCAGCTGGAACTATGAGCTGGACGAAAACGGCTTCGCCAAACGCGATACTACGCTGCAACATCCGCGCTGCGTCTGGAACCTGCTGAAGCAGCATGTTTCCCGTTATACCCCGGATGTGGTCGAAAACATCTGCGGTACGCCGAAGGCCGACTTCCTCAAAGTCTGTGAATACATTGCTGAAACCAGCGCGCCGGATAAGACCGCATCGTTCCTGTACGCTCTCGGCTGGACCCAGCACTCCATCGGTGCGCAGAATATCCGCACCATGGCGATGATCCAGCTGCTGCTCGGCAACATGGGGATGGCGGGCGGCGGCGTCAACGCCCTGCGCGGCCACTCCAATATCCAGGGCCTGACCGACCTCGGCCTGCTCTCCACCAGCCTGCCAGGCTACATGTCGCTGCCGAACGAAAAACAGGCCGACCTGCAGACCTACCTGACGGCTAACACGCCGAAGCCGCTGCTGAAAGACCAGGTCAACTACTGGGGCAACTATCCGAAGTTCTTCGTCTCCATGATGAAAGCCTTCTTCGGCGACAAAGCCACCGCGGAAAACAGCTGGGGCTATGACTGGCTGCCGAAGTGGGATAAGAGCTACGACGTTCTGCAGTACTTCGAGATGATGAATCAGGGCAAAGTGAATGGCTATATTTGCCAGGGCTTTAACCCGGTCGCCTCGTTCCCGAATAAAAACAAGGTCGTCGCTTCCCTGTCGAAGCTGAAGTTCCTCGTGACTATCGACCCGCTCAATACCGAAACGTCCACCTTCTGGCAAAACCATGGTGAGTCGAACGATGTCGATCCGGCGAAAATCCAGACCGAAGTGTTCCGTCTGCCCTCCACCTGCTTCGCCGAAGAGAATGGGTCTATCGTCAACTCCGGCCGCTGGCTGCAATGGCACTGGAAAGGCGCGGACGCCCCGGGGATCGCCGTCACCGATGGTGAAATTCTCGCCGGTATCTTCACTCGCCTGCGTAAGATGTATGCCGAAGAGGGTGGCCCGGCGCCGGAGCCGGTGCTCAACATGACGTGGAACTACTCCACGCCACACGAGCCGGCATCGGAAGAAGTGGCGATGGAAAGCAACGGTAAAGCGCTGGCGGATATCACCGACCCGGCAACCGGCGCGGTGATCGTCAAGAAAGGCCAACAGCTGAGCTCCTTTGCGCAGCTGCGAGATGATGGCACCACCTCCAGCGGCTGCTGGATCTTCGCCGGGAGCTGGACGCCGGAAGGTAACCAGATGGCGCGCCGCGATAACGCCGATCCATCCGGTCTCGGCAATACCCTGGGCTGGGCCTGGGCCTGGCCGCTCAACCGCCGCATCCTGTATAACCGCGCCTCCGCGGACCCGCAGGGTAAACCGTGGGATCCGAAGCGTCAGTTGCTGAAATGGGACGGCGCCAAATGGGGCGGCGTGGATATTCCGGACTACAGCGCCGCCGCGCCTGGCAGCGACGTCGGTCCGTTTATCATGCAGCCGGAAGGGATGGGCCGTCTGTTCGCTATCGACAAGATGGCGGAAGGACCGTTCCCGGAACACTACGAGCCGTTTGAAACGCCGCTCGGAACCAACCCGCTGCACCCGAACGTGGTCTCTAACCCGGCCGCTCGCGTCTTCAAAGGCGATCTCGAGCAGATGGGTAAGGCCGAGAAGTTCCCGTACGTCGGCACCACTTACCGTCTGACCGAGCACTTCCACTACTGGACCAAGCATGCGCTACTTAACGCCATCGCCCAGCCGGAACAGTTCGTGGAGATCGGGGAAAAACTGGCGAATAAGCTCGGCATCGGCCACGGCGATACCGTGAAAGTTTCCTCCAACCGCGGCTATATCAAAGCCAAGGCGGTGGTGACCAAACGTATTCGCACGCTGAAAGTTGACGGTAAGGATATCGATACCATCGGCATTCCTATTCACTGGGGCTATGAGGGCGTGGCGAAAAAAGGCTTTATTGCCAATACCCTGACGCCGTTCGTCGGTGATGCGAATACGCAGACGCCGGAGTTCAAAGCTTTCCTTGTGAACGTGGAAAAGGTGTAACGGAGACGACTTATGGCTTACCAATCGCAAGATATTATTCGTCGTTCCGCGACTAACGGTTTCACCCCCGCGCCTCAGGCGCGGGACCACCAGCAGGAGGTGGCGAAGCTTATCGACGTCACCACCTGTATCGGCTGTAAAGCCTGTCAGGTGGCCTGCTCCGAATGGAACGATATTCGTGATGAAGTCGGTCACAATGTCGGGGTGTATGACAACCCGGCGGACCTGACCGCCAAGTCATGGACGGTCATGCGCTTCTCGGAGGTGGAACAAAACGACAAGCTGGAATGGCTCATCCGCAAGGATGGCTGCATGCACTGCGCGGACCCGGGCTGCCTGAAGGCCTGCCCGTCAGAAGGCGCGATCATTCAGTACGCCAACGGCATTGTCGACTTCCAGTCCGAGCAGTGCATCGGCTGCGGCTACTGTATCGCCGGCTGTCCGTTCGATGTACCGCGTCTGAACCCGGAAGACAACCGCGTCTACAAATGTACCCTGTGCGTAGACCGCGTGACAGTCGGCCAGGAGCCTGCCTGCGTGAAAACCTGTCCGACCGGCGCAATCCACTTTGGCTCCAAAGAGGATATGAAAACGCTGGCCGGCGAACGCGTGGCTGAGCTGAAAACCCGCGGTTATGACAATGCGGGCCTGTACGATCCGGCCGGCGTCGGTGGCACCCACGTCATGTACGTGCTGCACCATGCCGACAAGCCGAATCTGTACCACGGCCTGCCGGAAAACCCGGAGATCAGCCAGACCGTCAAGTTCTGGAAAGGCATCTGGAAACCGCTGGCGGCCGTCGGCTTCGCCGCGACCTTCGCAGCCAGTATCTTCCACTACGTCGGCGTCGGTCCGAACCGCGCGGAAGAGGAAGAGGACAATCTGCATGAAGAGAAAGACGAGGTGCGCAAATGAAAAGACGTGACACCATCGTGCGCTACACGGCGCCGGAACGCATCAACCACTGGGTCACCGCCTTCTGCTTCGTCCTGGCGGCGGTGAGCGGGTTAGGCTTTTTCTTCCCGTCCTTTAACTGGCTGATGCATATCCTCGGCACGCCGCAGCTGGCGCGAATTCTCCACCCGTTCGTCGGGGTGGTGATGTTCGCGTCGTTTATCATCATGTTTTTCCGTTACTGGCATCACAACCTAATCAATCGGGATGATATCTTTTGGGCGAAGAATATTCGTAAGATCGTCGTCAACGAGGAGGTGGGCGATACCGGGCGCTATAACTTCGGCCAGAAATGCGTATTCTGGGCGGCGATTATCTTCCTGGTACTGCTGCTGGTGAGCGGTGTGATCATCTGGCGTCCGTATTTTGCGCCGGCTTTCTCAATCCCGGTGATCCGATTTGCGCTGATGCTGCATTCATTTGCCGCAGTGGCGTTAATTGTGGTTATCATGGTGCATATCTACGCCGCCCTCTGGGTGAAAGGCACCATTACCGCGATGGTGGAAGGCTGGGTTACCAAAACGTGGGCGAAGAAACATCACCCGCGCTGGTACCGAGAGGTCCGCCAGAAACAGGAAAAGTCATCTGAATGAGTATTCGCATAATCCCGCAAGACGAGCTGGGTTCGAGCGAGAAACGCACGGCGGAAGCAATTCCGCCGTTACTGTTCCCCAGGCTGAAAAATCTGTATAACCGCCGCGCTGAACGCTTGCGCGAGCTGGCCGCTAATAACCCGCTAGGCGATTACCTGCGCTTTGCCGCGCTGATTGCCCATGCCCAGGAAGTAGTGCTGTACGACCATCCGCTGCAGATGGATCTCACCGCCCGCATTAAAGCGGCCAGCGAACAGGGCAAGCCGCCGCTGGATATCCACGTCCTGCCGCGCGACAAGCACTGGCACAAGCTGTTGCACTCGCTGATTGCCGAGCTGAAGCCGGAAATGAGCGGCCCGGCGCTGGCGGTCATTGAGAATCTGGAAAAAGCCTCTGAGCAGGAGCTGGAGCAGATGGCCAGCGCGCTGTTTGTTTCCGATTTCGCCTCCGTCAGTAGCGACAAAGCGCCGTTCATCTGGGCTGCGCTGTCGCTCTACTGGGCGCAGATGGCCAGTCTGATCCCAGGAAAAGCGCGCGCCGAATACGGCGAACAGCGCCAGTTCTGCCCGGTGTGCGGCTCGATGCCGGTCTCCAGCATCGTGCAAATCGGCACCACTCAGGGGCTGCGCTATCTGCACTGCAACCTGTGCGAAACTGAGTGGCACGTAGTACGCGTCAAGTGCAGCAACTGCGAGCAGAGCCGCGACCTGCACTACTGGTCGCTGGACAACGAGCAGGCGGCGGTGAAAGCCGAAAGCTGCGGCGACTGCGGAACCTACCTGAAGATTATGTATCAGGAGAAGGATCCGAAAGTCGAAGCCGTCGCCGACGATTTGGCCTCCCTGGTGCTCGACGCCCGCATGGAACAGGAGGGCTTCGCCAGAAGCTCAATTAACCCGTTCATGTTCCCCGGCGAAGGGGAGTAAGTTCTGCAGTATGATTTCGGGCGGCTCTTGTCGCCCGTTTTCCTTCTTGTGACACGAACGTGCGCAGGGATTATTCACACGCGTCACTGACCGTTATCAGAGGCCAACCTTTGGCTGGAGATATTCGTTTCAGACGAGTTTATCGCTCACTTGTCGTCCTCCTGCCACTCGAATTATTCAGGGTGGATTTCGTACGGCGTGACTACGCCAGGAATACCGGCAAAATCCTTCGTATTCCGCGTAATTAGTTCCAGACGATGGAGTTGCGCCGTCGCCAGAATGATGGCATCCGGCAGCTTAAGCTTATACTCCTGCCGCAGCGCAACGCTTCGCTCTGCAATATCCTGTGAGATGTTAATGATATTAAAGGTGCTCAGCGCCATTCGCGTGCGCTGCTCCTGGTGATATTTTTTAGCGCCAACCATCACCTCCATCCAGGTAATCAGACTGATCGCATTCTGCGGTGGCCAGGCCTCCAGCGCCTGTTTGGCTTCGCGACGCCCGCTAAATAAATCAATAAGAATATTGGTATCAAAAAGCGCAGATCCGGAGGTCATTACCACTCCTTGCGTAGCTGACGTTGATATTCCATGCCGTCTTCTTCGCAGTCTTGCCACAGACCCAGCGCACTGGAGATGGTATCTTTAGCTCGATCTTGTTTCTCCAGATATTGTTCAACCGCTTCACGTAACAGTTCCGCTCGCGGAATGTTACGCTGCACTTTGAGGTCATCGAGACGTTGAATGACATCGTCTGATAAATCGAGAAGAATTCTGCCCATATCCCTTTCAGCCATCATGCTCATATATACCTCAAGTATATCACCAGTGATGAAGTTATGAGCAATCTACAGCTTTTGGAATCGGAAACAAACAGGATTTTGTCAGGTAAACTCTTTTTTGCGAGCCGCTTTCCATAATGCACAGGCGACCTCAACAGGCCTGTCTTTTCGCCATAATCCAGGCTATAACACTGGATATTAAAACAGTATAAGGAACTTCATATGGCGCTGGAAAAAGGGATTGCTTCGCTGGTTGAGGCATTTATTGCGGCAGGTCGTCCGTCATCACGCGATCAGCATATTGATGATCGGAGGGCCGGCTATATCGCCAGTGCGGTACTCGCCGGGGAGACGGAAACGCGAGTGCGGGTGGAGGATATCACCCTGGAGGGTATGCACTTCCGCGTCGTTTCACCGCCCACAGCCGACGGCCTGCTACCCACGCTTATCTACTACCACGGCGGCTGTTTTGTCAGCGGCGGCTTTACCACCCACGATAACCAACTCCGTCAGTTAGCCATGTTCAGCGGTTGCCGGGTGATCGCTGTACAGTACCGCCTGGCGCCGGAGCATACCTTTCCGGCGGCGCACGATGACGCAGAACAAGGTGTCATGATTATCCACCGGCACGCGGAGCAGCTTGGCGTTGACGCATCACGCATCACCCTGGCCGGCGACAGCGCCGGCGGGCATCTCGCCCTGGTCACGGCTCTGCGCCTGAAAGCGGCGGGAGCATGGCAGCCTGCACAGCTTATCCTGATTTACCCGATGCTCGACGCTACCGCCAGCATGGCAAGCTACGCCAGCAACGGCGAGGATTACATCATTACCCGGGACACGCTGCTTAGCGGCTACGAAATGTATTTAGCGGCCACACCCGCTACCCATCCGGATGCCAGTCCGCTGTGGCGCGAAGATTTTCACGGTCTGCCACCGGTCCACATTCTGACGGCGGAGTTCGATCCTTTACGTGATGAGGGCGAAGTGCTGTACCGAAGGCTGACGGAGCAAGGGGTGGAGAGTTCCTGTCAGCGCTATCTGGGGGTGATCCACGGCTTCTTTCAGCTGGGAGGCATCAGCAACGCCGCGCGTGATGCCATGCGGGATATCGCCTGGCGTGTGGCATCGCCAGGACGATAACTGCCGCAGGCGCTTACTCTTCCTCGTTGCCGCCCTCTTCGTACGAGCCAAAGGGCTTCGCCGGCAGCACGATGTAGATCCCCTCGAAAACGGCGCCCTGTTTATCGTCGCCAAAAAGCTCCACCTGCATTTGCACGCGGGCTTTACGCCCGCGTGCCAGTCGGTCGAGATCGCCGCTCAGAGAACCGAGGTCGGCGATGGCGCTGGGGCGGCCGCTAATAGGCTGGCTGTAGCGGATATGCGCATCCGCCAGAATAATGGTGCCTCCCAGGTGCCGCTCGCGCAGCATCAGCCAGATAAGCCCCCATCCGGTTAAGGTAGCGAGCGAAAACAGGCTGCCGGCGAACAGCGTATGGTGCGGATTCTGGTTCCCCGCCTCCGGCATGGTGGTAATAAATTTCTGCCCGGTGTACTGCTGAATACGTACGCCCATTTTTTCACTCAGCGGAATATGCTGATACCACGCCTGCTGGAGCTGTGCGCACCAGTCGCCGCGGTGCAAAATATCGTCCAGCGACGCGACCGGTTTGATCATCAGAAAATGACGGATCGGCGTGGTGGTCGGGGTGGTGATCTCCCCCTGATTGACAAATCCGAGCTTGGCGAAAAATTCCACCGCATCTTCGCGCGCGCTGCAGGTAACCCGCTTAACCCCTTCCTGACGCGCGACGGACTCCAGGGTCATCGCCATCAGCGTACCCAGCCCTTTATCCTGCACCGAGGGATGCACAGCCATAAAGCGGATGGAGGCTTCATTCTCCGCATTGATATATAGCCGGCCGACGGCAACCAGGTTGCCCTCTTCATCCACTACCATCTGATGATGCGCCATCGCATCCCAGGCGTCACGTTCCGATCCCTTAGGCTGATGCAGCGGCTTACGCAGCATCTCCCAGCGGAACTGGTAGTAGCTCTCTAACTCTTCTGCTGTTTGCGGTACACGAAGGTGATACATAGTCGTACTCTCTTTTGTTACCCGCAGCCTGCCCGGAAGCTGGGTCATACCTGCAACCAAAAGGTCACGGGACCATCATTGACCAAAGAAACCTGCATATCCGCAGCGAATCTTCCGGTCTGGGTGTGCATTTCCTGCTGGCGACAGCGGGCGACGAAATACTCATACAGCGCCTCAGCGCGGTCAGGGGCAGCGCCTTTCGAGAAGCTCGGTCGCATCCCCCGCTCGGTATCGGCCGCCAGCGTAAATTGCGAAACCACCAGCACGCTGCCGCCCGCCTGCTGGACATTCAGGTTCATTTTCCCTTCCGCATCGCTGAAGATGCGGTAGCCCAGCACGCGTTCACAAAGGCGATTCGCCTTTTGTTCATCATCGTCTTTCTCGACGCCCAGCAGCACCAGAAGCCCCGGGCCAATTTCGCCCGTCACCTCGTCCGCCACGGTAACGCTTGCACGGGATACGCGTTGAATTAATGCAATCATGGTTGTTCTGTTTCTTCTGTTTTAAGTTTGCGGTATTCACCGAGAGTGACAGTAATTTCAGCGCCAAGCAAGACGATACACCAGGTCCAGTACACCCAGACGAACAAAATCGGCACCACCGAAATCACGCCATAAATTAGCTGATAGGACGGAAAGGTGGTGATATAGAGGGCAAACGCCTTTTTACCTGCCTCAAACAGCAGCGCCGCCACCAGCGCCCCGATCACCGCGTCGCGGTTACGTACCTGGGTAGTCGGTACAATACTATAGAGCAGCCAGAACGCTGCCCAGGAGAGGATCAGCGGAAATAGGCGGAGCAGATTATCAATTACGCCGTCCAGGTCGCTTGCCCAGCGCAGCGACAGCAGATAGGAACTGATCGCCAGGCTGGCGCCCGCCAGCAGCGGGCCGAGGGTCAGGATCATCCAGTAAACGGCAAAGGAATAAACTTTGGGGCGGCTGCGCGTGCTGCGCCAGATGGTGTTTAGCGCGCTGTCGATCGAGTACATCAGCAGCAGCGAGGTGACGATCAGGCCAAAGGCGCCTACGGCGGTCATGCGGCTGGAGTTGGCCACGAACTGCTCGATATATCCCTGGATTACATCCCCGGTCGCCGGAATAAAATTGGCGAAGATAAAATGACGGATCTGCACGCTGACTTCGGAGAACATAGGAAAGGCCGCAAACAGCGCGAACACGACGGCAATCAGCGGCACCAGGGACAGTAATGACACATAGGCGAGGTTCCCCGCCAGAGTGGTCATATGGTCTTCATCAATGCGCCGCCACAGCAGCTTTAGCCACGCCAGCAGCGGCCGGGTATGGTGGAGTAATTTTTGATGAACGGTTTTTAGCATAGCTGTTTCGCGAAATAGTCAGGGATGGTCTCCTTACCAGTCACCAGGATACTGGTGATCCCCAACCGGTTGGCCCCTGCTATATTATCGACGTTATCATCAAAAAAGACCGTATCTGCGGCGGAAAACCCCTCTTCTTCCAGTACTCGCAGATAAATTTGCGCTTCAGGCTTACGCAATCCCATCTCCTGCGACAGATAAATGCGATCGGCGGCCGCGCGCACTTCCGGGTATTCATCGGGCCAGAACGTGGTGTGCAGACGATTGGTATTGGAGAGCACCACCACCCGATGCCCCTGGGCACGAAGTTTATGCATGATGGTAATCACCTCCGGGCGCAGCGCGACAAACACCGCCTGCCAGCCGTGAGCAAACTGTTCATAGCTGAGGGGCATATTCATTTCATGGCACATGGCGGCGGCAAAGTCTTCATCGCTGAGCTCGCCGCGCTCATGCTGATGGAAAGCCTCACCCATGGTGAAATGCTGCTTCAGCGTCGCCAGCGGGATGCGGGTTAAATCGCTCCAGGCTCCCAATACCCGGTTGAAGTCAATGTCGACAATCACATTACCTAAATCAAAGATATAGAGCATTTTTGTCTCCTTCCGCGCCGTGGAAAATTAACTTTAGCGGGAAAGGCTGGATTTGACTATTGGCGTGTGATGCAGGAATGAAAAAAAGAAACCCCGCCGGAGAGGCGGGGTTTAGCGAACAACAAGAAGAAAAAATTACTCTTCTTTTGCACCGCGCATCGCGCGTTTACGGTCGTTCTCGGTCAGGTGACGTTTACGGATACGGATAGAGGTCGGAGTAACTTCTACCAGTTCGTCGTCATCGATGAACTCCAGAGCCTGCTCCAGGGTCATCTTAACCGGCGGAACCAGAACCGTGGCTTCGTCAGTACCAGACGCACGCATGTTGGTCAGTTTCTTACCGGTCAGGCAGTTTACCGTCAGGTCGTTGGAACGGCTGTGAATACCGATGATCTGGCCTTCGTAAACTTCAGCGCCGTGGCCGAGGAATAGCTTACCGCGATCCTGCAGACCGAACAGCGCGAACGCTACCGCTTTACCCTGACCGTTGGAGATCAGTACGCCGTTGTTACGCTGGCCCACTTCGCCCGGACGAACGTCGTCGTAGTGGCTGAAGGTGGAGTACAGCAGACCGGTACCGGAGGTCATGGTCATGAACTCTGAACGGAAGCCGATCAGACCGCGGCTTGGGATCACGTAGTCGAGACGTACGCGGCCTTTACCGTCCGGATTCATGTTTTTCAGGTCGCCTTTACGCTCGCCCAGCGCCTGCATGACAGAACCCTGGTGCTGCTCTTCGACGTCCAGCGTCACGTTCTCGAACGGCTCTTGTTTACGGCCGTCGATTTCGCGGAAGATAACTTTCGGACGGGAAACCGCCATCTCGAAACCTTCACGACGCATGTTTTCAATCAGAACGGACAGGTGCAGTTCACCACGGCCGGAAACGCGGAACGCATCAGCGTCTTCGGTTTCTTCAACGCGCAGCGCCACGTTGTGCACCAGCTCTTTATTCAGACGGTCCAGGATCTGGCGAGAGGTAACGAACTTACCTTCTTTACCGCAGAACGGAGAGGTGTTGACGTTGAAGAACATGGAAACGGTCGGCTCATCAACGGACAGGGCCGGCAGCGCTTCGACATTCTGCGGGTCGCAGATGGTGTCGGAGATGTTCAGCTCGCCCAGACCGGTGATCGCGATGATGTCGCCAGCTTCAGCTACGTCGCTCTCAATTCTCTCCAGACCCAGGTGAGTCAGCACTTTACCGACTTTACCGTTACGGGTTTTGCCTTCGCTATCGATGATAGTGACCTGCTGGTTCGGCTTCACTTTACCGCGCTTGATGCGGCCGATGCCGATAACACCAACGTAGTTGTTGTAGTCCAGCTGGGAGATCTGCATCTGCAGCGGACCGTCAAGATCAACGTCCGGCGCCGGCACGCGATCGACAATCGCCTGGTACAGCGGGGTCATGTCGTCAGCCATGTCTTCGTGATCCAGACCCGCGATACCGTTCAGCGCGGACGCGTAAACGATCGGGAAGTCCAGCTGTTCGTCGGTCGCATCGAGGTTAACGAACAGGTCGAACACCTGATCGACAACCCAGTCCGGACGCGCGCCCGGGCGGTCAACTTTGTTGATGACCACGATCGGCTTCAGACCGTGGGCAAAAGCTTTTTTGGTCACGAAGCGCGTTTGCGGCATCGGGCCATCAAAGGCATCTACCACCAGCAGCACAGAGTCAACCATGGACATAACACGCTCAACTTCACCTCCGAAGTCGGCGTGCCCTGGGGTATCAACGATGTTGATACGGTAATCATTCCATTTGATTGCGGTGTTTTTCGCGAGGATGGTAATCCCACGCTCTTTCTCCAAATCGTTGGAGTCCATCACACGTTCTTGTGCTTCAGTACGTGCGTCGAACGTACCGGATTGCTGTAGCAGCTTGTCAACCAGGGTAGTTTTACCATGGTCAACGTGCGCGATGATGGCGATATTACGCAGATTTTCGATCACAACTTTGCCTCAGGCATTAGAAATAGCGCGTTATTGTACACGTATTAAGCGAAGGACTGAACAGGATCACAAACATCCTCCGCAAACAAGTATTGCAGAGTTTCTTTGTGACCGCTTTCACGGAGCGATAAAAGGGCACCGTAACAAAAATTGCACCAAAATGGTGCTCAATGTTCACACTGAGGCACTATTTTGGTGCATTATCTCCATCATGGTGCAGTCCTTTTGCACTATGGTGCGCATGATACAGCGTTTTATGGGGCATTTAAAAGTTGGCACAGATTTCGCTTTATATTTTTTAAGGCAACAACGCCACTTTTAAGCAGTATGAAGTTTTCGTTACCACGACGACAATGACCAATCCGGGAGAGTTTAAGTATGTCCGCTGAACACGTTTTGACGATGCTGAACGAGCACGAAGTGAAGTTTGTCGATCTGCGCTTCACCGATACCAAAGGTAAAGAACAGCACGTCACGATTCCGTCTCATCAGGTAAATGCCGAATTCTTCGAAGAAGGCAAAATGTTTGATGGCTCCTCGATTGGTGGCTGGAAAGGTATCAACGAATCTGACATGGTCCTGATGCCGGACGCGTCCACCGCGGTCATTGACCCGTTCTACGAAGAACCGACCCTGATCATCCGCTGCGATATCCTCGAGCCAGGCACCCTGCAGGGCTATGACCGTGACCCGCGCTCCATCGCGAAACGCGCTGAAGAGTACCTGCGCGCCACCGGCATCGCTGATACCGTCCTGTTCGGGCCAGAACCAGAATTCTTCCTGTTCGACGACATCCGCTTTGGCGCCTCTATCTCCGGCTCCCATGTCGCGATCGATGACATTGAAGGTGCGTGGAACTCCTCTACCAAATACGAAGGCGGTAACAAAGGTCACCGTCCGGGCGTGAAAGGGGGTTACTTCCCGGTTCCGCCAGTAGACTCTTCTCAGGACATCCGTTCCACCATGTGTATGATCATGGAAGAGATGGGTCTGGTTGTTGAAGCCCATCACCATGAAGTAGCAACCGCAGGTCAGAACGAAGTGGCAACCCGCTTCAATACCATGACCAAAAAAGCGGATGAAATTCAGATTTACAAATACGTTGTTCACAACGTCGCTCACCGCTTTGGTAAAACCGCGACCTTTATGCCGAAACCGATGTTCGGCGACAACGGCTCCGGCATGCACTGCCATATGTCTCTGGCGAAAAACGGTACCAACCTGTTCTCCGGCGACAAATACGCCGGTCTGTCTGAGCAGGCGCTGTTCTACATCGGCGGCGTAATCAAACACGCTAAAGCCATCAACGCCCTGGCGAACCCGACCACCAACTCCTACAAGCGTCTGGTCCCGGGTTACGAAGCGCCGGTTATGCTGGCTTACTCTGCCCGTAACCGCTCTGCCTCTATCCGTATTCCGGTGGTGACCTCTCCGAAAGCGCGTCGTATCGAAGTGCGCTTCCCGGACCCGGCTGCCAACCCGTACCTGTGCTTTGCGGCGCTGCTGATGGCTGGCCTTGATGGTATCAAGAACAAAATCCATCCGGGCGAAGCAATGGATAAAAACCTGTATGACCTGCCGCCGGAAGAAGCGAAAGAGATCCCGCAGGTTGCCGGTTCTCTGGAAGAAGCCCTGCAGGCCCTGGATGCTGACCGCGAGTTCCTGACCGCTGGCGGCGTGTTCACCAATGACGCTATCGATGCCTACATCGCCCTGCGTATGGAAGAGAACGACCGCGTACGCATGACTCCGCATCCGGTTGAGTTCGAACTGTACTACAGCGTCTAATTTTGCTGTAAATCCAGGGTATGTCGTGTTGTGGCGCGAGATGCCCGGGATATTTTGTTGCCGTGGAAACTTTCAGCCCATCTCAGGATGGGCTTTTTTCTCCACCAACACGCTGATCTCGCGAGCTTTTTACCGATAAAAAGCTATACTGCACTAAATTGGTGCACTCATTTTCAGGAGACTGTCGAATGGCAACAGGCACACTGCCCGATGCTGGGCAGATCCTTAACTCCCTTATCAACAGTATTTTACTGGTCGATGATGACCTGGCGGTGCACTTTGCCAACCCTGCGGCGCAGCAGCTGCTTGCGCAGAGCTCGCGCAAGCTGTTTGGCACCCCATTACCTGAGCTGTTGAGCTATTTTTCGTTGAATATCGGGCTGATGCAGGAGAGTCTGCAGGCGGGCCAGGGGTTTACCGATAACGAAGTGACGCTGGTTATCGATGGCCGTTCGCACATCCTGTCGTTGACCGCCCAGCGGCTGCCGGAAGGCTTTATTCTGCTGGAAATGGCGCCGATGGATAATCAGCGCCGCCTGAGCCAGGAGCAGCTGCAGCATGCGCAGCAGGTCGCCGCTCGCGACCTCGTCCGCGGCCTGGCGCATGAGATAAAAAACCCGTTAGGCGGCCTGCGCGGTGCGGCCCAGCTGCTCAGCAAAGCGCTGCCCGACCCGGCGCTAACGGAATATACCAAAGTGATCATTGAGCAGGCCGACCGGCTAAGAAATCTGGTCGACCGCCTGCTCGGACCACAGCATCCGGGCATGCACGTTACCGAAAGCATCCACAAAGTCGCCGAACGGGTAGTTAAACTGGTTTCCATGGAGTTGCCGGACAACGTGAAGTTGATCCGCGATTACGACCCCAGCCTACCAGAGCTACCCCACGACCCGGATCAAATTGAACAGGTGTTGCTGAACATCGTCCGTAATGCGCTGCAGGCTCTGGGGCCGGAAGGGGGCGAAATTATTCTTCGCACCCGCACCGCTTTCCAGCTGACGCTGCACGGGGTGCGTTATCGCCTCGCCGCCCGCATCGACGTTGAAGATAATGGCCCGGGTATTCCGCCCCATCTCCAGGATACGCTGTTCTATCCGATGGTCAGCGGCCGCGAAGGCGGTACCGGCCTGGGCTTATCTATCGCCCGTAGCCTTATCGATCAGCACTCCGGCAAAATTGAATTCACCAGCTGGCCGGGTCATACCGAATTTTCGGTATACCTGCCTATTCGGAAGTAGAGGTGTTTATGCAACGAGGGATAGCCTGGATCGTTGATGACGATAGCTCCATCCGCTGGGTGCTTGAACGCGCGCTCACCGGAGCCGGCTTGAGCTGCACAACGTTCGAAAGCGGCAATGAGGTGCTAGATGCCCTCACCACCAAAACCCCGGATGTACTGCTGTCAGATATCCGTATGCCCGGAATGGATGGTCTGGCGCTGCTCAAACAGATTAAGCAGCGCCATCCAATGCTTCCGGTCATCATAATGACCGCGCATTCCGATCTGGACGCCGCGGTCAGCGCTTATCAGCAGGGCGCGTTTGATTATTTGCCCAAACCTTTTGATATCGATGAAGCCGTCGCCCTCGTCGACCGGGCGATAAGCCACTATCAAGAGCAGCAGCAGCCGCGAAATGCGCCGATAAGTAGCCCAACTGCCGACATCATCGGCGAAGCGCCAGCTATGCAGGATGTCTTTCGCATTATTGGCCGCCTGTCGCGCTCATCCATCAGCGTGCTGATCAATGGCGAATCCGGTACCGGTAAAGAGCTTGTCGCACATGCCCTGCATCGCCATAGTCCACGCTCAAAAGCGCCGTTTATCGCGCTGAATATGGCGGCGATCCCCAAGGACCTGATTGAGTCCGAGCTGTTCGGCCATGAAAAAGGAGCCTTTACCGGCGCAAATACCGTCCGTCAGGGTCGCTTTGAACAGGCTGACGGCGGTACGCTGTTCCTGGATGAAATTGGCGATATGCCGCTTGATGTCCAGACTCGTCTGCTGCGCGTGCTGGCGGATGGTCAGTTTTATCGCGTGGGCGGTTACGCGCCGGTCAAGGTCGATGTGCGGATCATCGCCGCTACCCACCAGAACCTGGAACAGCGCGTGCAGGAGGGGAAATTTCGTGAAGATTTGTTCCACCGCCTGAACGTCATCCGGGTGCATTTACCGCCGCTGCGCGAGCGCCGGGAAGATATTCCACGCCTGGCCCGCCATTTCCTGCAGATAGCCGCCCGCGAGCTCGGCGTTGAAGCCAAACAGCTGCATCCGGAAACGGAGACAGCGCTGACCCGCCTGGCGTGGCCAGGCAACGTCCGTCAGCTGGAAAACACCTGTCGCTGGCTCACCGTCATGGCCGCCGGCCAGGAGGTGCTGACGCAGGATCTGCCGAGCGAACTGTTTGAGACCACGATTCCTGATAGCCCAACGCAGATGCAGCCTGACAGCTGGGCTACGCTGCTGGGTCAGTGGGCCGATCGGGCGTTGCGATCCGGTCATCAAAACCTGCTCTCAGAAGCGCAACCCGAAATGGAACGCACGCTGCTAACGACCGCCCTGCGCCATACCCAGGGACACAAACAGGAGGCTGCGCGCCTGCTGGGATGGGGACGTAATACCCTGACGCGTAAGCTAAAAGAGTTGGGTATGGAGTAGGGTTCAACAGCATGATGAAAAATAGCCGATCGGCGCAAAGTGCTGCTATTTTGTACTTTACTGTTCCGATGAGTTGAGTATGATCGTGCCCGGCATTAGGGGAGAGCATCATGTTTGAATCACTGGTGAGTATGATATCGAGCGGCGCCGCTGCGAGTCACACGCCACAAACGGCAGTCGCTGCCGTGCTGTGCGCTGCGCTGGTCGGGCTGTTCAGCTAATTGTTCCCCCTCTCCTGCGGGAGAGGGGGAAAATATTAAATAACCCGTGAGAACTGCTGCATTCGGGCCTTTTGCCGTAGGTAGGCATCAAAGCACATACAGATGTTGCGGATCAGCAGGCGGCCTTTCGCCGTCACCTGAATGACCTTATCATCCACAGCCACCAGCCCGTCATGCGCCAGCGGCGCCAGCAGCTTCAGATCCTCGGCGAAATAAGACGCAAAATCCACGTCCCACTGCGCCTCGACCGCCGCGATATCCAGCTGGAAGTTACAGATCAACGCCTTAATCACGTCGCGACGCAGACAGTCATCGCGAGTTAACGCGATCCCGCGCCACAGGGCGTTCCCTTGCTCTGCTACCTGCTGGTAGTACTGCTTGAGCTCTTTTTGGTTCTGGGCGTAGCTGTCGCCAATCATGCTGATCGCCGAAACGCCCATCCCCAGCAGATCGGTATCGCCCTGAGTGGTGTAGCCCTGGAAATTACGATGCAGTACGCCGTGACGTTGCGCGACCGCTAATTCATCATCGGGACGGGCGAAATGGTCCATGCCGATAAACTGATAGCCTGCCGTCGTCAGCGAGCCGATGGTTTCCTGCAGGATCTCCAGCTTCTGCTCAGCGGAGGGCAGATCGGCATCTTTAATCTTCCGCTGAGCGGCAAAGAGCGTGGGCAGATGCGCATAGTTAAACACGCTCAGGCGGTCAGGATTGAGCTCGGCGACCTTTTGCAGGGTAAAGGCGAAGCTCTCCGGCGTTTGCTTCGGCAGGCCATAAATGAGGTCGATATTGGTCGAGGTAAAACCAATCTCCCGCGCATGGTTGAGCAAATCAAAGATGAACGCTTCGTCCTGCTCACGGTTAACCAGACGCTGAACCTCTTTATTGAAGTCCTGTACGCCCATACTCAGGCGGTTGAAACCCTCAGCGCGTAAATGATCGAGGACATCCAGCTCGATCTCACGCGGATCGACCTCAATGGAGATCTCGGCTTCCGCGCTGAAATGAAAATGGCTGCGCAACAGATCCATCAGGCGACTGATTTGCGCCTTATTGAGATAAGTTGGCGTGCCGCCCCCCCAGTGCAGTTGCTTCACCTGGCGAGTGGCAAACAGCGGCGCGCGGTGGATGATCTCCTGTTCAAGGACATCGAGATATTGATCGGCCTTATGCTGCTGGCGGGTGACTATCTTATTGCAGCCGCAGAAATAACACAGCTTATGGCAAAACGGGATATGCACGTACAGCGACAGGGGACGCTGTGGGTAACGGGCCACAGCGGCATCGAATTCCGCCGCGCCAAATTGCGGTGAAAACTCCAGCGCGGTGGGATACGAGGTATAGCGCGGCCCGGAATAGTTATATTTCTGGATCAGGGCCAGATCCCAGTCGATTATCTGCTCAGACATGCTCACTCCTTCCGATGGTGCCGCCGACGGGTACGCCGTCCCGGCCCCACCGCACCGCGGGTCATGAGCCGGTTGCGCAGCCATTTCTGACGCCGCGACAACCGTCGTAGTTTAACGAATAACCACAGCAGATAACATATAACCAGAAGGGTTATAAGGAGTACCGGGAATCCGATGGGATGCAAATGTTAGTTTCCACCCTTCAGCAGACGCATCATATCTTCCTGACGCTCTTCCTCTTCTTCATCTTCATCATCGTAAGAGAGGCCGAGCTGCTGCATCAGCTCATCAATGCGATCCAGTTTGGCGTCCACCCAGCTCTGCTCTTCAGCATTAAGGGTGCCGCCCTCTTCCAGACGTTCCAGCAGCGCGTCCAGGCGCTCATCATTCTCCAGCAACTCCAGCTCAGCCTGCGGTGAAAGCATAGGTTTCTCGCTCTTTGGTTTATGCTGCTTGGGGGCTGGAGCGCTGCTTTCGCTCACGCCCAGCGGGATCGGTTTTTTGCTACCCACGCGCGGATCTTGCGCCTGACGCTGTTTTTTACCCGCTGAAGCCGCATCGCCGCCGTTCGCGCGACTGCCTGCCGCGTGGCCACGATGTTTCTTCTGCCGTTTGCGATCGCGAGCTTCCTGATTTAACTCTTCACGCGACTTGCGGCCGGATTTGCCACGGGTGGCGGATGTCGGTTTTTTCATGATGTGTAATCTTCAGACAGTAGTATTCAGTATAGAATTGAGGCGGAATCTAGCAGAAAGCAAGCAAAGAAAAAAGGCGACAGATTACTCTGTCGCCTTTTTCCTCACTGACCACCCTTAACGGGCTCTTCTTTCCCTGTTCGCTAACGACTCACCCTGTCTTTCCCTTAGCGTCCAACGGTCCCTGTTTCTTCCTTTTCCCTGTAAAACGTCTCCAAGACGCGCGTCATCCTGACTATCCTGTGGTCTTCGCCTCCTGGCGCTTCCTGACTCCTCGTCCTGAGTCCTAATCCTTTCAGCATCCCCGCCGTTGTGTATTACTTTACCTTGTTGACAAAAATCGACAACCAGTCTGGCAGTTAAAAATCTATTTTCAGAATTCTCTATTTATATAATTGATTAATTTTCAATATTTTAAATATGTTTTGTCTTATTTTCCTCAGGTATGTCCTATACAAAGAATAGTCAATGTCTCACAAACCATATGGTTTTTACTTACAGGAACGGCGTGCGGTAAAAACAGCCTTTTTCTGCTGTTCAGGTATAATCCCTGCCATAGCCTGTTTTAACGGAGACGACCGTCTTGACCAACTGGAATTATCAACTGACGCACTTTGTCACTAGCGCGCCAGATATCCGCCATCTTCCTGCCGATACCGGTATTGAAGTGGCGTTCGCCGGCCGCTCCAACGCGGGAAAATCCAGCGCGCTGAATACGCTGACTAATCAGAAGAACCTGGCGCGTACCTCCAAAACCCCGGGGCGTACGCAGCTGATTAACCTGTTCGAAGTCGCTGAGGGCAAGCGCCTTGTCGACCTGCCCGGCTATGGTTATGCGCAAGTACCCGAAGAGATGAAGATCAAGTGGCAGCGCGCGCTGGGGGAATACCTGGAAAAACGTCTGTGCCTGAAGGGTCTCGTGGTGCTGATGGACATACGTCATCCGCTTAAAGATCTCGATCAGCAGATGATCGAATGGGCGGTAGAGAGCGATATTCAGGTGCTGGTACTGCTCACCAAAGCCGATAAGCTCGCCAGCGGCGCGCGTAAAGCGCAAGTGAATATGGTGCGTGAAGCGGTACTGGCCTTCAATGGCGATGTCCAGGTTGAACCCTTCTCTTCGCTGAAAAAATCTGGCGTCGATAAGCTGCGACAGAAGCTGGATAGCTGGTTTAACGAAATCCCGCCGCAAGAAGCCGTCGAAGACGCCGAGTAACCCCCGCTTTTTCCGGATAACGGCGCGTAGCGCCCTATCCGGACGTTCATACTACGTTGTTTTCACAGCCTAAAACTTTTCTTTCGCGCAATAAAAAACGCCCCGGTCATAAATGACCGGGGCGGCTAAAATATTCAGCCAAATCCGATTACGTGAAGTAAAAGGTCTGAAAGATAGAACATCTTACCTCTGTACCCTACGCGAATAACTTTACTCTTCTTTCGCTCACGGATAAAGCATTTTTTGTAGTTTTTTTTCACTATTTACATAGCAAATTCAAATGATCCTCACAAAACTCTATAAGTTATGTTGCTTACTTACAGAAAATCGCGTTGCGCTTTGTATACTTAGTGCGCTTGATCCCAGTTTTCGCCGCTGCCCACTTCCACCAGCAACGGTACCGCCAGCGTAGTGCTGTTCTCCATCAGTTCGTGGATCTTTTTCGATACGGCATCGAGCTCATCCTTATGCACTTCAAAGACCAGTTCATCGTGAACCTGCATGATCATCCGCACGCGAGGTTTCTCGCTCCGCAGCCATTCATCAACGGCAATCATCGCCCGCTTGATAATATCCGCAGCCGTCCCCTGCATCGGGGCGTTAATCGCCGCACGCTCCGCGCCGGCACGACGAGCGCCATTGCTGGACTTGATATCCGGCAAATAGAGTCGACGGCCATCCAGCGTTTCAACATACCCTTGCTCCTTCGCCTGTGCGCGGGTGCGCTCCATATACTCCAGGACGCCCGGATAACGTTCGAAATAAAGATCCATGTACTTCTGCGCTTCTTTACGCGGGATGTTCAGCTGGCGGGCCAGGCCAAAGGCGCTCATGCCGTAGATCAGACCGAAGTTGATGGCTTTCGCACTACGCCGCTGTTCGCTGCTGACGCTGTCCAGCGGTAAGCCAAATACTTCAGCCGCCGTCGCCCGGTGAATATCCTTCCCTTCCGCGAAGGCGGTCAGCAGGCCTTTATCCCGCGACAGGTGCGCCATAATGCGCAGCTCGATTTGCGAGTAGTCCGCCGAGACAATGACGTAATCTTCCGGCGCGATAAACGCCTGGCGAATACGGCGCCCTTCTTCGTTACGCACCGGAATGTTTTGCAGGTTTGGATCGGTAGACGACAAACGGCCGGTGGCGGTAACCGCCTGATGATAAGAGGTATGCACGCGGCCCGTTTTGGGGTTAATCATCAGCGGCAGCTTATCGGTATAGGTCGACTTCAGCTTCGCCAGCCCACGATACTCCAGAATCACTTTCGGCAACGGATAATCGAGCGCCAGCTCTTCCAGCACCTCTTCAGAGGTGGACGGCGCACCGCCCGGCGTCTTCTTCAGCGGCTTGATACCCTGTTTTTCAAACAGGATCGTTTGCAGCTGTTTGGTGGAGGAGAGATTAAACGCTTCCCCGGCGATCTCATGTGCTCGCTGCTCCAGCTCAACCAGGCGCTGGGCAATTTCCTGCGAGTGCGCATGCAGCACGGCGGGGTCGATTTTAACGCCGTTGCGCTCAACGCGAGACAGCACCGGCACCAGCGGCATTTCAATATGCTGGAAGATATTCAGCGGGCCTTCATGCTGCTGTAGCTTCGGCCACATCTTCAGATGCAGCTGGAGCGTAACGTCGGCATCTTCCGCCGCGTAGCGACCAGCCTCTTCCAGCGCAATCTGGTTAAAGGTGAGCTGATTCTTACCCTTGCCAGCGATCTCTTCGAAGGTAATGGTTTTATGTTTCAGCCAGCGGTCGGAAAGACTGTCCATATCGTGGCGGCCAGCCACGCTGTCGAGAATGTAAGACTCGAGCATGGTATCGAACGCAATCCCGCGCAGCTCAATGTCGTAATTAGCCAAAATGCCGCGATCGTATTTGAGATTTTGCCCGACCTTGAGCACCTTCTCATCCTCCAGCAGCGGTTTAAGCAGCGCCAGCACGCGCTCGCGCGGGATCTGATCCGGCGCATCAAGATAATCATGCGCTACCGGGACATAGGCGGCCACGCCTGGCTCAACAGCGAATGAAAGACCAACCATGTTGGCGGAGATGTTATCCAGGCTGTCGGTTTCCGTATCAAAGGCAAAGAGCGGCGCCTGCTTCAGCTTATCGATCCAGGTGAGCAGCGTAGCCTCATCAAGGATAGTGACATAATGCTCTGCTGAAAGTGCAGTAGCGGCTTCAACCTCTTCTTCCGCTTCTGCCGCTGCTGCAGGCGCTGCAGGTTTCGCAGCCGGTTTGCCCCCCTTAGCCTGCAGCCATTTTCCGGCCTCAACGTCGGTGGTCCAGCGCTTAAATTCATACTGTCTGAACAGCGCCAGCAGATCGTCTGCCGCCGGCGGCTGCACCTCCAGCTCTTCGCAGGTGAGCTCCAGCTCGACGTCGGTTTTGATGGTCGCCAGCTGATAAGAGAGATAAGCCACGTCCTTGTTCTGCTCGAGCTTCGCCGCCATCGTTTTCGCGCCGCGGAAGCTCAGTTCAGCGATCTTCTCCGGTTCCGCATACAGCGTATCAAGGCCGCCGAGGCCTTGCAGCAGCGCCTGGGCGGTCTTTTCGCCCACGCCCGGCACGCCGGGAATGTTATCCGAGGAGTCGCCCATCAGCGCCAGGAAATCAATAATCAGCTCCGGCGGGACGCCGTACTTAGTAACCACCTCATCCGGTCCGAGGATAGTGTTGGTCATGGTATTGATCAGGGTGATGCCCGGCGTCACCAGCTGGGCCATGTCTTTATCGCCGGTGCTGATCAGGACTGGGCGACCTGCCCTTTCCGCTTCCCGCGCCAGGGTGCCAATCACATCGTCAGCTTCGACGCCCGGGACAGCCATCAGCGGCAGCCCCATCGCTTTCACCATCTTATGCAACGGCTCAATCTGCGCGCGCAGATCGTCCGGCATCGGCGGGCGGTGAGATTTGTAATGCTCGAACAATTCATCACGGAAGGTTTTCCCTTTCGCATCAAAGACCACGACGGCATGAGTCGGTTGATACTGCAGTATCAAACTGCGCAGCATATTCAGTACGCCGTACATAGCCCCGGTGGGCTCCCCTGCGCTGTTAGTCAGCGGCGGAAACGCATGATACGCCCGATAAAGATAGGAGGAGCCGTCAACGAGGATGAGAGGGTTTTCTGGGATCTGAACCATAATTTCCGTGCCTGTTTATCAGATTATGGATAAAGGATGCCACAGACGGGCATGAAATCCTGAATTTTTCCCGCAATTCGCGGAAAAGATTCAACGATCGTCGCGATCGCGCGACAACTTAGCTTGTGGATAACTTTGTGTATAGTTTTACAACGTCAGCTTATCCGCCCCTGAAAATAAATGAATAAATAGTATTATTTACTATTTATCAACCACTTAAAAACAGATCAACGATCCTGGCATTAATTTGATGACCTAATCTTCCATGTGGATAGAAGATCCTTGTTTTTTTCTGTTCTGGTAAGACCCGTCATTTGCCGCGTTTTCTGGTAAAATCAGCCTCTTGCGCAGCTTAAAGGCGCTCTTTGTCAGCCTAACTTTCTGAATAAACTAACTATGTCGAGATTACTCGCTGCGATAACACTTCCGCTGAGTATCGCCTTAACCATCTTAGTCACCATTATCTGCTCTGTACCGATCATCGTCGCCGGGCTGATTAAACTGCTGGTCCCCATTCCAGCGGTATGGCGCTCTATATCCGTTTTTTGCAATTTTATGATGTACTGCTGGTGCGAAGGGCTGGCGCTGCTGTTGCATCTCAATCCCTGGCTAAAATGGGACGTCCAGGGTCTGGAAGGCCTGAACAAAAAGAACTGGTATCTGCTGATCAGCAACCACCACAGCTGGGCAGACATCGTGGTGCTGTGCGTGCTGTTCCGCAAGCATATTCCGATGAATAAGTACTTCCTTAAACAACAGCTGGCGTGGGTACCCTTCATTGGCCTCGCCTGCTGGGCGCTGGATATGCCTTTTATGCGCCGCTACTCGCGCAGCTATCTTATTCGTCACCCGGAGCGCCGCGGTAAAGATGTCGAAACCACCCGCCGTTCGTGTGAAAAATTTCGCGCGCATCCGACGACTATCGTCAATTTTGTGGAAGGCTCGCGTTTTACCGAAGAAAAAAAGCGCGAAACGCGCTCTCCTTACCACAACCTGTTACCGCCGAAAGCCGCTGGTATCGCCATGGCGCTCAACGTACTCGGTTCGCAGTTCGATAAACTGCTGAACGTCACGCTGTGCTACCCGGATAATCATACAAGACCATTTTACGATATGTTAAGCGGCCGCCTGACGCGCATTGTGGTCCGTATCAATCTGGTCCCTATTGGCGAAGAGCTGCACGGCGATTACGTTAACGATAAGAACTTTAAGCGCAGCTTCCAGCGCTGGCTGAATGGCCTATGGGAAGAGAAAGACCGTCAGTTGACTGACATCATGAGGGACAAAGAACGGTAGCTATTGCAAAACAGATAAAGTAACGCCGGTCAGTGACCGGCGTTTTTTTTATTTCTTCTCTACCAGTTGCTTCACGGTATCCGCATACTGAGCGACGAAGACATCCATATTGCTGGTGTCCATCCCCTGCGGATTCAGCTGGTATTTACCATTAACATACATAGCCGGTACGCCCTGCAGCTGCAGATCGGCTGCCGCTTTCTCTTGCTGAGCGACCAGAGATTTCACCACGAAGCTATTCCATGCGGCATCGTAGTCTTCCCCTTTCACGCCAGCGTCGACAAACACTTTACGAATGTCAGCCACACTCTGCACAGTCTGGTTTTTCTGCACGGCTTCGAACATCGGCGCAGTAATTTTGTCTTCAACGCCCAGCGCGATGGCCACCGCCCATGCCTGCGTCAGATCCTTGCCCAGCGGACCCAGGAACTCAACGTGGTATTTGGTCATTTTAGTGCCTTCCGGCAGTTTCTGACGCACATTGTCAGAGACATGCAGCACTTCTTCAAACTGGTAGCAGTGCGGGCAGTAGAACGAAAAGAACTCGAGCACCTGCGGCTCGCCAGCAATCGGCTTATCAAGGGTGATGTACTGCTTGCCGTCGGTGATCTGGGCAGCGGATGCACTAAAAGCCAGAATCATACCAGCCAGCGCCAGCCAAACTTTTTTCATGATTTACTCTCTCCTGGATATATCACATTAATACATTGGCGTTAACTGAAGCGGGGGTTCCTGTAGAACCTTCACCTGCTCAAGAAAAGTCGACGTCTGCCCCCGCCAGTAATCCTCCCCGGTTAACCAGGGGAAATTGACCGGGAAAGCGGGATCGTCCCAGCGTCTGAGCAACCACGCCAGATAATAAACCAGTCGCATAGCGCGTAAAGGTTCAATCAGCGCGATTTCATCGCTGTTAAAGGGGCTGAATTCCTCATAGGCCTCGACAATAGTCTCCAGCTGCATACGCTGTTCAGCCTTATCGCCGTTGAGCAGCATCCACAGATCCTGAATCGCCGGGCCGGTACGCGCATCGTCTAAGTCGACAAACAGTGGTCCGTCGCGCCAGAGGATATTACCGGCATGGCAGTCACCGTGCAGGCGCAACGTGTTCCCGCGGCCGTGCCATTGCTCCATGACGGCAGCAATGAGTTTATCGGTCGCCTTCAGGAAATCGGCCTTCAGGCCAGAGGGGATCAGCGTCGCCTGCTCAAACACCTGACGCGGTTCCAGCAGGTACTCCTGCACGCCAATTTCCGGGCGGGCAGTAAAGCGCTGTTTGCGGCCAGTCTGGTGCAGGCGCCCCAGGTAGCGGCCAACCCATTCCATCTGATCAAGGTTATCCGCTTCGAACTGACGACCGCCAAGGCTTGGGAAAACGGCAAAGTAGAATCCCTGATGCTGATGAAGCGTGCTGTCATTAAATAAGAGCGGCGCAGCAACGGGCACTTCATCTTCTACAAGCTGAAGCGCAAACTGGTGTTCTTCAAGGATCTGTTCTGCGGACCAGCGCTCAGGACGATAGAACTTTACCACATAGCGATGGCGCTCTTCGTCCTGGAACTGATAAACGCGGTTCTCATAGCTGTTTAGCGGGGTGAGACCGGAGTCCACCCGCATACCCAGATCGAATAACCCATCGATAATGGTATCCGGGCGAAGCGTCTGAAAAGTAAAAGCCTTATCGTGCATCCTGACATCCGATAATCGTACGAATAGTTCAGGATATCATCTCATTGCACTTTACGCGGTAGCGCTTACAACCTTTTACTCTTTTATTACCCCGCGGGCGCGCAGCAGCGCGGTTTTAAAATCCTCTTCATAATCCTTCTGAATACCCGGGATGACAGCATCTTTGGAAGAGTCGCGCATCTTCAGGTGATAGATCAGAATATCGTCGGAAAGATCGCTCAGTTCGCCATCATAGCCGGCCTCTTTCGCCAGCTTCTGCAAAAATTGCATCAGGTTCAGTTCAGGCTCTTTTTGCCAGGCTGGCTGGAGGAGTTCAATTACTTCATTCAGACGTTTACATTTCATGGTCATGCTCCTTACTCTTGATAGGGACAAGTTAACAGGGTCAATCCCACAATGAAAGAGGCGATATTCATATGCAAAGCGAGGCGATAACCGGCGTCGTGCTGGCGGGCGGCAGGGCCACGCGGATGGGCGGCATTGATAAAGGATTACAGGCGCTAAATGGTCGCCCTCTCTGGCGACACGTCGCGGAAGCATTAGCCCCGCAGGTAGATGAGTTAGTCATTAGCGCCAATCGTCATCTTGAACAGTGGCGTGCCAGCGGATATCCGGTCTTTCGAGACATACAGGAGGGTTATCAGGGGCCGCTGGCCGGAATGCTTGCTGTGATGCAGCAGGTCGCGAGCCCATGGTTTGTTTTTTGCCCCTGCGACACGCCGTTCATTCCGTCCTTTTTGGTGGAGCGCTTTATCCAGCAGAGAGGGGACGCACCGGTCGTTTGGGCCCATGACGGCGAACGGGATCATCCTGCCGTTGCATTAGTTCATCGTCAAATCATTCCGGAACTGGAGGCTTATCTGGCACATGGAGAGCGCAGGGTGATGGTTTTTATGCGACAAATGGGTGGGCGCCCGGTGAATTTCAGCGATGTGAAAACTGCTTTCATTAATGTAAATACGCTCGAAGATTTGCAGCAGATGCAGGAGCCATCATGATCCCATTACTGGCGATCGCCGCATGGAGCGGTACCGGAAAAACAACATTATTAAAGCGTCTTATCCCTGAGCTTTGCGCTCTAGGATTACGCCCGGGACTGATAAAGCACACCCATCATGATATGGACGTGGATAAGCCGGGCAAAGATAGCTATGAACTGCGTAAGGCGGGCGCTGCGCAAACTATTGTCGCCAGCGAACAGCGGTGGGCATTGATGACCGAGACGCCAGAGAAGCCGGAATTAGATCTCACGTGGCTGGTCAGTCGAATGGATGCCAGCAAACTGGACCTGGTTTTAGTGGAGGGGTTCAAACATGAACCCGTGCCGAAGATCCTGCTTTTTCGGCAAAACAGCGGCCATCGTGTAGAAGAGCTGGTAATTGATGAGCATACCATCGCCGTGGCCAGCGATGTATCGATCGCGACCTCACTTCCGCTGCTGGATTTAAATGATGTACCACAGATCGCGACATTTATTGTGAGTTGGTTAGAGAGGCAATAGTCATTTATCGACGGTGATATAGGAGGGATTTTCCCGGAGGCGGTGCTGCGCACCTTGTCCGGCCACAGGGACGTAGCCCCGTGTCGGATCCGTAGCCCCGGCAAGCGCAGCGCCACCGGGGAGGCATACCGGCACGCTGGCCGGACGACAGAAACGCAAAAA
>OKWK01000152.1_pt1 | contig 72605 bp, 67 predicted proteins | sample 1607181 | NCBI WGS metagenome assembly OKWK01 (sample SAMN07501053, study PRJEB24779) | human gut metagenome | isolation source: stool | host: human infant | place: USA: Pittsburgh, PA
TGGCGACCCCGATCAGATTTGAACTGACGATCTTCGCCGTGACAGGGCGACATGTTAACCGCTACACCACGGGGCCGTATCCAAAGTACTTGCTTAGTATATCTGTTATCAGAGTTTTTGTCAACACTATATGTGTAAATTCTTGATGAAGTTTTTTTCATCTCCCAAAATAGTGCTCTCCCTATGTCCAGGTTCTACTAATAATGCATCATCTAACTCCATTATTTTACATAAGCTTTTACGTAAAGCTTCAGCATTGCCATTATAGTTATCACTATTCCCCACATTTTGTTTAAAAATAGTGTCACCTGTAAATAGATGACCTTCTATTTCAAAACATACTGAACCCGCACTATGACCCGGTGTATGATACACCCGTATATGAAATGGTCCGATATTTAGTATACCTTCTTGCAAAGGAATACATTGAGTGAACATTTTTTTCTTGTATACACTTGGTCGACGACGAATCAATTGCAATAATTCATGATCTCCATCATGTAGATATGCAGATATATTATAATGTCCACAAATATCATCAAGAGCCGACACATGGTCACAATGACCATGTGTTAATAAAACCGCAATTGGTTTAGAATCTCCTACCATCTCAATTATATGTTTACTATGAAATCCAGGGTCAATTATGAGAGATTGATTGTCTTTTTTTAATACATAACAATTTGCCTTATACAAGCCTAATGGGCGTTTTATTATTTCCATTATACAATCCCTCCCCCATAACTAATGCAGTATACAATATAGACTTCTATAAAATTCTATATCGTTTTGTAGTATCTTTTTTAATAAAATACCCTTCCCAGAATTGTGGATGAAGCATGACTAGAATCGTAAATAATTCCAAACGACCTAATAGCATATCTACAATAGCCACACCTTTTGCACCTAATGGCAATAATGCAAAAGAATCAGTTGGTCCATAACCACCAAAGGCTAAACCTACATTACTTTGGAATGCGGTGACTATTTGGAGTGCATCACCTGTAGATAAACCAAAACATGTCATAAGAAATACGGATATAACATAAATCATTAAATATAGAAATATAAATTGTTGCGTCATATGCACCCATTTATCTGGTAATGGCTTTCCATTGATTCGTACAACTTGAACCATATCTGGATGTATGGCTTTTCTCAAATAAATGATACTACTCTTAATTAATATAATGAGACGAATAATCTTAACGCCACCGGTCGTAGATCCACTACACCCTCCAAAAAAACTAGCTATAAATAACATCATTTGAGCCGCAGCAGGCCATAAATCGTAATCAGATACAGCAAAACCACTGCCCGTTTGTATTGATACTAAGGTAAAGGCTGCATCTTGAAAAACTTGTCCTATATCCATAGAATTAGATTGAAAATATAAGGATATAAAGGTGATAAGAATACCAATAACTAATACAAGCCAATACATACGCGTTTCAAAATCAGAGAATAACGCTGAGAATCCTTTTTGAATTACATTATAATATACGGCAAAATTTCCACCTGCAATGACCATAAACAGTATAAATACAACACATATATATGTATTTTGACTATATAAAAAAGTACCTGCAGTAGTTGGTGTCAATCCACCAGTAGCAATAATAGAAAATGCATAATTCAATGCATCAAAAGGATCTATACCACCTAAACAAAGCATGATAAAACAGATGATTGTAAATATTACGTACAATGTCCATAATTTCGATGCTATAGATTGAATCCGTGGTAACACTACACCTGGTTTTGGCACAGATGCCTCAGCATTGAAAAAATGCGCAGCATCAGCACCAAGATTACGTAAGAATGATAGAATCAACACAATGATTCCCATACCGCCAATCCAATGCATTAATCCACGCCACAGTATGAAAGACTTTGGTATGCTATCAACATCAGAAATAACTGTAGCACCAGTAGCGGTAATACCTGACATAGATTCAAACAGCGCGTCCATCGGGTTAACTAATACACCAGATATAATAAAGGGAATAGCCCCCAATAACATTGTTAAAATCCATGTTGAGCTAACCACTAAGAAGCCATCTCTCAAGCTAAAGGTTTTACTCTTATTTCCACCAAGTACTAGTAGACCACCGAGCAGTATGGATAATATAGCTGTAATACAAAAGGACCAATATGCAGTTTCAAATAGAATACTATATATAAATGGTATAACAAGAAAAGCTCCAAAAATATAGAGTAATTTGCCTACCAAGGACATGACAATCTGTATGCGCATATAACCCCTACGTTAAATAATTCAATAATTTAGTAACAGATTCAGGCAATGAGAATAGTACAATATGATCCCCCACTAATAGCTCTGTATTCCCCCGTGGAACAATCGCGTCATCACCGCGGAGTATAACACCAACTAAGGCTTTACCAGGTAGACGAATATCTTTTAGTTGTTTACCAGCTACGGGAGATTGTTCTGTAATAAGAATCTCTATAGATTCAGCCTTGCCACCTTCAAAAGTAGATATGGACACTACGCCTTCTCCACTTCGAACAAATCGTAGTATTTGTCCTGCAGTCATTAGACGTGGTGAAAATACAATATCTATACCAACTTGTTCCATGAGCATAATATATTCAGGACGTCCCACACGAACAACGGTTTTAGGTATGCCCATATGTTTCCCTACTAAAGCAACTAAAAGATTTAATTTATCATCATCTGTTAAAACAATAATAACATCATTATCGGCTACTTCTTCGGCTTCTAATAAATCAAAATCCGTACCATCCCCATTGATGACAATGGTTTTATCCACTTGTGCAGCCAAGGCTTCACAACGTTCAATATCCTTCTCAATAACCTTAACAGTAAATCCTGCTTTTTCTAATAAGATAGCTAGATTGCGACCCAATAAACCAGCGCCTACAATAACAGCCCGTTTATGGAAGGTTGCATGATTAGAAAACCATTCTTGTTCTACTTCATTAATACCATCTTTTAAACCTAAAAAGAAAACACTGTCATTAGGTAATAATATGCTTTCACCATGAGGTATAATCATTTCACCTAATCGTAAAATGCCTACCAATAACACACCTTCTGGAAAAGTTAACTCTTTTAAAGGTTTATTTACGAGCGGGAATGTACTATTAATTTTAAATTCCATTAAACGTACAGCGCCTTGACCAAATTCTTCTACGTCCAAAGCGGATGGTGTTTCAATAATATGAAGTAATTCTTGCGCCGTAACCATTTCTGGATTAATGAATAAATCAACACCTAATCGTTCTTTCATATGATCGTCCATATGATCAACGATATTTGTATCCCTCACACGTGCTACAGTAGATGGAACACCTGCTATTTTAGCTACCGCACAAGATAACATATTAACTTCATCTGAATCGGTAACTGAGATAAACATCCCCACATCAGATAAGTCAATTTCATTCAACAACTGAATATCGCTACCATTACCGCATACTAAACTAACATCCAATGTATTTTCTAAATTATGGATACGTTCCTGAGAACGGTCTATAAGATATACGTCATGATCATCTTGCACCAGTCTTTCACACAAGGAATACCCAACCTTACCAGCGCCTACTACAATAATCTTCATAGTTTAGACCTCTTGTGAATTTGGGGTCCATTGTTTACCAGTTTCTGTCAACAATGTCCAACCATCTTCTTGTACTACAAGGCGGGATTTCATTAAATGACCTAACGCTCGTTTAAAAGCAGCCTTGCTGATGTTAAATTTATCCTTAATCAACATGGCTGATGATTCATCACTATAAGGCATTTTACCGCCTCGTTGTAATAGGTATTCCATAATAATCTGACCATCAGAGATTAACGCTTTTTCTTTGATTGGACGCATAGACACATTAATACGACCATCTTCACGTTTGAACGTAACACGAGCCTCTACCATTTCTCCAACATTTAATTTGCGTGTCATTTCTGAACGATGCAAAAAAGCAATCCATCGCTCAGGGGTAATAAAAAAGGCTCCATCACTAGTCAAATTGTAAATAGCACCACTTACTTGTTGTCCTACAACAGCATCGGTAGCAGCTTTAGAGGCGCGTCTCATCTCATCATCAACGTCCATAGAAACGGCCATACGACCAGATTTATCAGTGTATAGTTTTACCCATACCTTTTCCCCTACTTGAGGTCTGCCACGCATTTCAGCGTGAGGCATAAAAATCCCCCGCTCAGTACCAACCTCAACGAAACAACCAAAATTAGTTACATTAATAACCTCAACATAACCAATTTGACCGACCTTCATAGCAGGCAATCGCATGGAGGCAGTCAAACGTCCCTTAGGGTCACGATATAGAAATACCTCTACATCATCACCTATAGCAACTGGTGAAGTTTGTTGATCCTTATGGAGCAAAATATCATCATTTGTATTTCCCGTTTGACCGTCAAGGAAAGCGCCATGATCACTAGTGCGTAGAACACGCAGTGTAGCAATGGTATTTTCCAATAATTCGCTAGCCATAGATTATTCTCCTTCAAAAGGAACACGTCCAGCATCGTTCCATAAGGCTTCTAGTCCATAAAATTCACGAATTTCATCGTTACCAAACACGTGACAAATAATATCGCCAAAGTCCAATAATACCCATTCACCTTCACGATATCCTTCACGATGGAGGACCGTCATACCTTGTTCTGCTGCTATATCCTCAATTTCATCTGCAATACTTTGAGATTGTTTAATATTATTGGCGCTTACAATCATAAAATAATCGCCTAACATAGAAACACCTTCCAAATCAAGTATTTCAATATCATGACCTTTCTTATCATAAGCCGCTTGTGCAAGCACTAAAACATGTTGTTTAATTTCTTCTTTTTGTTTCATTGTATCTCCTATTATTCTTTCTTCTCTGGTTCTGAACCTGGTTCTGATGGTTTTACACGTGTGCTTTGTTCTGATTCTACCGCAACAGGTGCTTTTTTAGTTTCAGGTGTAGAAACAAATTGACTTAAATCTTCTGGTGCCAATGTCCCCATTGTAATTCCCACTAAACGCTGAGCTTCAGTTGGATTTACATGCCAATACACGACGTCATTAATTTTTTCTTTTTCACCAGGCAAAATATAAAAATGAATATGGTCTTTATCCATTTGACCGATAGAACGCATTAATTTAATAGCATCCCATGTAGATATATTACTTTCATAATGACTCCATAAACGCCATATATGCCAAGCTTTTGTAATAAACCAAGTATCTTGTTCCCGATCAACCCATAATTTCAAGAACCGTTCTTGTCGTTGAACACGTCCAAAATTATCATTATTTTCGTCTGTGTAGCGTAAATATGCTAATGCATTATCACTATCTAAATTTTGATAGCCTCTTCGTAAATCTATATCTTTACTACCAGTTTCAGCATCAACATGTTCCATATTCTTTTCTACGTAAAACTGTTGACTACCTAAAACATCACTTGTTTTTTTGAAAGCTGCCTCATCAACGACAACATAGTAAGGTATGCTGATATGGAATATATCCTCTACAACGGCTTTCGTTAGTTCAATATTACCTTCTGCATACATTTGATTTAACATAGATGCAGATTTTTGGTCTCTACTTTCAATTTTACTATTGCTAGGAATACCAATTATATCCATCGTATTAGTATTCATATTAATAGACATGAGGAATAATGAGTCAGCTTGACTCGGATTATTTTTATCTCGCCCTACAATTAATACATATACAGGCTTGTCCAATGCTTTCTGTTCTACATTAACCGTATCAGTATGCTTAGGTTCACTGGATTCTTCGATCTCACTTGCAGTATCAGTTTGTGTTACTCGATGATATACATAGCTGATTCCACTATACATCCCCCAACCGATGCCACAAATAACAGTAAGTGCTAACACGAATGCGATGATTAGACGGCCCCATTGGAGCTTATTTTTCTTCATCTGACGTTCTCGACGTCTTCTACGGCGACGAGCTCGCGCTTTTTCACGTTCATCCATTCTAGGCACCTCCTTTTTTCATATGCTGTATAAGATCATTACGGCTAATAATAGTAAGAGGATAAATAGTATCAGTACTATCTATTAAATGTCGAATGGTCATATCAAATCCGCACAATACTCCGGCATCAAGAGACTGTTCTGCAGCTGCACGAATATCGTTTACGCCAGGAAAATTACGATTAGGCTCAATATAATCAGCTAAAAATATAACTTTATCCAATTTTGACATGCCCACTTTTCCAGTTGTATGAACACGTATTGCTTCTAATACTTGTCGATTAGTAATACCATAATGAGTATTCGCTAACACCATACCTGCTAAACCATGTAATAAAGCACCGCTATGTAACATATCAACATCACAGGCCAAATCTGCAACTAAATCTTGCATTTCCAATAATGGTAATTCTTTAGCACAGTCATGTAACATCGCTGCTAACCGAGCGTCTTCTACATTAGCCCCATATTTTTTAGCTAAATAAATCGCTGACTCTACAACACCTAAGGTGTGTATAAAACGCTTTTTACTTAATTTATTAGATAAGTCGGTTTCAATTTGTTGTATATCCACCTTTAATTATTCCTTCCGATAAATATCATATTTTTCAATATATTGAACTACACATTTAGGTAACATATATCTGACCGTCAAGCCATGACGCAGTCGGTCTCGTAAATAAGTAGCAGATAATTTCATTTCTGGTACATTCATTAAATGAATTCTATTCTTAGCTTTGGGCCCTAATAAATCTAAAGTTGTATCAACAACTTGAGATCCATCAGGCCTCATAGCACCAATAAAATGACAATGCTCTAATAATTCATCAATAAATTTCCAATTAGGTAAGTCTCGTATTGTATCTGTACCAGCAATAAAGTAAAAAGAAACAGAATCTCCATATATTTTTTTGAAATGATGAATAGTATCAATTGTATAGGAAGGCCCTTCACGACGCATTTCCACATCGGATATTTCAAAATATGGGTTATCTGCTACCGCCGCAGCCGTCATGGCATAACGATGCTTAGCATCAATAACATCATTATGTTTATGAGGAGGTATTCTGGCAGGAACAAATATAACCTTTTCTAAATGAAAGCTTTCCCTTGCCACCTCTGCAATCATTAGATGTCCTAAGTGAATAGGGTTAAAAGTTCCGCCTATAATACCAATCCGCCGTTTCTCTACCATATATAAGTCACACCCTTTATGACTATAATACAAATTAAGATAAATAATGCTAATGCTTTTACATACGATACCCACTCATAACGACCTTTTGGAGTCTGAATATAACGATAATAGGCTCGTATCAAATAATATAAACGCATCACGAACGAATTTGTCCTGTACCAAATACAAAATATTTATAGGATGTTAATGCTTGTAATCCCATTGGTCCACGAGCATGGAGTTTTTGTGTACTAATGCCAATTTCAGCACCAAATCCAAATTCAAAACCATCTGTGAAACGTGTAGACGCGTTATGATATACAGTAGAACAATCGATAAGATTCATAAAATGCTGAGCGGTTTTCATATTATCTGTTACAATCGCTTCAGAATGATGTGTCGTATATTGATTAATATGTGAAATAGCCTCATCCACAGATGATACAATAGCTACATTTAAATCAAGATCATTATATTCTGTACTAAATGAGTGCTCATCAACAGCAATACCCTTAACAATCTGTAATACATCTGGTGTACCGTGAATCGTTACATGATGGGTCTCTAATTTAGAGTCTAATGCCAACAGAAATTTGGGAGCAATAGATTTATGAACCAATAGAGTCTCCATAGAATTACATACAGATGGACGTTGTACCTTTGCATTCACAGCAATATCAACAGCCATGTCAATGTTAGCTTCAGCATCAACATAGGTATGACAGACACCGCTTCCCGTCTCTATAACGGGTATCATACTATCACGTACAACCCGTTGTATTAATCCTGCACCGCCACGTGGAATCACTACATCTATATAACGGCGTTGTTGTAGCAATATACTTACAGCTTCACGATCTAATACTTCTACTAACTGGATAGCTGCTCTTGGTAAATCATTGGCTTCTAATACATCTTGCATAATGGATACGATGACGCGATTTGTACGGTATGCTTCCTTACCACCGCGTAGAATAGTGGCATTAGCGGTTTTAAAGCATAAGGCGCCAGCATCAACAGTTACATTTGGACGCGCTTCAAAAATGATACATATAACACCAAATGGTACGGCACGCTTTTCAATGTGAAGTCCGTTAGGCCTATTAATAGTTTCAAGTATGGTTCCTACCGGTGATGGTAATAGACTAACTTGACGAACACCTTCTGCCATTTGATTAATGCGCTCTTTAGATAGTAGTAATCTATCCAACATCGTATCAGGTACCACGCCTCGAGCCGACTCCATATCCATGTGATTGGCTGTTAAAATTTGTTCACTGTGTTGAACTAACGCATCGGCTATAGCACATAATACCTCATTGATGCGTTTCTCTGGTAATTGCTGTAAAACAATAGATGCTGCTCGTGCAGATTCACCCATTTCTTTAAATATACTATCATATGAATTCATACTGTACCTCATCAATGAATAATTACTAGATTATTTCTGTGAACAACCTCATCATATGTTGTATCAATTTCTAATACACGAGCTATATCTTGCGTATTGTGACCTCTAATCTTAAGTAAATCTGTAGAACTATAATTCACTAATCCTCTAGCGATTTCTTTTCCCTTAGCAATAATTGATACTGTATCACCAGGTTCAAAAGACCCATCCACTTCAATAATACCAGCTGGTAAAATACTAGCTCCGTGATTTAATACGGCTTTCGTACATCCTTCATCTATAGTAATGCTTCCACTTAAGCGTTTCCCATAAGCTACCCAATGATGCTTTTGAGAAACACCTTGATCATTAGCGACAAATAATGTACCTATATTCTCACCTTTACATACTTTACGTAAAGAATTATCCGATTCACCACTGGCAATAATCATATGTATACCTGAATTAGTCGCCATATGGGCAGCCTTAATTTTTGTATACATACCACCAGTACCCATACTTGAACCTGCACCACCAGCGATCTCATAAGTTTCATCTGTAATTACAGAAACTTCGTGGATTAAAGTAGCTGTCGAATCCGTAGCTGGATTAGCCGTATATAAACCATCAATATCAGATAAAATAATAAGCACATCAGCTTCTACAATCCCTGCTACAGTAGCCGATAATGTATCATTATCGCCTATTTTGTATTCTTCAATAGCTACTACATCATTTTCATTAATGATTGGAATGACATGTAATTGTAATAACGCATGTAATGTATTTCGTAGGTTCAAATAGCTATGACGAGAAGTGCTATCCTCCTTCGTCAATAATATTTGAGCAACCGTTCTACCGTACTCTCGAAACATGCGTTCATACATATGAATGAGTACACCTTGTCCTACCGCTGCTGATGCTTGACGTAACACAAGATCTCTTGGTTTTTCTTTAAAGCCTAACGGTGCAAGGCCTGCACCCGTAGCCCCCGAGGAAACAAGAATAACCTCTTTCCCTTGGTTGGCAAGATCTGATAATTGACGGACTAAATGTTCTATCCGTTCTAAATTTAAATGACCATTTGGGTAACATAATGTACTGCTCCCCACTTTTACAACAATGCGTTTAGCATTCTTAATGGCATCTCTCATACAATCATCTCCTATAAGGGAAAAAGGTTATAACTATTATTTCGGTAATATAATTTTTGGTTCTTTTTTAGCTTTATAAAGAACACCATTGAATCCAATAACTTGTACTAACTCAGCACCAAGCATATCTGCTAATTCTTGGAAAATCGCTTTATCTTCTGGACTATTATTAAGCAATTTAACCTTGATTAATTCACGTGCCATCAGTGCTGCTCGTGCACTATCAATCACGCTATCCTCAAGACCATTTTTACCAATTTGCACAACAGCTGGCATAGTTGCAGCTAATGAGCGTAAATACCGTTTCTGTTTTCCTGTCATTATAACTCCTAGTCTCTGAATGTGAATCGTTGTTCACCAATAACAACTTCATCGCCTTCTTGACATCCTTTTTCACGTAATTTATTATCCAATTCCATAAAACGCCAAATACGTTGGAATCGACGTAAGGATTGATCATCGTCAAGATTGGTCATTGCCACAAGTCGTTCGATACGTTTACCCGTAATATAGAAAGCAGCATCATCACCACGTGTAATAACAAACTCCGTATCTGGTTTTGCTTCATACATAACGGTATCATCAGTGGCTTCAACCTCTGGCTCATAATTTTCTACATAATAATACGCTCGTTCCATTAGCTCAGGTAAACCTTCACCACTCAATGCATTGATTAAGAAAACTTCATAACCTTTGTCTTCAAAATAAGATTTTGTATTTGGAATTGTTTCATCATCAAAGACAAGATCTATTTTATTAAGTGCCACGATTTGTTTCTTATTAGCTAATTTCTCTGAGTATTTACGCAACTCATCATTAATAGCATCAAAATCTACTTTAGGGTCACGACCTTCCATGCCAGATACATCTAGAACGTGAATCAGAATATTCGTGCGTTCTACATGGCGCAAGAAATTATGACCAAGGCCTACACCTTCACTAGCCCCTTCAATAAGACCAGGAATATCAGCCAATACAAAGCTACGATCACCAGGGAGCGTTACAACACCCAATACAGGAGTTAATGTTGTAAAATGATAAGCCGCCACTTCTGGTTGTGCTTTAGATACTTTGCGTAGAATACTTGATTTACCAACGCTTGGATAGCCAAGCAAGCCAACATCAGCCAATACCTTTAGCTCTAATTGTAACCAGCGTTCTTCCCCTGGTTCCCCCTTTTCAGCAAAGGTAGGTGCACGATTAGAGCTAGATAAAAATCTCGCATTACCGCGTCCACCGCGACCGCCTTTAGCGATGATAAAGGTATCACCATCGTGAACTAAGTCACAGAACACCTTACCTGATTCTTCGTCCTTAACAACGGTGCCTAATGGAACAGGAATAATTAAATCTTCTGCACCGCGACCATGTTTATTGGCGCTTTCACCATTACCACCCTTTGGCGCTTTAAATTGGCGTTTATAACGAAAATCTACAAGAGTATTAATATTTTTATCTGCTTTTAAAATAACATCTGCCCCTTGGCCACCATCGCCACCGCTTGGTCCGCCATTAGGAACATATTTCTCTCGACGGAAACTAGACATACCGTCTCCACCATCACCCGCTTTTACAAATACACGAGCGCGATCTATAAACATAATTACATCCTTTTCTGCAAAACTATTTTAATAGTTCTATTGCCTTTTGAATTTGAATATCTGACATATCACTAGATGGGGTAGTTCCCTTTGGTAATTCTAGAACTACATCTGGTTGAATACCAGTTCCATCAATAACACGATCATTAGGAGTATGGTATTTAGCTATAGTCACTTTAATACCTCCATCCTCTAGATTTGGATATACACTTTGAACAGTGCCTTTACCATAACTATTAGTGCCAACAATGGTACCTAATTTTCTATCTTGAATAGCGCCAGCAATGATTTCAGATGCACTAGCAGAACCTTTATTAATGAGAACTACCATAGGTAATGCAGGATTTTTTCCATCAGATACATAATTTTTGGTTTTTCCATCTCGTGTTGTGAAAGATACTAATGTACCTTCTGGCATAATAATGCTAGCAATATCTTGCGCACTATTAAGTAATCCACCAGGATTATCGCGTAAGTCTAGAACTAATGAAGTCATTCCTTCGGATAGAAGCTGCTCATATTGTGTTTTAAAATCACCTGCTGTATGCTCAGCGAATTGACTGATGCGAATATATCCAATGTGTTCTGATAACATCTTACTTTTTACTGTAGGTAATACGATTTCTTCTCTTGTAACGTTAAACGTTAATAATTGATTATCCCGTTCAACCACAATCGTTACATCGCTACCAGCTTCACCACGTATTTTTGAAGCTGCATCTTCAATCGTCATAGAATTAGTATCTACGCCATCGATGGATACGATGTGATCACCGCTTTTGATGCCAGCTTTATAAGCCGGCATATCATCAATCACGGATACTGCTTCTAACCCCTTTGAACCATGTCCAAGAACCATGCCCACACCTGCATAGGTGCCAGAGGTATGTTCTTTCATAGATTCAAAGTCATCCTTGTCTAAATAGACACTATGAGGTTCTCCTAAGGAAGCCACTAAACCTTTCAACATACCATCAAACAATGTGGCTTTACTTACAGGTGTCATAAATTTCTGAGTCGCTATGTAATAGGTTACGACAAATCGTGGTAAACCCATAGCCGATCCAGAAATATACCAAAATACGAGCCACAACATAATGATGGACGCAAATATATATTTAATTAAGGCTAAACCAATTCTTTTAAAATTATTATTCATTCTATAAATAACCCATAGGATCTACTGGATCCCCGTTTACACGAACTTCAAAGTGAACATGAGGTCCTGTACTATTGCCAGTACTGCCGGCATAAGAAATAACTTGGCCCTTCGCAACGGATTGACCTTCATCTACAGCGAGCTCGGAGTTATGACCATATAGTGTAGAAAGTCCATTACCATGATCGATAACAACAGCATAACCATAGCCGCCCATCCATCCAGACCAAACTACGACGCCACCATCAGCAGCATGAACAGGTGTACCTTCATCAACGCCAATATCAATACCGGAGTGATAAATTGTAGTCCCCCAAATTGGATGAACACGATAGCCATAAGGGGAAGTGATTTCACCACTAACAGGCCAGCCAAGTTGTCCTGTACCTTGTACCCAATTATCTGATGCACCTTGGCCACCAGAGGATTGAGCCGCGGCCGCAGCCGCTGAAGCAGCTGCGGCACGTGCAGCTTGTCGTTCTTTCAACATAGCACTTACTTGGGCTGAGGAAGCATTAAGTTCTTCAATTGCTTGCATTGCAGTTGCTCTATCATTTTGCGCTTTTTGAAGAACCACATTGCGTTCTGCTTTTTTCTGTTCAATTTCAGCCTGTTTAGCAAGTGCAGATTTTTCTAATTCAACCAACTTAGCACGATCTGCTTCGAGTTTTTGTTTATGAGCTTCAATGTCAGCACGCTCTTTTTTAATTTCGTTAATCAAGGTGATATCAGAATCGATAATTCGTTTTAAAACCTCTAATCGATTAGCGAAATCACTAAAATCTTTAGACCCAATAACTACATCAAGATAACTAAGTCGTCCATTGATATAAATATCACGAACTCGTTTATAAAATACGGATTCTCGACCTTCTAATCGTTTTTGAGCTTCCGCCAATTGACGTTCATTAAGTGTAATATCATTTTCTACAGCTACACGCTGCTCTTTAATCGTACCTAACTCAGCAGTCGCTTGACGAAGTTGTTCTTCAATTTGTCGCAACTGTTCAGAAACGCTTCCAATCACAGTTTCCGCATCTGCTTTTGCAGCATTTTGCTGGTTAACTTGTTGTTGAATCGAATCTAATTGATTTGTTAAATCTTCATCTTCAGCCATAATATAGGCTGGTGTCCCGCATAATACCACTCCCGAAAGAAGGGCTGCTACGAGACGAGTTTTAAATGTATACTGTCTCATAATCCCTCTACTATACTTTCATATATTGTTTCAATGAAATGGTACTGCCAATAATGCCCACGATAATCCCACCGCCAATTAAGCATGCTACTAATTGATAGAAGAATGGGAACATAGGAACTAATGGGAAGAATGCAAGTGAATCGGATACTTCTATGGTAATAAAATGATAGAACTCACCCACGCATAATACGGCAATAATGGACCCAATAAAGCCTAACAACATGCCTTCGATAACAAATGGCCAACGAATAAAGCCATTAGTAGCACCTACATATTTCATAATCGCAATCTCTTTGCGACGAGCAAATACAGTTAAACGAATAGTGTTAGAAATAATAAACAATGTAGCTGCTGCTAAGAAACCGATGAGTACGATACCACCAATTCTGATAATTTGTGTAATTCGGAATAATTCCTCAATGATGTCTTGACCATAATGTGTACTTTCTACGCCTTGGAATGTAGTTACTAATTTAGCTGTAGATTTAACATCTTCAGGATTTTCAAAGGTAAGAACATAAGAGTTTGGCAATGGATTTACACCACCTAAGGCGTTCACCAATTGTTGTTGATCCCCCAAGCGCTCCTTAAATTCTTTCATAGCTTGTTCTTTATTAACAAATTCTAAGTGTTTTAGATTTGGAATTGCTTTCACTTGCTTACCAACAGCCATAATTTGCTCTGTAGTAAGACCATCTTTCAAATACACACTTAACTGCACTTGATTCTCTAAGCTCGATGCCATGTTATTAAGATTGATAACGCCACAGAGAAATACACCAAGCATAAATAAAGATAATGCTACAGTGGAAATAGACGCTAATGTCATAAGGCCATTGCGTTTCATGGACTTTAAGGCTTCCTTAAAGAAATATTTCATTGTTCTAGGCTTCATTAAATTCTGCACCCCTCATATTATCACTAAGAACACGACCATCTTTTAATTCGATAACTCGCTTATTTAAATAGGTAACAATATCCATATTATGGGTAACCATAATTACAGTAGTGCCAAAATTATTGATATGCTTGAACAAATCTACAATGTCTTTACTCGTATTCGGATCAAGATTGCCAGTTGGTTCATCTGCAATTAATACAGATGGACGATTGACGATAGCCCGTGCAATCGCTACACGTTGCTGTTCACCACCAGATAAATCCTCTGGTAAATCATTCGCCTTATCAGATAAGCCAACTAATTCAAGAACGTGAGCTACCTTCTCTTTTATTACCTTAGGTTTCTCCTCGATAACCTCTAAAGCAAAAGCGATATTTTCAGCTACGCTTTTGTTAGGTAATAATCGGAAATCTTGAAATACTACGCCTAATTTACGTCGCAATTTTGGTATTTTACTACGTTTCAATTTTGTAACATCAAATTCATCAACTATAACATATCCAGAATCCGGTGTAACTTCATGAGTTAATAATTTAAACAACGTAGATTTACCAGCCCCACTATGACCACAAATCAATACAAACTCACCATCATTAATGGTGATGCACACATTATCAAGTGCAGTAGATCCGTTTTCATATACTTTACTAACATTCTTAAATTCTATCATTGGTTCCCCTTTTATTTACGTGTCACCACTTTTTTAACTGCTTTTACAATAGCTTCAGCTGTTAACCCATATTTCGCCATCAATTCTTTTGGTGTACCACTCTCCCCAAATGTATCTTGAACACCAACGAATTCCATAGGAACAGGTTTATGTGCAACAACAACTTCAGATACAGCAGAACCTAAACCGCCTAAAATATTATGTTCTTCAGCAGTCACAATAGCACCTGTTTCTTCAGCGGCTTTAATGATGGCATTAGCATCGATAGGTTTAATGGATGCCATATTAATAACGCGAGCAGAAATTTGTTCACCTTCTAGTTGTTTAGCTGCTTCAACTGCAGGGCCTACTAAAGCACCACAAGCGATAATTGTCACATCAGAACCATCTTTTAATTGATTGGATTTACCAGGTGTGAAAGTATATCCTTCTGCTGTAACATCATCAACACCAGCACGACCGAGACGTACATAAACTGGACCATTATAATCAGCAGCCCATTGAATGACAGATTCTGTTTCTTTTTCATCTGCTGGCACAATAACAGTCATGTTTGGTAAAACACGCATACATGCGATATCTTCTAAACTTTGATGAGTTGCACCATCTTCACCTACAGTAATACCTGCATGTGTAGCACATACTTTCACATTAAGTTTTGGATAGCATACAGCATTACGGATTTGTTCAAATGCACGACCAGTTGCAAACATAGCAAAGGAAGATACAAATGGAATCTTACCTGCTGCAGCTAAACCGGCACCTACTGAGATTAGATTTTGTTCAGCAATACCTACATTAAAGAAACGTTCTGGACACTCCTTCTTAAATGTATCAGTCTTAGTAGATTTTGATAAATCAGCATCAAGAACAATAATATTAGAATTTTCTTTACCAATTTTTGCTAGCGCATTACCGTACGCTTCACGTGTTGCTTTACCCATTATTGTACCCCCATGATTTCATTTACGAATGCCACACCTTGTTCTTCACTAGGTGCCTTACCATGCCAACCAGCTTGACCTTCCATTTCTGCAACACCTTTACCTTTTACAGTATGCATTACGATACATGTAGGGCCATCTGTGAAAGCTTTCGCCTCTTCAATGGCATGATGTAATTCGTCAATATTGTGACCATTTACTTCAATAACATTCCATTTGAAAGCTTTAAATTTATCTGGAATTGGCAATGGGGACATAACTTTTTCAATATCACCATCAATTTGTAGGCCATTATAATCTACAAAGGCAGTCAAATTATTTAATTTATAGTGGCCTGCAAACATAGCAGCTTCCCATACTTGACCTTCTTCAAGTTCTCCATCACCGAGAATGGAATATACACGATAATCAGCATGATCGATTTTACCTGCTAATGCCATACCACAAGCTGCAGAAATCCCTTGGCCCAAAGAACCTGTAGACATATCTACACCAGGTGTATGCTTCATGTCAGGATGACCTTGAAGGAAATGATTAATTTTACGCAAATTGATTAATTCGGATTTAGGAAAATATCCCTTTTCAGCAAGTGTCGCATACAATGCTGGCGCTGCATGACCTTTTGATAACACAAAACGGTCACGATCTTGCTTTTTAGGATTACTTGGGTCTACATTCATTTCTACAAAATATAACAGAGACATTACATCAGCAATGGATAAAGAGCCACCTGGATGTCCAGATTTAGCTGCCGTAACAGACTGTACGATGCTTACGCGAATCGCTTTTGCTTTCTCTTGTACTAATTGTTTTTGATCTTGACTCAATGTAGCCATAAAGACCTCACTTTCTGGATAATCTCCAATTTATATTTAATACTCTTCTAAAAGTGAAATAGCAAATTCCGCATTGCGTTTCGATACCTTACGCAATGTTTGAATGCGATTGAATGAATGTTGATAGGATTCTGTAGATTGTAAAAGTTCTACACATCGATCATATAGAATATTAGAATCTAATTCTGTCATAGTACCAATTGGTTCTTGTTCAATCATATGTAAAAAGCTTGTAATTTTAGGGTCATAGGAAATACCAATAACTGGTTTTCCCATTAAGGAACTAAATACAAGTGCATGTAGGCGTATGCCAATCATTAAATCTACATTGCCAGATAAGGATAGTTGCTCTTCTGTAGTAAAAGGTCCTTCTAATACGATTGGTTTTACCTTCATTAATGAAGCTATAATCTTTGCTTCCTTCGTATCATCAGGATGAGACATAGGTATGAATACTATTTCAGCATCTTGCTCTAAACTTAACCGACTCAATACAACTGCTAAACTCTGTCTATACGCTGTATCATCCTTCCAACTACGCACAGCAATGCCTATGCGTTTCCTACCACTTTCAATAGGAGCACAATTATATTTGGTTAAAATATTAGCACCGATACTAGGATTGGCCTTATGCATAGCTAATACAGCATCCGCTGTAACCTCAACATCGTAAATTCCTAGAGCATTCAACTCATCTTTCGAAATGGAATCACGAACTGTAATTCCATCTACATATTTCAACATAAATTTAACAGCTCGTTTTGTAGATTTACGATATAAAGGACCAATACCTTGAGAGTACAGCATAACAGGTTTTCCGAGTAATTTTGCAAGCCCCATAATACTTAGATAATAATAGGTATTCCGAATACTTGTAGCATCCTGTAATAAACTACCTCCACCGCTAATCACTAAATCAGCATTACATATGGCATTCAAAATACCAAAGGCAGCAAATGTTCCAACAGCCTTAATATTATGTTTTCTACTAGTCTCTTGAGGATTTCCGGAGATAACCGTAATATGTGCATCGTCTTCTACATCACGAATAGCGTCGATAATGGCGCAAAGCATAGCTTCATCACCAGCATTACCAAAGCCATAGTAACCGGAAATAACGATATTACTCATGACTGTCCTCCCGATGCATAGCCCATTGCGAGATGTAAATAAGGCAACGAACTGCAAGAATAAGAACAATACCTATAGCACAACCAAGCAACAAACCATCATACCCACGCATAATAGACATGAAGACAGGTGTTCTAATATGACAGAAAGTTTCTACCATAGATGCTACGCCGATAACGCCAGCTATAGTTAATACAAAGTGAATAACCATAGGCCATTTACGTAGGAATGCAAATGTTGCGAGCATCAACAATGGATGACCAATCATAAATTCCTTTTCTCTTGGTCTAGCATATAGTGTATTCTCTAGGAATCTACGCAATACGAGTTCAAATGTTGGAACAGGCACACCTGCCGTATGACCACTACGGCCTACAAATACCCAAGCCGCAGCACCTATAGCAGCAAACACAAAGAATACATACATTTTTACATCTGTAGTTAGAAATTCTTTGATGAATTGTTTGGCTTCTGTGCCAGAGTTAATCATGCGACCTTTCCATAATGGAAAGCGTTGTAGATATGCGATCATAACAAGGATGATTGGTAATACGAAGGTAAGTTTTACACCTCTAAAGATTTCAAATTCCATAAAGAATTTTGTATTACCTAATAATGCCGCAATATACATACCACCAATAGCAGCAAATAATGTTGCTATTACGAGATAGAGTAATGCGAGTAGCGTAGATTTCCATGCACCTATAGGACGTGTACCATCTGATCTGCGCCATTCTTCCATAAGAATCACCAAGGCTCCAACAGGTGCCATAATAGCTGCAGATAAAGCCCAAATTTGAACTAATAATGTACCGCTAGTTACAATAAAACCAACAATGGATAGTAATGATAGTGCAAAAAATAGAACTAATTGTTTGTGTTGTGACATAGCTATAAACATTTGTCCCACATACACAAATAAGGCAATACTACCAATCATTGTTAGAACAACTAATAAAGGATTAGGTGTATAGGCAGGATAAATATCTGCTGGCCCAAATTCATAGCCCTTAGCACTCAATTTATCTGTTGCACTATGTACATAGTTAATCGTTGTTTGTAACACAGTTTCATTATTTTGCCCTACTTCATACATAGGGAATAAATTAAATCGAATGTTGCGCTCAATATCGCTAATATAGAATCGTTGAGCCGCTTCTTCCGGAGTAATCTTCTTTAACTCATCTTTAGAAATTGTGTAAACACGACCTACACTGTAATTCTTCTTAGCTGCCATATCTAAGAATCCTAACTGAGGCTCATATTGCAACTGATTAACAGCTTCAATACCAACCAATGGAATATGAAGATTATTCATAGCCTCTAAGGTTTCATCAATATGATCTGGTGCACCTAATGCCTCTTTACCAGCAAATATAATGCCTGTTACATGAGGAACCCCATCTAGACGATTAAATACATATTTAATATCATCAGATGTAACATTGCGATAATTAGTAGGTCGAACAATTACATTGAATCCGCGATTGGCCACTTCCATGGCTTGAATCTTAGAGATACCTAAGTTCATCTTCGCATAGCTATCTGAAGTAGCACCTTGTAATTCTAAAACGGGGCCTATACTAGTATTAAGTTCTTTAACCTTTTCTTTACTAATACGATGATATAGGTCTTCGCGAATTTCTTTATAATAGCCTTCTTTACCAGGAATAAGTGCAACATAAGTAGCGCCTGGTTTAATAGAACCACCATTGATACGAACATCGGACATATCTTGTGATGAAAGTAATTTAATTTCACCAGCGTCATTTGCCTTTTCTAATGTTCTATCATAAATGGCAAATGCCGTTATTCCCGCCTCTTTCAGTGCATCAAAAGCATCTTTTTGACTACGTTTTTCAAAAGCATTAGCTCGAAGTACAGCATCATAATCTACTATATTCTCAATATGATTTTGTGCCTTTTCAATTGTATTGCGCTCCATTACTAAATAGAGTGCTGAAATAAGTCCTACTATGATACATAGTATAAGAACTAATGAGTGCTTAGTTTTCTTAACAGTATGCACGATATTTCCTTTCTAATTGAGTACAGGTTTAATCTTAATATGAATTTCTCCATGTTCAACGTTAACAGACTCAGCTTTAACCGGAACTGGGAAATTATTAAAATCATAGATAGCAATAGGATGCAATTGTTGTGATGTAATACCTGCAATAGTCAATCCACTAACTGTAAATCGACTAGGAGCAAATGATAAAACATTATCTTTCAACTGCAAGGCGCCTTCCAAACTAGCTGTTCCTTTCAAAGACCCCATAATGTTAACAGTCCCAGTTAATGATATACGGTCATTATTAATTACTACATTAGCATCCTGTAGACCTTCTGTATTCTGAATCAGAAATTTCTTTAAATCATCCTCTAACACAATACCTTCTACATAGGATGGACCAAGACTTAGGACCTCAACCTCATGAGATGCAATGAGAGAAATAGGATTAATAACAATATTATTTGCTTCATAATGAAGACTAGAAAAATTCAACTTTCCTAATTGAACATTTTCCAATGTTCCTGCCGCGTGATCTGCTTGCCCGTAAACCAGTTTAAAGGCGGGTGTAGATTCAATAACAACAGTTTGGCTGGAAGGTTTAAGTGATTGATTTAACTCATCTTCTACAATAGATTCCATATATTTTGGAACTACAAATTGAGCACCCACCACACATACAATGATAAGCAAGACGATGAATATTAAAAATTTTTTCATTATAGCACCTATACTGTTAAATTAGCTTCTTTCTTTAAATAGCCTTCTATGAATTGGTCGATATTGCCATCCATAACAGCCTGTACATTACCAGTTTCAACCGATGTACGATGATCCTTTACCATATTATAAGGATGGAATACATAGGATCTAATTTGGCTTCCCCATTCAATAGCTTGGTATGTCCCACCAATTTGTTCTTTTAATTCAGCCTGCTTTTCAAGTTCTAATTCAAATAATTTTGCACGTAATAAACGAAGAGCTTGTTCTCTATTTTGCATTTGAGAACGCTGAGATTGACATTGAACTACAATGCCTGTTGGTTTATGCGTCATACGAACAGCAGAATCCGTTTTATTAATATGCTGCCCACCGGCACCACTTGCACGATATGTATCAACTTGGACATCTTTCATATCGATATTGATTTCCACAGTATCATCAATTTCTGGCATTACGTCAACAGCTGCAAATGAAGTATGACGACGTGCTGCAGCATCAAATGGCGATATACGAACGAGACGGTGAACGCCTTTTTCAGATTTTAAATAGCCAAAGGCATTTTCACCTTTAATAAGAAATGTTGCACTTTTGATTCCCGCTTCATCGCCAGGTTGTTCATCCATAAGTTCCACGGAAAACCCTGTCTTTTCTGCCCAACGCAAATACATTCGAATCAGCATAGAACACCAATCTTGTGCTTCTGTACCACCTGCACCAGCATGGAATGTAAGAATAGCATTATTCTGATCATATTCTCCGCCGAGCAAAAGCAATACCTCTTGTTTTTCAACAGCCTCTTGAATGCCATTTACGAATTGTTTGATTTCCCCCTCCATAGAGGTATCTTCTTCTTCAATTGCCATATCCAACATGACACTAGCATCTTCGATATCAGACACTAACTGCTTATATCCCTCTACAGAGTTTTTTAATTGTGTTGCCTCTTGAGAAATCTCACGAGCCTTATCAGGATTATCCCAAAATGTAGGATCACTCATCTGTACATCAAGTGTGAAGATTCGTTCTTCTTTCTGAGCTATGTTAAAGTGAATCCCTCATTCCATAAATTCGCTCTTCTAAACCAGAGATGATTGGTTTTAAATCCTCTAACAATTTATGTTCACCACCTTTATAGAATTACTACATGTACATAGTAACGATTTACTGTATTTTTAAAATGAAAAATGGCCGTTGCCCAGAAGGTGTTTTCCCATTGAGCAACGTGCCATTCACAAATGTTAATCTATGTTTTGTGGCTCCAACACATCTTCATGATGGGGTTGTGCACCTTCTAAGTGATCAACTGGTTCTTCAATTTCTTGAATCAATTGTGCACGAATTTTGTACAATGCCATGATTGTTTCATCTTGAATAGATTCAATCATGTGCTGGAACATATCATAGGCCTCAAATTTATATTCAACCAAAGGATTTTTTTGGCCATATGCACGAAGGCCAATACCTTCACGAAGCATATCCATATTATCCAAATGTTCCATCCATTTACTATCGACAACACGTAGCATAATCGCTTTTTCAAGTTGGCCAAACATCGCTTCACCTAAAAGATCAACACGATCTTGATATTCGCTATGTGCGATTTCGTGTAAACGTTCATCCAATTCTTGACGTGTATATTCTTCCATTTCTTCTGTAGACATAAGTTCAGAAGTCAAGAAGTATTGACTCAAGTGTTTATGTAAACCTTCGTAATCCCACTCTTCAGGATACAATTTTTCATCAGCATATGTATCAACAGCTTCAGTTACAAGCTTGTCAATCATTTCATTAATGGTATCTCTTAAAGATTCATTTCCTAATATACGACGGCGTTGCTCATATAACACTTCACGTTGTTGATTCATAACATCGTCATATTCCAAGATATATTTACGAATATTGTAGTTGTGATCTTCAACTTTCTTTTGAGCACGTTCGATAGATTTTGTGATTAAGGAATGTTCAATTGGTTCATCTTCTTCCATTCCTAGTTTATCCATGATGCCAGAAATATTATCAGCACCAAAGATACGCATCAAGTCGTCTTCCAAAGATAGGAAGAATTGTGAAGAACCTGGATCACCTTGACGGCCCGCACGACCACGTAATTGGTTATCAATGCGACGGCTTTCATGACGTTCAGTACCTAAGATAGCTAAACCACCAAGTTCAGGCACACCTTCACCTAATGTAATATCAGTACCACGACCAGCCATGTTTGTGGCGATTGTAACCATACCCATTTGACCAGCATTGGCAACAATTTCCGCTTCTTGTTCATGATGTTTAGCGTTCAATACCTTATGTGGTACACCAGCGCGCAATAACATATCTGAAAGTTCTTCAGATTGAGTGATAGATGTAGTACCAATCAAAATAGGTTGACCCGTTTGGTGACGTTCTACAGCATTGCGTACAACAGCACGATATTTTGCTGCTTTAGATTTAAAGATAAGGTCAGGCAAATCCACACGAATCAAAGGACGATTTGGAGGAATAGGAATTACTTCCAAGCCATAAATATCATTGAATTCCTTTTCTTCCGTCTTAGCAGTACCAGTCATACCAGACAATTTTTCATACATACGGAAATAGTTTTGGAATGTAATAGATGCTAATGTTTGGCTTTCACGTTCGACCTTAAGACCTTCTTTTGCTTCAATAGCTTGGTGCAAACCATCAGAATAACGACGGCCAAACATCAAACGACCTGTAAACTCATCGACAATAACAACTTCACCATCTTTTACTACATAGTCTGTATCGCGATGCATCATAGCATAAGCGCGTAAAGAGGCACCTAGTAAATGGTTGAGTTCAATATTATCAGCATCATATAAATTTTCGATGCCTAACATTTTTTCAACTTTTGTAATACCAGAATCTGTCGGTGCAATTGTCTTTTGTTTTTCATCGATTGTATAGTCTTCATCTTTTACAAGATGTGGTACAACTTGCGCCAATTTATAATAGTTGTCAGTAGAGCGACTACCAGGGCCAGAAATGATGAGCGGAGTTCTCGCTTCATCGATCAAAATAGAGTCAACTTCATCGACGATGGCATAGTTTAATGGACGTTGTACCATTTGAGATACATCGGATACCATGTTATCACGAAGATAATCGAAACCAAATTCATTGTTAGTACCATATGTTACATCTGCAGCATATGCTTCTTTACGTTGATTATAATCGAGATTTGCAACAATTAAACCAGTAGAAAGGCCTAGAAAATTATACAAACGACCCATTTGCTCACTATCACGTGTAGCCAAGTAATCGTTGACAGTAACAACATGAACACCTTTACCGGATAAAGCATTAAGATATACAGCTAAGGTAGCAACTAAGGTCTTACCTTCACCAGTACGCATTTCTGCAATATTACCTCTATGCAAGCAAATACCACCTAGCATTTGCACATCAAAATGACGCATACCAAGTACACGTTTAGATGCTTCACGACATACGGCAAAAGCTTCTGGTAAAATATCGTCTAACGTTTCTCCCTTTTGTAAGCGACGTTTAAACTCATCAGTTTTAGCAACGAGATTAGCATCACTTAATTTTACATAATTAGGTTCTAGTTCATTAATATGATCTACAATTTTGCGCATTTTTTTAACTTCTTTTGCGCTATTATTTCCTATAAGACTTTGTAAAAAGCCGAACAAACAAATCACTCCTCTTCGGGATATCTTACATTATTATATCTAATTCATTATAACGAAAAAGCCTTGAATAGTCAAAGAATTCAAGGCTTTTCTATCGATATACAACTAGAAATATAAAATGGATACCGTTTCTGGTATCCATTCTATATTTCACTCGATTAAATCAACGTAGAAAGATAATTAATTGAATAATCGATCATATTATTTTAATTCTGGTTCAATCAAACCATAGAAACCATCATGTCTGCGGTATACTACATTCATTGTTTCTGTTTCCGCATTGAAGAACATGAAGAAATCATGTCCAATCAAGTTCATTTGCAAGATAGCTTCTTCTACATCCATAGGACGAACAGCAAAATGTTTACGTTTTACTACTTCAATTTTTTCTTCTTCTACAGGTGTATCAAGAGGTGCTACATCTGGATGGAAAGCTTCTTGACGTTTAAAACGTTTTGCCAAACGAGTTTTATGTTTATGAATTTGGCGAACGATTTTATCTACTACTAAATCGATTGCTGCATACATATCATCATTTGTTTCTACGCCACGAAGTACAATTTTATCAACGAAACATGTAATTTCAATTGTTGCTTTATCACGCACTACAGATAATACTGCTTGTGCATCTAACTCATCATCAAAGTAACGGGTCAATTTACCCAATCTTTTTTCTACATACTCACGAAGAGCCGCAGTTACTTCAATGTTTTTACCTCTGATTGCTACTTTCATATGTCAACACCCTTTCTAAAAATCAACGACCAGTTGTTAGAATGTTCTTATTACTCTATGTCTGGTGTCTTAATTAGTATTTCTACATCTACATATAAAACTCCTCTTTTTTTATAAAAATTTTTATATTTTTTGTAGAAATATGTATTGCACACTATTAAATGTGCAAAAAATCCCAACAAATAAGATGTTGGGATTTTTTTAATTTAGTTTTTATGTAATATTTGGTATATGATTACGCTTTTACAACATTTGCTGCTTGTGGACCACGATTGCCATCAACAATGTCAAATGTTACATTTTGACCTTCAGATAAGGATTTAAAACCTTCGTCTTGAATAGCAGAGAAATGAACGAATACATCGCTACCATCTTCTCTTTCAATAAATCCATAACCTTTTTCTGCACTAAACCATTTTACTTTACCTAACATGGGTAATATCCTCCTATAAAATATATATTGTCTTACTGTCTTGCTCTATATCTGTATAATAACATAGCATGTATAAAATATCAAATTAGAACGCTCGTATTTCATTTAAATTATTATGCAGATTCAACTCTAAGAAATAAATAAATTTGATTCTTGATTCCTTTTAATTATTGGTTTTACTCTATATATTCTATAGTATAAAGACTCATATTTATTTCATTATAACTAAAATATATGAGTATTATAAATATTTTTTGCACTGTGCAAATGCATAAACTGTATATTTATCACAAATATTTATATCTAATATCTATTTATATGAATTAACAGATTTAGAAAAATCACTTAATTACAGTAGTTCCTAAAGTAAATATATATAATTTATCAAAATTTGTTATAAGATAACGGGTAACAAAAAACACTCATAATTATAAACTACGTAATTATGAGTGCTGTTACTAAAATCTATAAAATTTTAGACAAGAATAATTTTGTTCTATCACTAGAAGGTGCATCAAATACTTGTACTGGTGTGCCATCTTCTAGGATTTGACCACCATCGACAAATAACACTCTATCCGCAACCTCTTTAGCGAAGCCCATTTCATGTGTAACGATAACCATCGTCATACCTTCATCAGCCAAAGATTTCATTACATCCAATACTTCGCGTACCATTTCTGGATCAAGCGCCGATGTAGGTTCATCAAATAACATTACCTTTGGTTTCATAGCTAATGCACGTGCAATAGCAACACGTTGCTTTTGACCACCGGATAGTGAGTCCGGATACATTTGAGCTTTATCAGCTAAGCCAACACGTTCCAATAGTTTCATAGCAATGTCTTGTGCTTCTTTCTTATCCGTTTTTCTTACATTTACGGGAGCCAATATCAAATTATCCAATACGGTCATATGTGGGAATAGATTAAAGTTTTGGAATACCATACCCACTTCTGTGCGTACAGCATTCAATTTATTCTTATCGGATAAATCCATACCATCCACAATTACATGACCACTAGTAGGTTCCTCTAGATAATTCATCGTCCGCAAAACTGTACTTTTACCAGATCCTGAAGGACCAATGATTACAACAACTTCACCTTTATCAATTTGTAGATTGATGCCCTTTAATACTTCATTTTTACCAAATGATTTTCGCACATCTTTTAATTCTATCATTTTACGTTATATTTCCTTTCAAGGTAAGCAACCAATCGAGAAATCGGTATTGTCATACATAGATAGATAATGGCAACCGTTCCCCAAATTTCAGTAGCCGCATAGGTTTTAGCGATAATTAATTGACCACGACGCATCAATTCTTCAAAACCAATAACAGAAACTAAAGAAGAATCTTTTAGCATGGCAATAAATTCATTACCCAAAGGAGGGATTGATGCTTTAAACGCTTGCGGAATAATAATAAAGCGCATAGTTTGCCACCAAGACAAACCTAGTGAACGACCGGCTTCCATTTGCCCTTTATTTACAGATTGAATACCCGCACGGAATATTTCGGATACATAAGCACCAGAGTTGATACTACATGCTGCACAGGCTGCTATATAAGGATCGATTCGAGTGCCAATGATTTGAGGTAATGCAAAATAGATCATAAAGATTTGTACCAACATAGGGGTACCACGAATCACATCTACATAGCATTTAGCAATCAATCGAACAATTACGAAATTCGACATTCTAGCTAAGGAAACAATTAAACCGATAATGAAACCAAAGCTTACAGCAACAGCTGTAATTTTTATGGTCATTAAAGCCCCATATAATAATAATGGTAAATTACTCGTTATGACATTCCAGTCCATTTACAACTCCCTAATTATTTAAAATCCAATACAACAGGCATATCTGCAGGTGCATCTACATTAAACCATTTTTTATATAATGTATTAAATTCACCATCTGCTTTCATATCAGCAATAGCTTTATTAATTTCTTCTTGTAAAGCTTTATTATCTTTATTCAAAGCCAAACCTAAGTACTCTTTTGTATTTGGATATGGCAAGATTTGGATATGTTCATCAGGATGTTTTGTGCTGTAATATTGAGCAACTGGTAAATCAATAACAGTAGCATCAACACCACCATTTTGCAACTCCAACAACGCTTCATTACTATGATCGAATTCTTTTACAGAAGTACCTTCAATCTTATGAGCTAAATCGGAACCAGTTGTCCCCATTTGAGCAGCAATTTTTTTATTCTTCAAATCGTCTAAGGAATGAATGCTATTAGAATCTTTATATACAATAGCTAATGCATTTTCATAGTATGGAGATGAGAATAATACCTTTTCACTACGCGCTTTTGTGATTGTCATACCAGAAGCTGCCACATCAATATCATGTGTATTTAATGCTGGAATCAACGCATCGAAGGCAACGTTTTTAAGTTCTACATCTTTGTTAATACGTTTGCCAATTGCACGAATCAAATCGATATCAAAACCTGCATAGTCTTGAGTCTTATCATCCTTAAATTCAAATGGTACAAATGTAGCATTTGTGCCAACAATTAACTTTTTATTAGACGTTGTTGTAGAAGAAGATCCACAACCACCAACTAAAGATGCAGCCATAACAACCATCAAACTACCGAGAACTAATTTTTTTACTTTTTTATTAAACATCTTCTTAACCTCATATATAACTAAGTTTATTTATATAGTATATATACATGGAATAATTATGTCAATAATAATGTATATAACATTTTTAAAATTCCACATTTTAAAGATTTCTCTATTAATTTTTATACATAATGTGTATTAATATACGTTCTCTGTATACAAAATATAGCTTAACAAACGCAATATCTACAATTTTCATTTATACATCTGTATAAATGAAAAAAGCACATGAGAAAAGCCTCATGTGCCCGTTATACGGCTGACCTGGTCTTTGCCCCCACACTCGCCTGCTGGAAGGTTCGCTCATAAGCCCATAGCTCCCCACTACTACTCCTCTCGGTTTCCCGGCAGGACTTACATCTAAGCCGCACCATGCTCACAGCCCTTTGGACTGCTTATGTGGATCGTTTTGCCTGCGACTGGCCTCGACTTACAACCACAGACCCGTATTTTAATATTATAGATTATAAATTATATCTATGTCTATATCTTTATTATTTGCAGTTAATACAAACATATGTGTTTATCAATATCACTGTTGTGAGAATAAAAAATGCAAGTCTTAATTTCAATGTATAGAAAATAGGAATAGGAATATAAAATAATTCTTCATTTTTCTATTATAATTCTTAAAACACGATTTTTACATCCCATTCTTAATGCATTCCTTTTTTGTCAACACTTTCTATTATGCTAAATATGAATACCTATTCAAAAACCAAACATTATACCGATACACAAAGCATAAAAATTGTTGTATAATACGAATACTGTTAAAGAAGAACGGACTATAAGTTGTACGATGTAAAGACCTTGGGGTTGGGACTTTACATATTTGTATAGTAGAGGGGTTTATTATGTTTATGTTATCATTGATGCAGCCGTCCGGGCTGTATGAACTGGAGAAAGATAGTTTAGAGGCCATTAGTGCTCAACTATTACAAATGATACAAATGAAAAGCTATCACTTGTATACACACTCTATACAAGTCTCCAATTATGCAGTTAGTATTGCTGCAAAAATGGGATTGCCATTAAATGAAATTGAACAAATCCGTCATGCTGCACTATTACATGATGTAGGTCTTTTGATGATTCCTAATGCGATGATTCAAAAAGCACCATACTTGAACAAGCAAGAAATGTCAAAGTATAAACAACATGCTGCTAGTGGTGCTAATATGATTGAAAACTATCCATGTTGTCAACAAATCCTATCATATATTCGTTACCATCATGAAAAATGGGATGGTTCCGGATATCCAAAACATTTACGTGGCGCCAACATTCCACTTGGGGCACGTATCATTGCTGTTGCGGATTACTATGATTCCACTGTGAATCCATCCACTGAATTTTGGGCAAAAACAAAAGCTAAAGCAAAAGAAGAATTGTTTAGCGCATCTGGTTCCCTCTTTGATCCAGATGTTGTAAAAGCATTTATCGATGTACTAGGTTAAACAACATAATTAAGGCTGTAATAGAACAAAAATCTATTACAGCCTTTTATTTTTAAAAACTACCACTAGCTAATGTCAATGCTTCAATATATTGGGGATGATATGCTCTTAGTATTCGTGCAGCTGACTCTAAGGTAGCTCCTGTCGTAAATATATCATCAACTAATAAAATCCGCTTATCATATAACAACGAGGAATCGCAAGTTTCCTTCCACATAAATGCCTTATCGATTGTGCTATGACGTTCACTACCAGATAAGCTCCACATTTCTTTATGGGTATCCATTTTATATAAACAATCAAACCATTTATAACAGACCTCTTTTTCAGTATTATATTCCATAACTCCATTTACACTGTCAACGCTGCTTCTACCATCAATACGATTAGAATTAGAAAATGAGAACACCCAATCATAAAAAAATAGATCTACCTGATTATATCCTCTAACTTTCTTTTTTTCTGCACTTGATGGTATAGGAATCACATAATGAGGCCTATAATCGTGCATCCTCAAGTTGTACGATACTAAAAAAGGAGCAGCCCCTTTGGACTGCTCCTTTTTTTCGTTAAATTTAACGTCATATATCATGGATTTAATACCACCTCGATAGTCAGCTAGAATCCAAGCAGAATCTAGCGAGGACAGTAATTTAGATGGCACTTGTCTTACATGTAGAACTTCTTCAATACAAGCATCACACCAATCCCCTTGTTGTTGTACATAGGTACCACAATGAGGACAAACAGGAGGAAATAAAAAATCAAATAGATTCATTATCCATCACATCTTCCTTGTAAACGTTCTTTAAATAATGTATATCGTTCTTCACCATTAACCGTTTTAACAGCACGCTCTACAGAACTCTTTGTACCGATCATGATAACCTTTCGCTTGGCTCTTGTCACGGCAGTATAGAGTAAGTTCCGTTGTAACATACCACCATACATAGGAACAAATGGTATAATAACAACACCATATTCACTGCCTTGACTTTTATGAACTGTTATAGCATAAGCAGGCATAATCATATGCGCTTCATCAATAGATAGGCGAACCTCTTTATGAATAAAGCGAATGCAGATATCAGATTTGGTAATGGCATAAATAACGCCAATTTCACCATTAAAAACTTCTAATTCATAATTGTTAAGAACTTGAATTACCTTATCACCAACGCGGAATGTAATTCCATTAACACGCACCTCTCCTTTATAACTATCTGGAGGATTTACGGATTGCTGCACATATTGAGATATACTTGTACTGCCAGCCTTACCTCTACGCATAGGAGAAATGATTTGAATATCAAGTTCATCATCGACAAATTCTTTTTCCCGTTTATACACATCAACGATGGCTTTCATCATATCACCAAGAGAGTTAACGGAAATGAAAGTGAATTCATCACTAGTCGTATCAAGATTTGGCATTTCACCACGGTTAATAGCATACGCACTATCGACGATACTATTACCAGAACTTTGACGATAAATATGTTGTAATCGCGTATACGGAACCATATCACTATCAAGTAAATCTTTCAATACGAATCCAGCACCTATAGGAGGTAGCTGATCCACATCGCCTACGATAATAACATGGGCCTCACGAGGAATCGCTGACATTAGAGAATAAAACAATCGCACATTGAGCATGGATGCTTCATCGATGATAATAACATCTATATCAAGAGGATCATCTTCATTTTTAGTAAAATCATAGGAATCACTGCCAGCTACAGGCATGAGCAAGCGATGTATAGTTGTGGCTTCAAACTCAGTGGCCTCTGTTAAACGCTTTGCTGCGCGTCCCGTTGGGGCACAAAGAATAATACGTCCTAATCCACCTAATTGAAAACCTTTAACTAAGGCTTTAATAATCGTAGTTTTACCAGTGCCAGGTCCACCGGTAATAAGCGAAAATTTTTCAAAAAATGATAATTCTATAGCTTCCCTCTGTTCAGGGCCAAAGGTAATATGATTATCTGCTTCAAATCGCTCAATAAAATCTGGAATATCTAGAGATATAGGATCAGCTTCAATTAAGAAATCACGCGTATAGTGTACACCTTCTACTTCAGATACATACATTTCAGGTGGATATACATAGAGTATATCATCATAATAGGTACTATACATGATAGCTTGAGAAATTAATGAGTCAATATGGTTGGCTATTAAATCTGCATCTACTTGCAATAAATCGTAGGTACGCCCTATCAATTCATCGACAGGTAAGCACGTATGACCTTGATTATCTAAATTCCCTAAAATCCAGTTTACACCAGCCTCTAATCGTCGCTCATCATCAGCATCAAGCCCTAAATTCATAGCTAATGTATCAGTCGTATTGAATAACATATCTGGGGCGATACGCAATAAATTATAAGGATTATCCTGTATGACATCTATAGAGGATGCACCATAATATGTGTACACAGTGCGAGACCATTTAGAAGAAATTTGATGAGACTCAAAGAAATGGTTTAAATCGGATAATATACCTTCACCGAGTAATGTATTATATAATTCCTCTTTAACGCCTTTGCGTAAACCTGGCACATCTTTAATTTCTTCTGGCCGCTCTTCACGCAGTACATCTAATAACCGGAGGCCGAAATAATCACAGATTTTCTCTACAGATTTTTCGCCTAATCCCTTTATGCCTAAGTTCATCAAATACATTCTAGCAGCACCCATATTATCGGGTTTTAATTTTTCTATACTAGATGCATCAAACTGAATGCCATATTTTTGATGTTCTACATAACGGCCTTTAATCTCAATATCTTCCCCTTCTTTTGGGGCTTCAAAGCGACCAGTACAAGTAATGTATTCCTCATTATAATCTTTCACAAGAAATACACAATACGTGTTCTGTGTGTTCTGATATATAATTCGGTATACAAATCCTCGTAATACTTCCATTATTTCTCCGTATTAGGTAATGCTTCGATAATTTCTTGAACAGCGTCAGTAATGCTGCCTTCATTGCCAATCTTAATATGAGCTACACTTTCATATAAAGGATAACGTTCCTCGTAAACATTGAAAATATATTCAATACTTTCTTTCACAAGTGGACGAATTTCTAAATCCAAGTCATCGAGAATATGGTTGACGTCGCGATTAACAAAGACAACTAAACCATTATTTCTCATGAGATTTACAATTTTTTCAGATGTCACTGTGCCACCACCCGTAGCAATAACAGATGGTTTATTATGAATCAATTCTTTAATGGTTTCGTATTCATACTTACTAAATGCATCTTTTCCATCATAGATAAAGATATTTTGTACGGTTTTCCCCACTTTATCTTGAATCGTTTGATCCAAATCATAGAAATCTCGTCCTAATTCTTTAGCTAACATTTTGCCAACCGTAGTTTTACCGGCACCAGGCATACCAATTAGGAAAATATGCTTATGCATGTGTTCTTTTAAGAACTCATTACTAATCGAAATAACATCCTTCATATAGGATTCAATATATGTCAACATACGTGAATCGCCACATTCAGTTTTAAGACTAGAAATAATCTCATGATCCCGTTCTTCATCAATCAGTGGTAAATGATGTTCATCCTTATATTTACCAATTGTTTTAATGATAGATAAACGTTGTTCAAATAAGTTTACTAACTGTGCATCAATAGTATCTATTTGTTTGCGTGCGTCTTTAATATCCATAGCTCCCCCTTATGGGTTATTACGTAAAATTCGAATTGCTGTTTCCTCATCGACCTTCATTTGGTCAATCAATTCTTGCAAATTATTAAATTTAACCTCACCGCGTATATATGATATAAATTGAACAGTTACTTCCTTACCATATACGTCTTGGTCAAAATCAAATACATGTACTTCACATCGATGATATTGATTTTTGAAAGTTGGATTATCCCCTATATTTCCAACACCATCATACCAAATGCCATCTATACAAACCCGATTAGCATATACCCCATCAGGTGGGATTGCCATCTCATTGGGCAATAAAAAGTTAATTGTTGGAAATCCTAATGTACGGCCTCGTTGATCGCCTTTTATGACGATACCTCTAAACTGGTATGGACGTCCGAGCCAAGCCTCCGCTTGTTCCATATGCCCTTCTTCTATAGCCTTACGTATATTCGTGCTACAAATAGGACCTTCTTCTGTAGATAGCAAAGGTTCAACAATGATATGAATCCCTTTTGCAGACAAACGTTCCCGCATTAACTGAGGATTGCCAGCCCCTTTGGCACCAAATGTAAAGTTAGTACCAATTGCGATACCTACAACATCTATATCACCACAAAGAGCGTCTAAGAATTTATCAGGTGACATATTGAATATGTCCAAATTCATAGGCAATCGTAAGATATAATCTACCTTTAGAGATTCTAAGATTTCATCCATAATATCGGCAGATAATACCCGTTTAGGAACATCTCCAGGTCGCAATATAGTCATAGGATGCGCACTAAATGTGACGAGAACCGTAACGGCATCATGCGCCTTAGCCTCTGCTATTGCATTACCAATGACCCGTTGATGACCACGGTGTACACCATCAAATGTGCCTAATGCGTATACTATTTTACGATTAATTTGACGTAATTCATCAAACGAGTGTAAATGTTTCATACTTATCCTTCAATAAAAATATTTTTGTCCACTTTAAGTGAATGTTTCGTTCGTTTTAGAATACCTACAAACCCATGAGGTCCATAAGCTCTATACTTGTTAGATGGAATCGTATGAGAAAAGGCCTCTACGATTGGTAATTCCTTACCTTGTACCATCATCTTTAATTGTACACTATCTACGTCCACTTTTGAAAGATGAGATACCGCAATATCCGTAGGCAACAACAATTTTTCACCGTGAATCGTTAATTCCTCCGCTATATAGGCAGATTGAATATCAAAAGGCCCCACACAAGTTCTTGCCAAGGAAGTCATAGTCCCAGGAATGCCTAATTGAATACATATATCACGTAACAACGAACGAATATAGGTACCACCAGAACAGGTGACACGAATTGTAAAATAAGGAAAACCATAAGCTACCAATTCAATATTAGAAATCGTAATGGTTCGCATTGGTAACTCTACAGGTATCCCCTTACGTGCATATTCATAAGCCCGTATACCATTAATTTTTATAGCCGAGTACTTGGATGGGCGTTGCTCTTGTGTGCCAACAAATCTAGATAGCACTGATGATAATTCATCCCACGTTGGCGGTATCAATCGTTCATTAATTGCAGAGTGATCCGCCAGTAATGTAACGCCACTAGTGAGATTCATATCATCGTCAGGTAATACCGGCTGTCCCGTACTATCTTCAGTGTCAGTAAAGGTACCAAATTTACATTCTGCTACATAGGTCTTATTAAATCCATCGGTGTATTCAATGAGACGTGTAGCCTTACCCAAAAAGATAGGCAATACACCATAGGCCATAGGGTCCAATGTGCCACTATGACCAATTCGTTTTTCGTTTAAAATGCGACGACATATACCTACAGCATCATGACTGGTAATACCAGGAGGTTTTAAAAATGGCAGCACTCCATCCATTATTTGATAACCTCCAATAGACGAGACTTAGCCTCATCGATAGAACCTTCTATGGTACAACCAGCAGCACGTATATGACCACCACCGCCAAAATGATTAGCAATAGCATTCACATCTGTCCCCTTAGATCTAAGGCTGATACGCGTGCGATTTGGGCTTTCACCTTTCAATAAAATGGCCACATCAACAGTATCTACATTACGAATAATGTCGACGAATCCATCTGTATCGTCGCCTAATATAGACATAACCTCTGGAGATAGCTCGATAGTAGCAACGCGATTATCCTTATAAAAAGCAATAGTTTGCATTACCTGTTTCGTTAATTCAAGACGTGCTGCACTTACGGCCTCAATCGTTTCGGAAATAACATTAGGGCGAGCCCCAGCAGCGACACAACGGCTAGCCATTTTAAGTGTATTAGCTGTAGTATTACTAAATTTAAAGAATCCACAGTCGGTGGCAATCGCCATATAAAGAGCATTGCCCATAGACTCTGTAATAGGCCAATTCCATTGTTCGCACAAGTCCGTAATAATTTCACCAGTAGCCGCAAAATCAGGTTTTAAATATAGATGATCTGCAAATTCTGAATTAGAAATATGATGATCTATATTAAAAATAGGTGCACTAAAGAGTGCACCTACGCGGCCAATCCGTTCATACGTGCTAGCATCTAATACCATTAGCATATCAACCTGTACAGGATGTGTTTCAAAATAGGCAACATCCTTAATTTGATCGATATACGATAAAAAGGAATATTTTTCAGGTATTACATCATCCACGACCATATACACAGTCTTGCCTTGCGCTATGAGAGCCTCATAAAAGGCAACCATAGAACCAATAGCATCGCCATCTGGTCGTACGTGGACAGTGAGCATTATAGAATTAGCTTCACACAGAGCCATGTGTAATTGATTAATTGTGATCTTACTCATGTTCTGTATCCTTTGTGTTAATTTGTTTCTTCATCCTTTTTGATTTCATTCAAAAGGGATTCAATATGCATGCTGTAATCCAAAGATGAATCCTTATCAAAGGTAATCGTTGGAATATGGCGCAATTTTAATACCTTGCCAAGCTCGGTACGCACATGGCCAGATGCATGTTTTAAAGCGATAAGAGTATCTTCTTTCTCTTTATCAGAACCAAACAAGGAAACATAAATCGTAGCTTCACGCAAATCACCTGTCACGTGGACATCGGTAACTGTAGTAAAGCCGATGCGAGGGTCTTTCAACCCACGCATCAACATTTGACTTACTTCTTGTTTGATGAATTCTTGTAATTTTCTTACACGAACATCACTCATAGTAACCTCCTAAATTTGAGGTGCAACTTCTTCCATCAAGTACGCTTCGATTACGTCGCCTTCCTTGATGTCGCGGTAACCTTCCAAGGAGATACCGCATTCGAAGGATGTTTTAACTTCTTTCACTTCGTCTTTGAAACGACGTAAGGAATCAACCTTACCTTCAAATACGACAATACCATCACGGATCAAACGTACTTCGGAATCGTTCGTAATACGACCTTCCGTTACATAGGAACCAGCAACGATGGCCTTAGGTGTGGAGATAACTTGACGCACCTCTGCACGACCAACGACAACCTCTTTAAATTGAGGTGCCAACATACCGCGCATAGCAGACTCAACGTCATTAATAGCATCATAGATGACACGATATGTACGTAAATCTACCTTTTCTTGTTCCGCAGCACGGCGAACATTTGCATCTGGACGTACATTAAAGCCCATTACGATTGCATTAGATGCAGATGCCAACATGATATCAGATTCGTTAATAGCACCTACGGCAGCATGAACGATAACGATACGAACTTCAGGGTTTTTAATACCTTCCAAGGATTGACGCAATGCTTCTACGGAACCTTGAACGTCCGCTTTGATGATGATATTAAGGTCTTTTAACTCACCTTGTTGAATTTGGTTGAAGATATCATCCAATGTAACCTTATGAGTAGCTTGTAATTCTTGTACACGTTGTTTAGCAATACGCTTTTCAGCGATTGTACGTGCTTCATTATCATCCATACCATAAATGATTTCACCAGCTTGTGGAACTTCAGAGAAGCCCAAGATTTCGACTGGCATAGATGGACGAGCAACCTTAACCTTTTCTCCACGTTCATTTGTCATGGCACGGACTTTACCATATGCAGTACCAGCAAGAACTGTATCGCCTACGCGAAGAGAACCTTTTTGAACGAGCACTGTACATACAGCACCACGGCCCTTATCAAGTTGAGCTTCGATAACTACGCCATATGCTTTACGGTTAGGGTTCGCTTTTAATTCCATAACATCTGCTACGAGCAAGATATTTTCGAGCAAATCATCGATACCTTGTTTTTGTTTAGCAGATACAGGAACCATGATAACATCGCCGCCCCACTCTTCTGGCAACAAACCATGTTCAGATAGTTGTTGTTTAACATGATCTGGGTTAGCACCTGGTTTATCCATTTTATTGATGGCTACGATGATAGGCACATCTGCAGATTTAGCATGGTTAATAGCTTCGATTGTTTGAGGCATTACACCGTCATCGGCAGCTACTACGAGAACTGCGATATCTGTAGATTTTGCACCGCGTAAACGCATCGCTGTAAAAGCTTCATGGCCTGGTGTATCAAGGAATGTAATCTTATTGTCATTGTAACGAACTTGGTATGCACCGATATGTTGTGTAATACCGCCCGCTTCGCCAGCTGTTACATTAGTTTGACGAATTACGTCCAACAAGGATGTTTTACCATGGTCAACGTGACCCATGATAGTTACAACAGGAGGACGAGGTTTCAATGTTTCTGGTGCATCTTCAATTTCGATGATATCTGTAGGATCTTCTTCTGGTTCTACTTCTATTACGGTTACACCAAAATCTTCTGCTACGATGGTAGCTGTATCAACATCTACCTCTTGGTTAATGCTAGCCATAACGCCTAAAAGCATCAATTTTTTGATGATTTCAGATACTTCACGGCCCATTTTTTCAGCCAATTCTTTTACTGTTAAAGGACCGCTCAATTCGATTTCCGTAGCGATTGCTTCTTGTGCTTTACGTTCTTCTTCCGCTTTATGTTGCAAGTATTGCTCGTTACGATGTTTTACCTTATTTTTCTTCTTTTGCATGGAAGTGGACAATAAGGATTGTGGGCGATTGTTACCTTTTTTATTTTTCTTATTGCGGCGATCATTGCCATTTTGTTGGTTACCGCCATTATTGTTGCGATTATCTACACGGCCATTGCGGTTGCGGTTATCTGCATTACCATTGTGACGGTTGTCATTTTTTTGACCTTGTTGACCATCATTCTTTTGGCCTTGTTGATTACCATTTGGACGATCTTGTTTTTGATGGTTACGACCATCTTGTTTTTGGCCATTATTTTGTTTTTTAGTAGGCTCATTAATTTGTACATGACGAACATTAGATTTCTTATCGTCATGTTTCTTATCATCATGTTTAGCCTCTTTTTTATGGCTCTGTTCTTTTGCTGGTTTATCTGTTTTTACAGCTTTATTAAGTGTTGCAGCTTTTTCATGTTTGCTTGGATTAGCAGGAGCAGCTGCTGCCTTTGTATCGGCCCCATTAGATTTACCACCTAATTGGTTTTTCACCACAGTATAACCTGCATCATCTACTGTATTAACGGCTTTTGTAACATTAAAATTATGTTGTTGCAAAATAGAAATAACCTGTTTACTTTCAACGCCAAATTCCTTAGCGATTTCATGTACGCGCTTTTTGGACATCTACATACCCCCTTCTTACTGATCAATCTCTTTTAGTAATGCTTTTGCAAATCCATCATCCTCTACGGCTACCACTACACGTACTTCTTTGCCTATAGCCGTACCTAATGTTTCTTTACTGCCGACTTTACGCAATGGGATATGATGTAATTCTGCTAATTGTATGTATTTCTTTTCATTATTGGCCGCACAATCACCTGCTAATAGAACAAGCTTAGGGGTTTTCTTTTTCATCGCTTTCTCTACGATGAAATCTCCGGAACTCAATTTTCCGGCCCGTTGTGCCAAGCCTAAGAGATTTAAAACTTTATCTTCATTCATATGCTGAAATTATTCATGACCTTCCAAATCGTGCTTCAATGCTTCATATACCTCTTTTGATACAGCATGCTTCAAAGAGCGTTCTAGTTTTTTACCCTTATACGCAGCCTCAAAACAGTCCATGGATGCACAGATATAAGCACCACGACCAGGGGCTTTACCAGTTCTGTCGATACTGATTGTCCCTTCTGGGCTTAGAGCAACACGCATTAACTCGCGCTTACTCTTTGGTTCACCACAGCCTACACAGGTGCGCATAGGTTGAGATTTGGTTTTCATTAGTCTTCGCTTTCCGCTGCTTCAGTACTTGTAAAACCTGTAAAAGGATTTTCTGCAGCTTGTGTTTCACTCTTAATGTCGATTTTCCAGTTTGTCAATTTAGCTGCTAAGCGAGCATTTTGACCAGCTTTACCGATAGCCAAGGATAATTGGTAATCAGGTACTACAACATAAGAAGATTTTTCTTCTTCACTAACATCTACAGAGATTACCTTTGCAGGACTTAAAGAGTTCGCAATATAAATGGCAGGATCTTCATCCCATTTTACAATGTCGATTTTTTCATCGTGTAATTCATCTACAATGTGTTGAACGCGTTGACCTTTCGGACCTACGCAAGCACCAACTGGGTCGATAGACTCATCGCGGCTATATACGGCGATTTTAGAACGCATACCAGGTTCACGAGCTACAGATTTAAGTTCTACTACGCCTTCATAGATTTCTGGCACTTCTAATTCAAACAAGCGTTTTAATAGGCCTGGATGAGTACGGGAAATCATAATTTGAGGGCCTTTCGTCGTTTTCTTAACCTCTACGATATAGCATTTAATGCGGTCCCCTTCATGATATGTTTCTGTAGCAATTTGCTCAGTTGGAGGTAAAATAGCTTCTGTTTTACCTAAATTGATATATACGTTTTTACCTTCAACGCGTGTAATAACACCCGTAATGATATCACCTTCACGGCTATAATATTCTTCGTATACGACACTGCGTTCAGCTTCTTTCAAACGTTGAATCAACATTTGTTTAGCTGTATGAGCTGCACTGCGACCAAAGTTAGCAGGTGTTACATCTGCTTCAACAATATCGCCAATTTCATAGCGTTTATCGATTTTACGAGCATCTAATAGGCTGATTTCGGTTTCTGGGAATTCTACAGTTTCTACAACTTGTTTCTTCGCCATTACCTTATAAGCACCAGTTTCACGATTCAATTCCACATACGCATCTGGATTAGAATGTGGTTCCTTACGATATGCTTGTAATAATGCAGCTTCTAGGGATTCAAAAATAACCTCAGGTGCAAAACCTTTTTGTTTTGTCAGCACCATAACTGCTTGAATTAATTCTTGACTCACTCGTATGCCTCCATATATTAAAAATCAAGATGTAATCGAATTTGTGCAATGGCAGAACGTTCAAATGTTACGCTTTCACCATTGATTGAAAATTCTATCGTTGTATCTGTAAAGCCTTGTAGTACACCCGTATATTGTTTACTGCCATTAATAGGTTTAAACAATTGGATATCTACATCACGGCCATTATAGCGAATGAAATCTTTATCCTTTTTTAGAACTCGATCAAGACCAGGAGAAGACACTTCAAGCAAATAATTTTCTGCAATAGGGTCTTTCTCATCGAGAGCTGCGCTCAATTTTTCACTGACCATTTGACAGTCATCCAAATCGACACCACCTGGTTTATCAAGGTACACGCGCAAATACCAATCCCGTTCTCGAACATAGTCGACATCGACTAATTCCAGATTCGTGCCAGCTATAACGCCTTCAACTACAGAGGATACAAATTCCTCTACGGCCTCTCTTTTCATAGCCATCGCCTCCTTATAACATACTACATATCGATTATATACGCTGTTTTCATCATACAATTTGATACAATTATATGACTAATTTCACCCAATCATAAACGAAAGAGTGAGCAAAAAATAGCCCACTCTTAAAAAAGTTTATATAAAAGTCATGTATAGTATAGCATAATTCCGCTAAAATGTACAATTTAACCGCGTGAATTTAGTTCACACAGTATATTTTTTAAATGTTCAGATAGTACATGTTCCAAATCATCTAATGACTTAGCATCAAGATGATGATCAATTTCTGGATAATTTTGATACCGTAATTCTGCAAAGAATTCATCGCGATATTCATTATAGTACAACAGTAATCCTGTACATTCATCCATCTTTCGATATTCACCTATGATATAGGAACCATTAATCATGCGCACCGCATTTTTAGGTGTTATATCTCGTACAAATCCTTCTAACTCAGCAGGCATAACAGCTTCATAATCCCAATTTTGTAGCCCCTTGCGCATATAGGTATAGGTAAAATTTTCTGCACTGTTGATTAGTAATTTTGAAAGCCCCTGAACACAACGTTCTTGTAGGCCCTGCCAATACGGTTCGAACTCTTGGCGCACAAAAGATATATCTACAAATGTGAACAAAGGCATCACTACGTGCACGGTGTAATCCTCTACCTCTTTATCGTAGAGAGCACACCACTTCCAACCTAAATCATTTTCATAGTGAAATAAAGGTAACGTCAACACGGCTTCACCTGCAGCTAATGTTTCTTGCGCTTTCACAATTTCATCGGGCCCTGTCACCTTGAGTTTAAAATTACCAATCTCCGGTGGCAACCAAGAATAGTCTAAAGACTTACAGGTTTCAATGATGTTCTCCATATAATGACTCATACCTTTCTTGATAGGTTAAAACGGTTTTAACATACATACGCGTTTCTGGAAATGGAATCGTATCAACCATGCCATTCCAATTTTTTTCCTTAATCCATGATTCTACATGTCCACGACCTGCATTATAAGCAGCTAACGCTTGCACTTCATCACCGTTAAATTCTTTTAATAAATACCCTAAATACCACGTGCCTAGCTGAATATTTGTTTCTGGCTCTTTTAGCTGACGATCCGTGTAGTTACCATGTCCCATTTGTTGTGCTACCCAACGGGCCGTATCCGGCATGAGCTGCATCAGTCCAAGCGCCCCCGTCTCAGATTCCGCCGTATTCTTGTATTTACTTTCAGCTAAAATAACACTAGCCACCAACGATGGTGACACCTCTTCTTTTTCCGCAGCCGATACAACTACATCTCTATAATCAAAGGGGTATGCCGTATAGCGTGCTACAGGATCTTGCATATGGTTAAAATAAAACCAGCCCAACACGACAACAGCCAATGCCGTTGCGGTAGTTCGTTTCATACATCCTCCCCTTAATCCTAACCGTATATCTTTTGAATCGATTCAATCATATATATTGATGATTATTTATTATACAACGGTAGTAGTTTCTCATGCCACAATTTTTCTAACTGAATATATAATTCATCAGGTGTACCATCATTATTAATGATCACATCTGCAAATGAGCGTTTATCATCTAATAACATTTGACTTTGAATACGCGCTAATGCGTCCTCTTTTGAGTATCCATTGCGCTCCATTAACCGGCGAACCTGCACCTCTGGCGATACATAGACAAGCCAAACCGTATCGAGTCGCTCATACCACTTGCCCTCAATGAGAAGAGGAATATCATAAATTAAGGCTTGAGCTTCTTCCTCTTCATACATAGCACTCAGTTCATCAATACGCTGACGAATGAAACCATGTAAGCAGCTATTTAACTGTAGGCGTTTTTCTTCATCATGAAAGACGATACTACCAAGTGCTTCACGATTTAATCTACCATCATCGAGAATCACTGTATCACCAAATAATTCACGGATAGCAGCGAGTCCAGGCGTACCAAGATCAACTACTTCACGTGCTACTACATCGGCATCAATATAAGGTACATTCTTCTTTTTAAAAAAATCTAGTACTGTACTCTTGCCAGATGCAATTCCACCTGTTAAACCTATTTTTAACATATGTGCCTCCTGCATCTATCCTTCTACTCTAAACGTTGTATGTAAAATTTATTTTACAAGTGCCCAGTTTTCAGCATTATGTACATCGACGATAAGTGGAACATGTAATGCTACAATGGATTCCATAGTTTCCTTAAGCAACGTTTGAATAGCATCCAATTCTTCATTTACCACTTCTAATACAAGTTCATCATGCACCTGTAATAATAAGCGAGATTTAAACGTCTTCTCTTCTAAAATGGATTCTACCTTATTCATAGCGAGTTTAATAATATCCGCCGCAGTACCTTGTATCGGTGTATTCATAGCCGTACGCTCTGCAAAGGAACGACGGTTAAAATTACGACTATTAATATCTGGCAACTCGCGCATGCGACCAAACATCGTGCGTACTTTACCGGTTTCATGGGCTTCTTTTACCATGTTATCCATATATTCTTTAACCTTTGGATAGCGGCTAAAATAAAGCTCAATATAGTTTTTTGCTTCTTGACGTGTAATGCCTAAATCACGAGACAAACCAAAATCTGAAATACCATAGATAATGCCAAAATTGACGGCTTTTGCGTGAGACCGTTCTTCGCTGGTTACCTCATCTTGAGACTTACCAAGCACTTCGGCAGCAGTAAATCTATGGATATCTTTACCATCGTTGAAAGCCTTAATTAACGCTTCATCACCAGACAAATGCGCCAAGATGCGGAGCTCGATTTGTGAATAATCGGCACTCACCAATGTATCAAAGCCTTCGCCAGGATAGAATAACGCTCTAATTTCACGACCCTTTTCTGTACGAACAGGAATATTTTGTAAGTTCGGATCTGAAGAGCTCAAGCGTCCAGTAGCTGTTACCATTTGGTTAAATGTGGTATGAATGCGATGTGTTTCAGGATTGATGAGGACCGCTAAGCCTTCACAATAGGTAGAAACTAATTTAGCTACAGAACGATAGGCTAAAATCTTCTCTACAATAGGACTTTCATGACGAAGCATATCCAATACTTCTGCATCTGTAGAGTAACCTGTTTTCGTCTTTTTAATGACAGGTAGATTCATCTTTTCAAACAAGATGATTCCCAATTGTTTTGGAGAATTAATATTAAACGTTTCCCCTGCCAATTCATAAATTTCTTGCTGAACAGCTTCGAGTTCCGCCTTGAATTTAACAGTTGTTTCTTCTAATTTTACAGGGTCAATATAAATACCATTTTTCTCCATAACTAATAATGTATGAATCAATGGCAATTCAATATTGTTGTATAAATCCCATAAGGATTCGTCTTGCAATGCCTTAACAGCAGCATCGTCCATAGCAAGCAATGCTTTCACCATAGAGACGCATTCTACATCTACACTACCTGTGGCAATGGATGGCACACTAAAACGCTCTGTTAAATAGAGATATCCATAATTGGTACGCGTTGGATCCAATAGATAAGCCATCAAGGATACATCGTGAATACGAGCCACGTCATCATCATATAAACGAATCTGAGCCGGTTCATTGTGGCAAAGAACCTCCATCAATTCCTTGCTTTGTGTCGTTACAACCGTCTTGGCACCATTCAATGCATTCAATAATTTGTCATTATGAGAACCATCTAGCTTGATAATGCTTTCACCATTGTTAATGAAAGCAGACGTAATCGTACGGAACGGCGCTTTGCCATCCGTAATAATATGAACGCCAATGGTTTTATTTTTGTAAAAGTCCTCAGTAAGAGCAGATGCATCTAACAGATCATCGATTTTAATCTCTTCGGCCATACTAAAGAGTCCACCAAAATCCTCTGTATCGCCACCTTCTGCGCCCATCACACTAGCCAAACGGGGTGTCAATTTTGTAAAACCTAATGTTTCAAACATCGGTTTTACTTCGCCAAGATGGAAATTCTGAACAAATTGATCAAGCGTATAGGACAAGTCCATGTCAGTCTTAATGGTAGCCAATTGACGAGATAAGAAGGCTAACTCTTTATTTTCAACAAGACGTTCTTTTAATTTCTTGCCAGAAATGTTATCGATATTTTCATATACAGACTCTAAATCACCATATTCATTAATCAATTTAAGAGCTGTTTTTTCACCAACCCCTGGAACGCCAGGAATATTATCGGAAGAATCGCCCATAAGCGCCTTCATTTCGATAACTTTATCTGGGCCATAGCCATATAATTCAGCCATATTATCCAAGGTAACCTCAAGCATGTCTGAGATACCTTTTTTCGTTAAGAATACATGACTGTAATCGGTAACAAGCTGTAAATTATCGCGGTCACCAGTAATAATTTGCACTGCTAAATCAGAAGATCCAAATTTCTTAGACAAGGAACCAAGAATATCGTCCCCCTCATAACCTTCCTCTTCAATAACACAAATGCCAAGAGCCTTCAACACATCTTGAATCAAGCTAAACTGAGGGCGTAAATCCTCTGGTGCATCAGGGCGATTCCCCTTATATTCACTATACATTTCCGTACGGAACGTTTGACGACCTTTATCAAAGGCTACAGCAATATAATCAGGTTTAATCTCTTCATATAATTTAATGAGCATTGTCAAAAAACCATATACTGCATTGGTTGGCGTGCCAAGAGCAGACTTCAACGGAGGAAGCGCAAAAAAGGCACGAAATAACAGGCTGCTGCCATCTATAATCATTAATTTTTTCATAAGTACACCTCGCTTAATCATATGTTTCATTATAGCATATTAAGGCGTAATAAAATTGATTTTTACTACCTTTGCTTCTATCAAAAATATATGCATTCATCTTTCTAAGTTTTGCAGAATAGGACTGAGGGCAGCCCCAAAACCTCCACCGGCCGGGTCTGACTACGGCCTACGGCCTTCGCAGGGCCAAAGTCGGTTTTGGGGCTACCCTCAGTCCACTCCCATAAGGTATTCAAAATGTTATGCATATATTTTATGATTACGGCATTTAGCACTAAAAATCAATTTTATTACTATACTAATATTACTATTCAATGAAACGTATGATTAAACGTCCGCCAATCCCGACCGTAAAGAAAAGGACCGATGGTAATCTCAAAGCTTCCACCGGCCGGGTCTGTCTACGGCCTGCGGCCTTCGCAGGGCCAAAGTCAGCTTTAGGCCACCCGTGTTCCCCCATATCAATCATTTAAAACATATATACATATATTTTTACATTCTGCTTCTACGATATATAAATCAATTTTGTTACTATACTAATATTACTATTCAATGAAACGTCTGATTAAGTGTCCGCCAATCCCGGCCGTAGAGAAAAGGACTGAGGGGAGCCCCAAAACCTCCACCGGCCGGGTCTGACTACGGCCTACGGCCTTCGCAGGGCCAAAGTCGGTTTCGGGGCTCCCCTCAGTCCACTAGCATAAAGTATTCAACATGTTATGCATATATTTTATGATTACAGCATTTAGCACTAAAAATCAATTTTGTTACTGCCGGGTACAAGGAAAAAGGACGCCATTCTGGCGTCCTTTGGGTATAAAAAAAGCCCATCAATGATGGGCTTTGGCTCTATAAAATTATAAAGCGTTTACTTTAGCTGCAAGGTTGGATTTTTTGCGAGCTGCAGTGTTTTTATGAAGTACACCTTTGGAGGCTGCTTTATCAATTACGCTAGTAGCATGAACAAGTGCTTGTTTTGCTTCTTCTACTGCGCCTGCTTGAACAGCTTCTACGGTTTTACGACTTGCTGTACGGATTTGAGATTTTACAGCGGCGTTTTTCGCACGACGTTCAGCATCCGTTTTTACGCTTCTAATACTGGATTTAATGTTTGGCAATTGAGTCACCTCCTTAAAAATCGTTTCTTATACCTGAATGATTATATCATACAAGATATTGTGACGCAAGGATTATATTACACAATACGACTATTTCATAATATCTTTTAAAAATGATGTGCCTACTGCATATGGTGAAAGTCCAAAGTTCGCCAATACGGTTTGTCCTATATCACCAAAACTATGGCGTAAACCTAAATCAATAGCCCCTTTCATACTTGGACTATAGGCAAGTAATGGAACGTGTTCACGCGTATGGTCTGTGCCATGCCATGTAGGATCATTACCATGGTCGGCTGTAATGATAAGCAAATCATCTTCTTTCAATAATGGCAATAATCCACTCAATTGATAATCGAAATCCTCAATAGCACGTTTATAGCCTTCTACGTTACGGCGATGACCATATAGACTATCAAACTCTACAAGGTTTACCATCATGAGGCCCCTTTCAAAAAAAGAACCAAGTAAATAAGGCACCACATTCATGCCGTGAGCATTCGATTTCGTTGGATAGCTTTCATCCCATCCGACATGAGCATAGATATCACCAATTTTGCCGACGGCCACCGTAGGAATTCGAGCAGCTTGTAATTCCTGTTGCACCATGCGGTGTTCAGGCATACGGCTATAGTCATGACGATTCGAGGTACGTACAAAATGACCTGGTTTACCTATAAACGGACGAGCTATGATACGACCTACATAATAATCACCAACGCATACTTTGTTACGCGTAATTTCGCACATCCGATATAAATCCTCTAGAGAGATTACATCCTCATGTGCTGCAATTTGGAACACAGAATCGGCAGAGGTATACACAATAGGTTTCCCCGTTTTCATGTGTTCCACGCCAAGGCGCTCGATGATTTCAGTACCAGATGCGACCTCATTGCCAAGATACCCATAACCGGTTTCTTTGGTAAAAGTCTCCATTAACTCCTTAGGAAAACCATCATAAAATGTTGGGAACGGCACCGTAACAGGATGGCCCATCATTTCCCAATGACCACTGGTTGTATCCTTTCCAGTACTGACCTCCTCCATTTTTCCATAAGCACCCATAACGGGTGTTTCATCGGTCTTAATATCCGCAATATTTACCAACCCTAGAGAACGCAATGTGGGACAATGAATCAAACCTGCGGTTGATTCAATATGTCCTAATGTATTAGATCCTTCATCATTAAATTTTGCCGCATCTGGGGCATGACCAATGCCAACAGAATCCATAACTAATATAATGATTCTTTTATACATAATAACTCCTATTGTAATATTCAACTAAAATATTACGTGCTATACTACCATTAAGAGCCAATTAACGTGAGTTAGGAAATAAAAACGCCTAACGTATGAGGTATCCTACCACCTCAACACGTTAGGCATCATCATATTTCCGTATTTTAGATGAGCCTAACGCTAACAGCACGTTATTTGGCTCTCTTTATGTGTTAATTATACTATATATAATTATGAAAATAAAGTACTACTTAAGATAAGGCATAGCTAACATTAGAGCTGCTAAGGATTTACTATCCTTAATTTGTTCATTCTTAATAGCCTCTAATAATTCAGGCAATGTATAGTATTCAAGTTCTACGTATTCATCTGGATCCCAATGAGTTTCACCCATGATGAGATCTTTTGCTAAGTATAGATGTAATACTTCATTACAGAAACCAGGACTTGTTGCAATAGTTCCCAATGGAATCCATTTATTAGCACGGTAACCTGTTTCCTCTGCTAACTCACGTTTAGCACAAGTTAGAGGCTCTTCATTTGGATCTAATTTACCTGCTGGAATTTCAAGTAAAGGCTGTTGCAGAGCATAACGGAATTGACGTTCCATCACAATTTTATTGTCTTCTGTAACAACTACGATTGCTGTAGCACCTGGATGATGGACAACTTCACGCCACGCTTCATTACCATTTACATCAGCTATATCGTAGGTAACTTTGATTAATTTACCATCAAACATCATTTCGCTAGATTTTTGTATTTCTTTGCTAATTGCCATACTTAATTCCTCGTATATATAAAATGATTGTTATATTATAAAACCTACAACTTATTATATCACAAATTAATTACACAAAAAGAAGGTTCCTACTCGTCATATTGTGACTAATAGGAACCTATTTTAATGAGATTATATAAATGTTAAGCTACATTTACATAGCCTTGTAATGCTGTATCTACAATACTACATTTGGCATCTAGTTCTGCTTTGAGTGTCCTTTCAGGATTGAGTTCTCTAGAAACCACCATATCCACGATAGATTTAGAGAAACCAGATACGAGAACAACACCACTTGGATGCAATTGTACAGGAATTGTATTATGTGCATAGACAGATACATTCCAGAAAATGAGCCGTGGCATAGTATACCCAAGGGCTTCAAATTTCTGACAACATGATTCAATAACGGACGTGTTATCATCATGCTTTGTAGCCTGATCAAACTGCATATCAGAAATAACGAGACACGCTGAAGGTAACTCATCTTGACGCAGATGATTTTTAACAGCTGTATTGAGAATTAAATCAAAGGTTGCCTCTATATCCGTATTGCTGTAATCATCAAAGCGATGCAATCGTCTCAGCTTATCTCGCAAAGTTTCACACATCGAAATGTCTACCATCTGAGGGCGATTACTAAAGGTAATGAATCGATTTTTAAAGGATTCATTCTTGTTATGCTGTGCACAATACAAGGCAATCGAATCTGCTACGCTAAGTGCGGTAACGGAACTATTACCAGATAGTTGTTGCCCCATAGATCCAGACCCATCGCGTATAACTAAGATATCGTTATAATCCTTAGGCGATTCTTGGGCATGCCATAATTGCTCTAATGTTTCATCATACGATCTTAAAATATTCCTCCAGCAACTATTATTGTCTATATAGGCTTGTACAATATCATATAAGAACATAGAATTGGCATTAATCTTAACAGAATCATCGCCCTTTTGTAATGATGTAAGATACGCCTGGCGACGTTCTTCATCATGTTTTAAAAAGGCATTACGATATTTAAGATTCGCCTTAGATGGTACATGATTATAGTTAATATCATTCCATTGGTTAAGAGAAGCCTTGCGATCTACCACCGCTAGATGTTCGCGCAATCTAGACAGAGTTTTACGGTACTCTCGTGCTCTTAGATGTAATAAGGATTGTAAAATAGCCGCCTCAGAACGTTTTTGCTTAGAAGATGTATTATTGGATGGCATCCATTTTGCTAATAAACTAATGGAATCGCCTAGTCCGCACCCCATTACATCACGTCTAAACTGATTGGCAATTAATTCACCTAGTCCATCATGTAAAAAACCACTTGTAGTATCAAAGAAAATGCGTAACACATCATCCCAACGTCCATAGTTCCATAACTCGGTGCCGATAATGAACTGCAATGCCATCTCTGGATGCAAGTCACCGATTTTAGTGAGCATCATGCGGAATACATCACGCTCGCCAAGGCCTAGCTTAATATGGCGGGCATACATAAGCCATTTCATGGTATACAGAGGGTCTTCATCATAGGATGTAATAAATAAGCGCAATGCATCCACTGCATCCATAGAGCGATGTGCACCATAGAAATACCGGTCATGTTTACTTTTACCATAAAAATCAACTGCAACCTGACGCAATGCAGGCACAGAGAAATTAAGGTCCACAAGAGGACTGCCACTTGTACGATACGCAGTACCATCATTAGCAGTATAAGATTTTTCATTGTTTGTTAAAGCGTTCATAAATGTATTCATAGTTCATATCTCCTTGGCATATAAAAAACCGCTGCGGATTATCACAACGTAAATTTTGAAAGCAAAATAAACAAGACAACCGTGAGCGGTTACAATACAAAGTTCAAGACAATTACTAACCTCACTGAGGCTAAGGATAACTAGACACGATACTCAAGACCAAAGGGTCTCCATAACTACTTTTTCTGGTTATTTAATCAAATGATTGCTGCTAGTGTCTAACCTTATGAATCGTTTATGAACGATAACTATGAAATTATACTAGATTCTATACTCATCTTAATCAAGTTATGTATGTGACAGGATTGCTGTTAGAATCTAAGTCTTTCTGTTCTACATGTTGGTGATTTGTTTCACCTGATGATGTAATTATAATACACGTATCCGTGTGTGTCAATAATTATTTTTAAAATATTTCGCTTTTTTGAAAGTTAGAACTAGCAACACATGTTTTATTGCATTGCTAGTCCCTTATAATTACTACTAATACTCTGCCTCAACGCGCCAAATTTCATCAGCTAACCATTTCAATGGTCCACGTGAAGGACGTAGAAATCTAGCTGCCATACCTTCTATACTAAGTTGTGTAGATTCTAGTTGACCTGTTTTACACCAAATAGCAAAGTGTTCACAGTTATGGCCAAACAAGTTATAATCGCCTTTTCCAATCATAGATTTTGCACGTTGTACAGTTTTACGGGGCCCATAAAATCTAGCAGTTACATCAGAGTCTTGGAAAATAGATAATAAACTATCGTCCTCAGCAATATATAAGGTATCTCCATCACAAAACTCTTCAATGCTAGTTTCAGCAATGCGTCCATCAAGTGGTGAATCCCCTTTTATATAGTGGATAATTTTATGATATCCAGCATATACGCCATAATGTTGATATACATCACCAAAGAAAAAATTGCTTCGTTGACAAAATACAATATCACCTAATTTTAACTTTCTTGAACTCATTATTACTCTCCCTTACAACACATTATTTATGATTATTTATATACGTAATAATATCATCTAAGGAAATATTTTGATTCTTGCCTCGTAATAATCGCCATACCTTTCTAACTAATTTATAGAACAGATATAAACCAGCCAATGGCCAGAATACACCAAATGGGTTTTGTTCAAATGGATTCCGTGGATGTGGAAATGGTCCAGGCATAGGTCCTATAATATTAGGCCAACTATGTTCATGATACACCCCTTCAGGATGAACACCAGTTTTATTTTTATTGGAAGAAATATACTCTACTACATCCTCGTATAATTTAGGATCTTCCTCTTTTACACTTTCAAGAGCTTCTTTAATAACATCTGTTTTCATACCATACACCTCTATACTACAAAACAACATTAGAATAACTAACTGATTACATGTATATTGTACAAAAGTGTATGCGTAAAAAATAACACATCAAAATATTATTTTAATAAATCGAGACCAAACGTATCTAATAAAGCTTCTTTACTAGGTCCATTGATTTCATTTACACCTAAATGATTTAGAATGGGCTTATAATTTTCATTAGGTACATTATCATAGAACGCTAATTGTAAATATGTATTTGCTCGAGATGAACCTACATAAACCAAACGTTTATGTAATTCATTAGTGAGGCGATTAACTAAAATATCAATTAATAAAACAGCTTTAGCTTCTAAGCCCTTAAATTTACGAACGGATGTGAACAATATATTATTTTTCTTTGGCTCAGTAGAGATAGATACTCCATTTATAGCAGAAATATTTTTTAACATACTATTAGGAACGCTACTTGTAGTAAGAATAACAATGTCTTCAGGTTTAACCTTATCTTGAATCATTTTTGTAACAAATTTGGTAACAATATTACGTAATTCATTTTCATTTTTATAGAATGATCCAAGTGGTTTTATTCCTGATAGCTCATTTATGTAAGCATCTTTCTTAATATCGCTTAATGTTGTTCCTACAGTCTTAGCTATTTCAGCTGTATTGCGGCAATTTTTATACAATACAAGACGACAGTCCCCATAAGTATCTAACCAATGCGTCGATTTATGCATCATTATATACTGATTCTTATCGTAAAACACATAATAATGACCGCCTAACATGTCTACTAATATAGAAATATGTTCCAATATACGTTCATCAATATCTTGACCTTCATCAATAACTACATTTTCATAAGACCATTCAAGATCATCATATTCATTTTGAAAGTACTCAATAAATTTAGGAATAATTTCTGCAATAGAATAATTGCTATTAGGCATCAAATTTTCAGCTAATGATCTAATATTATGAAAGACTATATTATCACACGTATAATGCTCTTTTACATATGATAATAAGAACTCGTTAAAACATAAATATAAGACTTTCTTTCCTTCCGCGGCCAACATTTTAGCCTTTTCAATAGCAAGCATCGTTTTACCGGTCCCTGCAGGGCCATGAATAACAGCCGTTGGTTGCTCACGTAAAAAATGCAATATAGATGCTTGTTGTTTTGTCATCTGAATATAACTTTTCGTTGATTCAAGAGCTGTACTTGCAACAGATTCGACTATATTAAATGTAGGCATTAAAGTCTTGATCATATTTTGAAAATCATTAACTGATTGTTCTGAATCTCTAAATCCTAAATTAGATTTCCAATAGCTAAAAGCTTTATCCATAGATTCCGATACATTAAGTAAAGAATCTACATCAAAAACAATCTCTCTATTTACTTCTAATGGTAATGAAATCTTATTATGAATAGCTACAGATGGAAACCATACTGCACGACCAATAACAGGCATCTGGCCATTATACTGTTTACGTAAATAATTCTGAATCCTAAATTGGCTCTCTGCAGCTTGTCCTAAAGGATCTATAATTTTTTCTTCTTTTGTATTTCGATTCGTTTGAATCCAGTTCCCATCACGATAGGATATCCCACCAGCTTTTACCTCTATGGATAAAATACCTTTTTTAGGATGTAAAATAACAAAATCTGCCTCACCTTCACTCCGACGTTGGTTCAATTCGCCTAACCATCTATAAGAATGAAAAATTACATATTCATTATTTAATTTAGAGAGCGCCTCATATACGAGACGCTCTCCTTCACTACCATGGAAACTATTTATTATTGTGGGGTAGAATTTTGGCATGATAATTAATAGACGTATAACCTTAGAAATATAAACTTAGTCAAAATAATACGAAAAACATAGAAATCTTTTAATAGAGAAAGAAATACTATAAACCTATCAAATTAAGAACCAATATGTTTTTCGTTTATATTGTCAGGAATTTCGATTGTATCAACAACCTTCTCTGTTAATGCACTTCCAGAACTTGGTGGTTCAAGATACTTTTTAGATATCCCTGTAATCTCGATAATACTTTGATCAACAATACCAAAGACATTTTGTAAATCATTATAAATTAGTAAATTAAAATTATTTGCTCTTTCTCGCATTAATTGTAATTGTATTTTTATTTCATCCAAAATAACTTCATTACAAAGTTCTTCGGGTATAAGTTTCTTAATTTCAGCTATTGATTTAAACATATCTCTTTTATAATTTTCTTGTACTAAGCGATACTCTTTTTCTTTTTCCATATATAATGAAAGAAGTTTATTACGATTATTCACCTCCATATCAACCATGATTTGTGCAAGCTGTTCAGCAGCTTCTGTCATCTTAGTTCTATAACTTACTTCTAATTCTATGAGCTGTTTTCTTCGTTCTAACTCCTTATCATAAATTAAATTATCAATCTCTACATTTAATTTTCGTTCCTCTAAAGAAAGCTCCATATTAAAGCGATTCTGCTTCATTTCTAAATCTACTATAAAACCTCTAATATCTTTATCCCGATTCAACTCATTTTTTGCTTCAGTTTCTTTTATATTACTATCAAGCTTTTTACGCAAAGAATCACATAATAATTTTATGGGTTCATTAACAATATCACCCATAAGACCAATAATGTTAGGAAATTTAATACTCATCGTTCCCCCTATTTTTAATTTTAGATATTTTTAGTTCTAGACGTCTTTGATCCTTTAAAAATAAAGCATCCATTTTACTAATATAAGTTTCCCAATTATCATTAATTACGATAAGTTGATTAAGAATTTTTATCCGTTCATTAAATATCTTCTGATCAATAACTAAAAATGGATTTTCTTCTATAAAACATTTATACCAAAGTGAATATATAGATATATACTTTCTTTTTACACTATTTGTAATTAAATTTGAAATTGTATCCTCTAATAAGCACCAATGTTTTCTTAACCTCTTTAATTCATATAATTCAATTAGAGAATGCCTTACATTATTAGAAGACTTCATATATAGAGCTCTTGCCAATTCAGGTGACTCTAGATTAATACTATCGTTAATCAAGTCCTCTCTACACTTTTTAAATACCTTTAGCAAATTTAAAATGGCTTTCTTTTCCATCTGATAATAACATCCTACCATGGTACTTTATCACCTATAGCTTGTTTAAACTCTTCAATTGATTTGGTTAAATATGTTTCTATAAGTCTTTCACTAATTAAAAAGCTTTGCTCAATATCTGAAGAAAGTCTATCAATCCATTGATTTATTACGATTTCGTCAATAATCTCTTCTTTTTTTAATTTCTCAATTATAATAGGTACTTCTTGCTTATAAAAATTTACTTTTTCAGCTCTTAAAGACTTTAATAGATTATCAATCATTCTAATTTCATCACTATATTTTTTTACTAATTCCATGTAATGTTTTTCATAATCATACAATATCTGAATTGTTTGATTTTTCTTTTTAGGGGTAATAGTAGTAAATTCACTAAAACAATTCTCTTCTTTCTCCATATTCTCACCTTTCAGTAGCTTTATCTAATTCTAAAATAAACTTACTTGAATATATATCATTTGGGTTAAATTCCTTTAGCCCTATATCAATTGGTTTAAATGATTCTATTGTCACTTTTCCCAATACATTATTACTAGTATCCTTAATCAGAAAAATATGACCTTTAAAATAATTAGAAGCAATATTATTGATATGATTGGAAGAATTAGTGTTTTCGTATTCTTTTTTTTTTGTTTAATATCAGTAACGCTTTTATCACTCAATATATTAGAATTAGCATTAGCATTAATATGAGTATTACTTTTATCTCTTTTTAATCGAACTATATTATTATTTGATGTTGTTAAGGTTGAAAAATCGCAGTTTTTAATTGTGTTATAGTTTTCAAGGTTACTACAAAAAGAAAAATTTTCTAATAATTCATTATTCAAAAAGTATTGAAATAATTCATAATCAAATTTGTTATTAGCCTCATAAATATCTTTATCAATCAAATTGATACTATCGATCAATGGTTTACTTTTCTTTAAGATATCAGCGTAATCAGGGATTGCATAAACAGTTGATAAAGTGCTTTGTATAGTTGCACTCATCCATTTAGGCCTTATAAATTTAATATATTCTCTTAATAAAGAATCTATATTTATCTCAGTATATTTATAATTACTTTTTGAAATAGCCTCCCCAATAAAAGCATATGTTGCACGACCTTTATCATCATAAGCAAAAAGTTTTAACTCATCTAACTCACTTTGATTCAAATTACTTTCAAGAATCATATCTTTTATAAACCCAACGATACCAGCTATTCTATAATGTTCATTATCAATAATTACCCATCTAAAGCCATTTAAGATGTCAATATTTTCTGTAGCTTGTAAAATATACTTTCTAAAAAATTTTATATCTGTAGCCAAAAAACTCTCTGGTCGTACTATAAAATCAGAAATAAAATCACAGTGGAAAGTCCTGGAATGTATGATAGTTGAAAAGCTCATTTAGAATCCTCCAATTCAAACAACTCAGAAAAAGAAGCCTCTTTACCATTACAATACACATGTGTAATTTTTCCTAACTCTTTAATAAGTTTTGTACGAGTATCATGTGCTCCCCTTAATAAGTGATGCAATTGCTCCAAATCTGTTTTTGACTTATCCTTTAATCTTTCTATTTCTCTAGCTAATCTATTAATTTTATCTGAACTTCTAAATAAGAAAAATGAATTTTCTTCCTCTGTTTTATCATCCATTAAATCAGACAACTTCTTTTGATTAATATCTGAATGCTGTTTAATCTGAACCATAAGCTGTTTATACTTTTCTACTAATGCAAATGAAATTCCCATATAAATAGGTAAGTTAACATTTAATGGTTTTATTTTTGCATCAGTATAATTTCCTACCAAATCTGTACCTAATGACACTGGAATAATGGCCACAATCTTCTTTACAACATCACTCACAAAGAAAGGGCTAAATGCTTCCATAATAACTTCACATAATTCATCCTCATTAGTATCATTTTGACATATATCATATTTAGTTATAAGTATAGCTGTAGGAGGTAATTTCTTATTTTCAATAAAATAATCTGAGAAAAAAGAGTTTATTACATGACTGCAATTATCTCTTATTTTGTCAACTTTCTCATCAAAATCATTGCCACAAAGAAGTTCTCCATCAACGCAAATAAATAAACAGCTTGAAGTATTAATATTAGATTTAATACTTTCATAAGCCTCTAAATCTCCATATACTTTACGATCTAATAATCCGCCTGGATAATCCACCCAATCAAAAGACATTATTGTTTTATAACCATATTGTAAATCAAACTCATATTTTATAACATTATCTGTACCTGCTGGAAATCTTTCCGAATACTCAAGTGTAGTATCAGATAATTTTGTATAACGATCTCTTAATAAAACATCTGTATCATCATCTGTCTTTAATGTATATCCTTTTAAACCTGCAACCATTTTATAATATAACCCTAGTAAGTAACAGGTTTTACCAGACCCAGACATTCCTAGTATTGTTAATTGTGTATCTCCCATAATCTTGCTCCCTTATGTAACAGTTAAAAATTAACAGATATTATATTCTAATTAAATAATAGATCAATAGCTATTATTTAATTAAAATTTTTATCATTATAAGAATATATAGGTAATTTATAGATACATCTTACCAATAATATATTATTATAGAATTAAAACTCCATAAACTATAGATAAAATTTCATTTTTTATTCATCCACAAAAAAGCATAATATGGCAATATAATATATTATGTGTAAACTATTCTCAAACAATTGAAATGAGAACCAATCTTCTTTATGATTAAGTTACCAAGCAAAATCACAGAAAAAAGGTTAATTCTCTATATTTAATGGTAAAATAATCTCAATTGATACTCCAGATAATCATTCAATTTGCATAGAATTATTCTGCAACGATCTCGAAATCATATTAAACATGCTATTACCATCAAATTATCTCGTGATTAATTCGGCCAATTTAAAATAAATTACCAACACAGTACAATCGAACCTCTGGTAATCTTGAATAAATGCTTATTCAGTTATATACAAAATGTCTCACTACACGTGCAACAACATGGAAAAGATACTCTTCATGTTTTAATTGGATTTACATCATCAGGTGTGAAACATGTCATCGATGATGGCATATATCCTAGTAAAAGCACATTAGCATGCAAAGAGTTATTAGATCATGCAAAACAGAGAGCTCTAGAGCACATTCTCCTTTTTATCAAAGATAGATTTCAAGGATTACAACAAACTTATCAGAAAATATATCCTAAAAAACTTTTCCAACGTTGCTAGGTACATATAACTCATATGATGCGTAAGCTAATTAGAAATAATAATATAACTCAATATTAGCGCAATTAAAGTTGATTTATATGTCCAATACAACACAAGCATCTGAGGCAAACTTGTATAACTTTTTAGAAACATGGTCTTCAAATATCCTAAGATCATTAATACATTATCTAATATTTCTGATTTATTTACTTTTTTAGAGTTTCCTTAATCCATTAGACCCTCAATATATTCCAATAATCTTATAATTATTTAATATAATTTATTTCTCAACTACTGATATAATCTCAACTCCATGTAAACTATTCGCATAACGTGCTTTTACTTGATTACGTGCATCACACATAGTAGAAGCAGTAACCATAGTTGTATTTACTCCATTTCGAGATGTTGATTTAGGATCAGATTTAATTCTAAATTTTACTTGAAAACGTTTTGACATGATATATTCTCCATTAATTCAATTTTAAAGAATAAATTTTAAGTGGCTCAAATGATGGACTTTCCATATCTTCAGTTAGTGCCACAGTATATTCAATAGTATCTGGAGCTATTTTTCTAATAAAGAAATAACCATCTTCATTTACATATTCATCATCTATATACATAATTTCGTAATTAGATTCTGACACAGGCATATTATGTGATTGTGCTCTAGCTTCCTTGGTATAATACAATTCCATCTCATTACCTATACACGGAAGAAATCTAGCCCATATACCGTATCCAACATTTTCACCAATTAAAACATCAAAGCAAGAATTACGATCCTCACAACCTAGTAAATAGGGAAATAAAATTTCGCTATCTTTAGTCATTGCTGCATTTAAAATATGAACATCTCTACCACTTTCACGGCTTCTTATTAGGCCAAATGCTACCCCAGTTTTACCGGTTTTAATCCGATCTATCGATATTAGTTTTTCCATTTACTAACCTTTAATCCTATAAAGTACAAAGTTCCTAACCATAAGAAAGATGAACTATAAATATATTGATTTTATTTACTCTAGGAATAATAATTTTTCTAAATCAAATGGTGAATTCTTAACCACATCCAATTTCTTTAAAGCTTCAATATTAAACTTAGTTCCTAGAGGTGGGTATAATTTAAATATTGGTTTTAAATTATCTTTTTTACCATTTATCTTCTTCAGATCATTCAATTCAACTATTATTCGTGAAACAAATTCTTCTTGTAAAATTCTTGATTTACAAGAGTTACCCGCTAAAAGTATATGCAAAGGTGACGTCATTTTCTCCTGGTATTGTTTTGCTACACGTAAATATGTATTAAAAAAGTTATCAATTCCATCTCTTATATGGTTACGTATTATATCCTGTAATTCATCAAGATTTACACGTAAATTAACCGTTTTCTCTTCACCATTTACTGAAAATAATTTAATAGTTATTGTATCTTCATTATATTTAGCTTCATAATCATTAGTTTCTTCCCATAAGTCACGTAATTCATATGCAATAAGTTTTAAATTTAAATATGAAGACTGATCAGCATTCTCTTCATTTTTTATTAAAACTTCAGATCCAGAAAAAGCTTGAGATTTTGGAGGAATAACTATAGGGATAGCCTCTTTCCTTAATACATCCAAATTATTTTTATAAACTTCAAATGCTAAAACATTTAATAAGTTTTCCCCACCTAAATAAACATCTCCACCATTTCCTAATTGTTCTATTTCAAATTTATACTTTATACTATCTGGAATATATTCAATACCGAAATCAAAATCTGTAGTACCGCCACCAAAATCAAAAACTCCATATGAAACTACTTTTGACGTTTCTTCTTTTAAAGGTTCCACACCAAATGAGTTTAGTGCAGTAATAGCATAACTAGCAGGCTCACTCCCGCCCATAGATACTTTGAATCGTTTCATGACATCAGCATCATTAAGCACAGTATTAGGGAGTGATTTTTTTAAGCCTCTTTCAAAACTTTCAATAATTTTATTTCTAACAGCCAATTCATAATTCACAGGAAAAGATAATAGATACTTTATATATATTCCTGTATGCATATTATTAATATTAAGTCCCAAAAAGTATGCATAAATTTCTATTGGATCAAAATCATCTTTTTCTAGTGACAAATATGGCTTTAAATTAATAAATTTTTCATTATAATCTTGAAGAATCTGATTTCTATACTTTGAATTCGCCCACTGTTTTAATTCACTAAATACGGAGTAAAACCGTGTCTTATCAAAATTTGTTTTATATATCTCTTTTGCAGCATCATGAGAAACTTGTAAATCTTTATACTCAGTATTAGGTCTGCCTGCAGACGACTTATAATTGTTAATAAAATGTTCATAGTCAATAATATGAATAACAGTAGGATTCTCATAATCTTCTACCCTTGGTTCTTCTAGAAAATTACTAGCACCAACACGTAAAAGTTTATCATCTTTATCATGACATACAACAACAGTACTTTTAGTACCAAAATCAATACCACAAACAGCTTTCATGTTGACATCTCGTAATGGATTTCTAGCTACTAATACTTTATTTTTGGGTACCTTACAAAGATATGTATTTGCATTATACTCATCAGCAAATGATTCATAAACATTCCAATGTCCATTATTTATATCTTCCAACATATCATCAGTATATGGTGAAATATTAGCACGTTTTAAGTCACAATTTTTTAATTCATTAATATATAACTCGTATATATCATTGACACTAAAACCACCTAAACACTTTTTATAGTCTTCTATTTTTTCAACATGCTGAAATTCTTTTTTGTAGTATTTAAGTATACCATTTACTAATACGTCAATATTTCCAAAAATATTTTTAATTTTACAATCTAAAACAAAAGATCTAAGTTTGTCAAAATACTTATTGTCATATTTTGATAACTTAACATGATTAGGTTCACTTAAATTCCTTATGACATAATTAGTAAAATCATTAAAAGTTTTAACATGTATTCTTTTAGAAAATACAATATTAAAATTTTTATCTGCAGATATAAGTCCCTTTGTTCCAATAGCAATATATTTATTTTTTAGTTCTAATAATCTTATTTTCGATGATTTTGATGACTCTGTTAACAATTGATTATTTAATAAACTATCTAACCAATCGGGAATTATAAGATTATTATTTTTAAAATAGTTCAAAATAGGATTAAAATCTATTTTCTTTAATAATACAGTTAAATCATCTCCAACAGTAGTATATCCATTAATGAAATTTTTTAATTCTATAATAAATTTATCAATTTCCTTATAACCATTGCCGATTCGATATTCAATATAACGTGAAAACTTACTACGCTTCGTATCTATAAACAGAATTTTATCTGTATTAGACTCTAATGGTACGATTCTTTTTTCATTACCAAAATAAGCAACACCACTCTCCTTGAATATCAAATATGGTTCATCTAATACAGCCTTTAAATCATGTATATACTCATAAATTTCATTTTTAATTTTTTCTATAACGATATTATTTAATATCGTTTTAGATACACAAAAGTAATCAACTGTTATAGAATCATTGCTCAGTACTCTTGCTTGCTGAGCTTTCCATAATTCAATTGATGAGTTATCTTGTCCACTGTTCATATTCATACATTCTTCTTATTTGAATTAATTATCTAACTTATATTTGTAATATTCTATCTTGGTTCACTAACTTCAAAATTCATATTTTTAGTTTTTTCTTCTAAGTACTGAGCACGCGGATCCTTTATATTTGATTGTTCCACACAAATAGAATGTTTAACTACTTTTTTTTCAGCATTTTTTTTATACTTAGTTTTTTTATATGTTTTTTTACTTAATGAGGTCTTAGGAAAAACTACTTTTGCAGACGTTAAAACTTCTTTTGTATTAAGATTAGTTGAATCCGTTTTCATATCAATAAAGTTGTATTCAACACAGTTTGTTGTGACAATATTATACTTAGTGTTCTCAAAAACCACATAATTTTGACTAAATTTCCAATTACCTAAATTAAGATTCTTACTACTAAAAAAAAGGTCGTTAAGAGATTTATTAGTCCATTGAATTACCTTTTTTATTCCGTCACTATTAGCAACAACATTATGAGATTCAACTAATTCATTTAATACTTTAAATATAATTCTTGCATTCTCAGATTCTAACTCACATAAATATAATGCAGCAATATAGGTAGAAGACATATATCCAGCAGATTCACATAAATCTTGCCATACCTCTTCTCTAAAGTCTTGCTTACGATTAATATACATAGATATATCAATTTCATAAGAACCTTTTATAGTTTGTAATTCTAAACCTTTATTTGGTCTTGGAGCATCAACAAAAAAAAATAATTTTGTATCTGATATTATACATAGTAATCTATTCACTATATTATTTACTCCTTTTCAATCCATTTACTTCGTAAAGTCTTATCAATTTCTTCTAATTCAGATAATTCTAATGATAAGTTTTTTATATTTTCCAAACTAACATTTATTTTCTTTAAATAATTCTCTTTTAGAGCATTAGAATTCAATAGATTATTACTTTGTTTGATAAACGGAGACTCAAAAGAGTCTCCGTTGGCTACATTATTAATCGTTGCTAATTCTATATGCTTTTTTATTGATGAAAATCTATAAATACTATTTTTAATTATATCTGTTATTTTAACCTCATCAATATCCTCTTTAGGTCCTTTATATAAATAAGCATCTTTATTCATAGTAACATCAGTATCATATTTATATCGTTTATTTGATACATAACTCTGTCCATTTTCAACATTAAAATGGCCTTCACCAATAACTTTATCCACATTACTTAAATTGTAACTATGTTGTTCATGATTTTCTTTAAAGTTAGTAAAACTGATCCACTCAGCTTCTAATGGTTTCTTCTTCATAATTTCATATCTTCACATCAAAAATTTAAAATCTATGATTGAATATCCTTACCCCATAATTTTATATTCATTTTCTAAAGAATTCTTATCAAATAATCTCTCTCCTAAATCTGCATATGAATCGAATTTATCTTTTAATGGTTCCATAAATTTTATTTCTTCAACAGCAGTCTTCATATTAGCTAACTCATTTATAGCTTCATCATCAGTTATAGTTATTCCTTTATTTTCATATATCTCTTTTAATTTTGACACAATAGTTAAATTATATCTTTTTGTAATATCAGGATCTAATTTACCATCACGTAAATCTGAAAACTTAACTGCAGAAAAGCCCATTTCTTTGGACGCATCAATTATTGCTTGCACACGTTCTGGCGTAAAAGCTTTTAATGCAGAAAAAATTAGGAAATCTTGAGAAATAGTAATTTCTTCTCTTTTTTCTAATCGATCCCAAAGTTCTGACATTGCTATCGATCTACGTTTCATAGACTCAACAGACAATTTTTCAACAGGCTTAATTTCAACATTCCCTTCCTTAGCTTTAGATTTTAGATACTCATAATGTTCATTAACAGTATCAAATTTATCTCCATCACCCCAATTATTTCTTTCAGATTCTTCAAGAAGTGCACCATATTCTTCTATCTGTTCATTATCAAGTGGCTTCTCATTAGTAGGGGTTAATAAGCTCACAAAAATATCATTTATAACATCCATAATTATGCTTGTAACTACTGGTGCCAAAAAAGGCCCAAGCACAGGTGTTAATAATTTAGTTACAGCTTGACTAATTTCATGCAAAAAATTTGCGCCTTTAGGACAGATATCTCTCAAAGTCTTGATAGTCGTAGTTACTAATTTACCCAATGTAGATATACCACTTTTTATAATTTCCCCTACTCTATCAATAGCAGCGGATAAACCAGAACTTATACTACTAACAACGTTACTAATTCCACTTGCAATACTACCAATAGTACTACCAACCCAACTGAAAAACCCCATAATGTTAAACCTCCTTATTATAAATAGTTCTTATACTATTAAAAATTGCTTTATATCCATCTTCAAATTCCATCTGCTCTAAACCAGAAGTAATTGATGAAAGCTTAGTATATTTATCAATATACATTAAAACATAACTTATTAATTCCTTAATACAACTATGTATATCTGAACGTATAGTGATACCTAATTGACCAAGAAGCCAATAGATATATTGATTCATGAGTCCTTTATTATTAATATCATTTAATGTCATAGAGGACTTTTCAATTTTTTTAATTAATTGCTGTTGTAAATCTTCAAGCTTTTTGGAACCAACAATTTCAGTGATATTATCATAATCTTTATAACAATTAATTATCTTAGATAACTCATTATTATTAATTCCTAGCATGGAGCAAAATGTAAAATACCATTCTATATCATTTAGTGAAACATTATCAGAAAAATATTGTATACCCGGCAATACACCATTTTTGTAATTCTTTATATAATACTCAAAAACTCTCTGTTTTATAAGATTTTCTGAAATATCAGGTACACCAGTCGTATTACTTAGTAAATCTATCTGAACTTGAACTGGCTTTTTCCAACCATCTGTAATAATAACAGCACGACCTTTCTCTAAGTATGACAAAAAGTTTTTTTGTTCATCATTGAGAGCCAATATGTTTCCTATGGCATCCTTATCATCTTGTGCAAATATTTTATGTACAATTTTTGTATTTGTATTTTTTAATACTTCTGGGGTCATTTTATTAGGAATTTGATCAACAATAATTAATGATTCCCCATATTTCCGGACTTCTGCTAACATATCCGCAAATACTTCTACACCTCGTTTTTTATTAGAACTATCGCCTGGTTCATATTTACTTAGCAACCGATGAGCCTCTTCAACCAATGTAATATGTTGAAACTTTGAATTTTGTTTATATTGATATTTTACAGCCTCTAATAAATTAGTAATGATAAAGCCCATTATTAGTGATTTTTCACTTCCATCTTTAATATCCTCTAATTCAAGAACAACCTTTTGCTTAACTAAATTCTTAAAATCTATACTTCTAGGAGTATTAAGCATCATACCTTTTGCTCCTACTAATAAAGCTTGTAAGCGTGCTTTCAATGAGCCTAAATATTCAGCTTCCATTTTATCACCAAATTTCTGCTCTTTAGTAACAAGTTCGATAGAATTAATATAATCGCTCAAAGTAGGAAAGGCAAAACTATCTGTTTTAAAAGGATCATCTATTTTATTCGTGTCAGGATTTGTCCATGTTGAATTATTTATATTCCAACCTTTACGTTTATATACATCATATGCTGCAGCTTCAATTAACTGTGGCATCGCCGCCTCCATATCAAAAGCTGACTGCATGGTGGCCTTAATCATATCTACCCGACTTGTAATAGACTCACCTTCAAAAATTTCAAAAGGGTTTATATAAAATGGAGCAACATTCTGATTCCCGAGTGTAAAATAATAAATCTTCTCCTTATCTAATTTATTAGCTAATGTTCTATATTCTGTTTTAGCAGGTTCTATTACTAAAAATGGTAGTTCTGCTCGTAATAATATATTTTGACATGTCGTGGTCTTACCTGTTCCTGTTACTCCACAGATAAATGTATGCGTTTTTAAAGTTTCTTTTTTTAAATGTATAGGTGTATTTTTGATGTCACCATGATGAATCAATCTTCCAATTTTAATAAATTCATTAATACGATTTTCTCCAGGAAGATCTACATTTAATCCATATTCCACTTCATCCCTTGTAGATACTCCTAAGACTTCCTTTCTAGGCATCCCCATGAGAAGCCCTAATTCATCGGTATTCAGCCAAGTTCCATAACATTCTTTTCCTAGTGCAGTATAGGTAATTTTAGAAAAGATTGATTTCCAAATAGGAGTAGATGAATCTAATAATGGAACTTGTAAATTGGATAAACATAATTTAATATTATTCAATTCTTTCGATTGTTGTTTTTGAAATTCTATAAACTGTAATGGGTTTATATTTCCTTTATCACCACCATAGAGTCCCAAAATAGAATTTGCCAATCTGAATAAAGTTGTTCTAGTCTTATCAGCAAATAAATAACTAACAACAGAATAGGCTCCTTTACCTCTAGAGGCATCAACTCGCAACAATAGTTCATCATCGATATATTTAAGCCAATTTAAAACTGATTTTTTTCTAGCTCAATAGACCTTGAAAATTGCGTTGAATTACTATCATGTTTACTTTTACGTTCAGAATATGAAAGATTATCATTTATTGAAGTACTCTTTTGAAAAGAATTTTGTGTTGTGTCAATCGTATTATTAGACTCTGATTTATTATCACTAACCGATTCGGAAAAAGTAACAGACCATTGTTGTGAATCATTAGTGCTATCTGATTCATTATATTGGTAAGAAGTACTATCATCATTACTATAACTTAAAGTTTCAGTATTATTTTTTGAACTTCTACTATTTTGATTCTCAATATTATTTTCTGAAATATTTTGAGAATTTGCATGGCTTGATGATTTTGCAATATTTTCAGATTTTTGTATACCTTTTGTTTGATATTTACTTGAATTATTCTGTGTATTATTATCCGTTCTATAATCATGACCAGTTATTTTACTTTTAGAGTGTATAGATATAGAATCCTTATTGGTACATAATCCAATGGCTCTACTATTAGAAGAATTTTCTTCAGTTCCCTCTTGACTTTGAGTTGATTCGGATGACTGAATTAAATATTTAGAAAGTGGGCTTAATGTATCATGTAGCTGTATGATATTACGATTAAATTGAATTATATCAATATCCTTACATGGTGTTGCAATAACAACTAATCCAAATTCATTGCCTACCATGGTATCTACAAGACGCTCAACCCCTTGAAAGTCACTTTTTTCGCCATTATTTTCATCTATAAAACCAGGAATACCATTAATAAGTCCAGAGTAACTACCATTTTGTAGTCTTTGTAATATTCGTTCCTTTTCTTTAGGCTCTATTTTCGTAATCGTACTACCAACAAAGTTACCCTTTATACTAGGTTGTAGGATATCATCAGCATAATCTTTTAGTGCAAGGCCAGTAGAATAACTATAATCCTGTAAATGTAAGTTTTTAGAAACACCAATATAAAAATTTACTTTATCTTTATCTCCTAAAATCATGTAAATCAAATTAACATCTTGATAATTTCTAAAGGAAGATAAGACGTTTTCCATTGCCTCTCGACGTGGTCCATCTTTCTTTGAAAACACAATTTCATCAATTCGATATAAAAAGAAATTACGAAGATCTATTTGTCCACCCTCTAAATACTCTTCAATATCTGAATTTATATACTCATCATCTGAACACAAATTTAATACATTTTGTTCATCATATTGACTTATTGAATTCAGATATGAATGACCTTTTTCTATAATTTGATCAATTTTTTTCTTCATAATTTATCCTATTATTACATTACTATATACATGAAGATTTGCAGTATCACCATTAAAATCTGTATCTGCTACAACATACTCAATTATATTAATTCCAACTTTTCTAATAAAAATCTTATAATCTTCATTAATATCAGCTTTATCAATCTTACATACTTTTAATGATGTCTCACTAATTGGTAAAGTATTATCATATAACGCTCTATTATCAACTGTATAATACAATTCAAACCTTTTCTCATCCGCCCAGTCAAAAGGCGCCCATGTATTGTAAGGAACATCAATAGAAATAACCGTTTTAAACATACGATTATCACCTTCTACACCAAGATAGAATGGGAATTTAATTTCATCAATATCAGTAAGGTTCTCATTATTAATACGAACATCTTTTCCGCCTTTACGGCTTCGTAGGAGGCCAAAAACTACCCCAGTTTTACCTGTTCGTATTTGATTAAGAGGAGTATTATTATCAATAACATTTAAAATACTAGTATCAACCAATATACGGCGTAATATAACTAAATCATCCTCATTGAATAATTTTTCAATTTTATTAAAAGCAAAATTTGTACCTAATGGCGGATAGAGTTTATATAAATCTAAATTTTCTACATCGCTTTCATCTTTATGAGTATTAATGAAATCTTTAACAGAATCTACAAGGGTATGAACAAATATTTCTTGTAAAATAGATGACTTACAAGAATTACCTGCAAGGAAAATATGTATTGGATATGATTTCAATTTTTTCTTGTTAAAAACTGCATACATTTGATTAATAAAATTTTTAACCCCAATCGCAATATGTTCTTTAAGTAATTCTTTTAGGCTTTCAATATTTATTTTTAATGAAATATCTATTCCATGCATATCTTGTTTATCAATAGGAAATAACCTTACAGTCTTGAAACCTTCATTGAATTCATCCTCAGCATCTTTGATTTCTTCCCATATCGGTCTTAATAAATGCATTAAAACTCTTATATTAGAATACGCTTCTTTTGTAGCAACATCATGACTCATTACTAGTAATTCATATCCAGGAATCTTTTCCGCCTTTGGAGGAAGAACTATTGGGATACGATTTTTAAGCATATCAATCTTATTTTCGATATATACTTTATACGCTAATAATTGTAAAAGATTCTCTCCACCTAGATAAGGGTCTCCCCCCTTACCAAATTGAGTTAATTCAAATCTACGTCTACCATCAGTAGGCTTAACTTCAATGCCAAAATCATAGTCAGTGGTTCCACCACCAAAATCAAATACACCATATGCAATTTCATCATCACTAGTTGGCTCTAAAGAGTACATCTCTAATGCACTTATGGCATATGCAGCTGGTTCACTTGCACCAGCATATACATCAAAATCCTCCATCAATTCTTCATTATTTAATATGCTAGTAGGTAATGATTTTCTTAATCCTTTTGTAAAGCTTGCTAATAGTTTATCCTGAACTTCTTTTCCATAATTAACTGGAAAAGATAAAATATAATTTAAATATATACCATTAGTCATATTATTAATATATAGCCCCAGGTAATAAGAATATAATTCTATAGGATCAAAATTATTTTCATTCTCTAATTTTTTATATGGAACTAATCTAAATTCTTCCCCTTGTCTATCACGAATAATTTGATAACGATTAGAATCATTTGCCCACTGTTTTAATTCACTAAATGTAGCATAAAAATTATCTTCATTAGTAATATCATTAAAGAATCTTTGTTCCGCTTCATGTGATATTTTCAAATCTTTCCAATTAGTAAAAGGACGTCCTTCTCGAGTATGATAAGAGTTAATGAAACTAAAAAAATTGTCAAAATATATTGTTGTTGGGTTTTCATAATCGGTTTTACGAACTTCTGAAAAGTAATCACCAGTCCCTATACGGAGCAATACTTCTTCTTGGTCTCGAATTGCAACCACAGTACTTTTAGTGCCAAAATCTATAGCACAAATTGCACCCTCTTTAACATCTAATATTGGATTTCTAGCATAAAACCCATCTACATTTGTTGTCTCTTCTGAAAAAGAATATTCAATAGAGTCCTCATAAATTTCCCAATGTCCATGATTAGGATCATATAAAATCGATTGAGTTTCACCTTGAATATTAGCTCTATTTCTATCAATATCAAGATAAAGCTTTCCTAATCCTTCTTTTGAAAGAAGTAATAAATCTTCTAACGTTAGATTACACCTATTTAGAATAGCAATCACTTGTAATTTAATAGAATTTAACTCTGGTCTTTCTAATAGATTTTTAACTACATTCCCAGATATCGCACCAGTTTGCAATAATTCACCAATACGTTTTAAGTCTATACAGAATTTATTAATCTTAATTACTTCTTTTTCTTCAAGCCACTCTTTAGGAATTTTATTATTCAATAATGTATCAAGAAATTTGTAATTTTTATTCTCAAATCCATATTCAAATAGATACGTTTTAATAATATCTGTATCTTCATATTTCATTTGATATAAATTATGGGTTTCACAATCATACACTGTCATCATGAGACGCTTAAGCTCATTGAACTCTTCCAGTGTTAAAGATGCTGGTTTAGAGATATGAAAATATTCACCAAGGATATCATATGCTCTAGCATAAGTAGGATCATGAAAATTAATTAAAAAAACCATTCCCAAAATTCGATCTGAAATAGACCTACCATCAAGTCTCTCTAGGTTAACAATTTTATCGATATCTACAGACTTTTTATCTTTAATTGCTTTAAATTCATGAAAAAAATCTATTTTTTCTTTTGTATTATAAGAATCTAATTTATCAATTAAATATTGATACCTTTCAACAATTTTTACATTATCCACATAATCATTTTTAGTAACCAATTTAGAATTAGCAAAGTTCAAATCTGCTTTATCTACGCCATTAACTTCAGGATAATCTGATATAAATTTATTTATTGCTTCACATTGATAAATATCATCATATTCATCAAAATTAGAAAGCACTTCTAAAAAACTTTTGGATTGCGAAATTTGGGCTATTTCTATATCAACAGAATCATTAAAAATAGTGTTATTAATCTCTTGTAATATACACTCTAAATGATTTGCATAATGACTTTTTATATCACAAAAAGAAACTTTAAAGGGTCTGTTCATCATAGTAACTATTCCTCAATTAATACATAAGATTTTTCTACTCTTTTACCTATAAAACTATTTGTAAAACCTAAAATATATATTTTAGAGACATGTCCATATGATATATTTTCATTTTTACTTTCATGATCGTGTACAGAATATGTATCACCTATTTGTACGTTATCAATAGTAAAAACATCTTCACCTTTAGCCTTATTGTGTAGAGATATCATTTCCTTAAAATATTGCCACAATATATTAAAGGAGACTTCATCACCATTATTTATTGCCATTTTTGCAACAGACCAAATATTGCTAAGTGACTTTCCATTTGTAACGCTACTTATAATAAAAGTTTCAAAATCATCTAAATTAATCGGTTTCCCTAATTCTTTTATATATATCGAATCCAATTCTTTTATATTACTATATAGCTCTCTAGACTTCTTAAATATATTATCCAATTCATCGTTCAAATCTGATATCTTAGATATCAATTCATTTTTATCTATATTATATTTTTCTATTAATGACTTATTAGCTTCTTTTACTTTAAAGACTTCTTTCTCTTGTAATATTTTATATTTAGAAAATTCCTCTTCTTTTTCTTTATATTGTTCATTTAATCTATCTCGTTGATTTTTAAAATCAATAAGCTTTTGATTTATATCGCTTATTTCATTTAATAACTCCTTTTTATCATTCTTTAAATTATTAATTTCAATATCTTTTAATTTCTTATATTCAAAATACTTATCTTCTATTAATTTATATTGTTGTTTTAAATTATCACGTTCAGTTTTAAGCTCAGTAATTTCTTGATTAGAATTACTTATTTCGTTAAAAAAACCTTTATTTTTTATGTCATTAACTTCAATATTTTTTTCTGCCAACAAATCTATATAATTACTTTCTTTATTTTCATTTACCTTAATAGCATTATATTTATTAGTAAACTTCATATTATCAACATCTTGTTTAAATAGTAATTCATTTAATGTTTCAATAATCAATTCTTTAATATTGTTTCTAAATAAATCAGAGTCTATACTAATTTTTCCAGTTATAAGTTTCTTTTCCATTTACTTCACCAACTGTATCTATTATTCATTAATTTGCCAAAACAACTATTACTATCCAATCAAATTTGAATTATTTAATATGGATTAATTTCTTACCATATTCTACCAATAAAATATTATTATATATTTAATATTTCATAAATTCTTCATAAAAGAATTCATCTTTCTCTCATAAATTAAATCATAACCACCCGTAGAACGGGTGGTTTGCTCTGACCCTATAAGGGTCTTTCTCTAGTGGTAGCCCTCTAAAGAGGGCTTTGAATGATCTGAC
>OKWK01000153.1_pt1 | contig 70829 bp, 60 predicted proteins | sample 1607181 | NCBI WGS metagenome assembly OKWK01 (sample SAMN07501053, study PRJEB24779) | human gut metagenome | isolation source: stool | host: human infant | place: USA: Pittsburgh, PA
TCGCAGCGATCGAGCGCGTCAGGGCATGCACAACGATGGTCGGGCATCGTCGAGGTCCTTGAGATCAGCGGGCGTAGAAGTCCGCTCATCATCAAGGACCTCGACGTCTATCCCCAGCTACCCCCCATCACCGGCGCGCCCACACTCAACTCTGAAGAGCCCATAAAGTGATACAACGGGGTTTAAGTGATACAACCCCTGAGGTGAGGTTTCCAAGGTGGGATCACGAGCATGGCCTCCCCATCATTCACTCTCTCCCACGAGCTCATGCACGGGTGCGAGCTTCACGGCGTGCCCGCCGGTCATCTACCCAGGTGCGCTGACATGAGGACGGGCGAGCAGACCGCGAATCACCCTGCCGGGAGTGAGCGGGCGCGAAACCTGCAACCCGGTGCGGGCCAAAACCTGCAACACTCCCAGCGGTCGGGGTAGCGGGATTTGAACCCACGATCTCCTGCTCCCAAAGCAGGCGCGCTACCAAGCTGCGCTATACCCCGTGGCTCAACCGCGGCGAGGCGGACGAGCACCGGCAGTGTACCTGAGGCGGGGCGTGGGCCCAATCCGGCCGGCGAGCGCGGCTGCTTGGGAAGCGGGAGAGGACCGCCGTAGCGTGCTCCTATGCCGTCCTACCGCACCATCCTCACCATCGGCGCCCTCGCTCCTGGCCGTGCCCCGCTCGACGTCGAGCGCGCCGCACGGGACGCCGTCGAGGCCACTACGATCCTGGAGGCCTTCCAGATCGACGTCGTGCGCGGCGAGCCTCGCGTCACCGTTCGCTTCACTGGGGCGGACGACGGCGAGGCTCGCGCCGTCCATGACCGCACCACTGCCGCGGTCCGCCAGGTGGCCAGCACGCCGCGGGCGGTGCTGGCCAAGGTGGTCTCCGGTCGCAGCGTCCCGCTGGCCTAGGCCTGTGCCCAGACTCATTTGGGGCCAGAGGCCATCTGTGCCCTAAGATGACACAGATTGACGCCACCGGCGTCCGCCGGGAGGAACGTCCGCCCTGGCGTACCACTAGCACCTACCCGGAGCACCCGTGAAGAGCACTGTCGAGAACCTTGACCCCGCGCGCATCAAGCTGACCGTGGAGGTCCCCTACGAGGAGCTCAAGCCCAGCCTCGACGCCGCGTACAAGCAGATCGGTTCTCAGATCCAGGTTCCCGGCTTCCGCCGCGGCCACGTCCCCAACCGCGTCATCGACCAGCGTGTGGGCCGTGGCTCGGTCATCCAGGAGGCCGTCAACAACAAGCTGAGCGACTTCTACCGCGAGGCGATGACCGAGGCTGGCCGCGTCCCGATGCTCCAGCCCGAGATCGAGATCACTGAGCTGCCCAACGTCACTGGTGAGCAGGGTGGCCAGCTGGTCTTCACCGCTGAGGTCACCGTTCGCCCCGAGATCGAGATCCCGGAGCTGAGCGAGATCGAGGTCACCGTTGACTCCGTCGCTGTCACCGACGAGGACGTGGACACCGAGCTGGACAACCTGCGCGCCCGTTTCGGCTCGCTGAAGTCCGTCAAGCGCAAGGCCAAGACCGGCGACTTCGTTACCATCGACCTCAAGGCCGTCATCGACGGCGAAGAGGTTGACTCCGCCTCTGGCGTCTCCTACGAGATCGGCAAGGGCAACATGCTCAAGGGTCTGGACACCGCTCTGCGCGGCCTGAAGACCGGCGAGTCCGCGACCTTCACCACCCAGCTGGCCGGCGGCCCGCACGAGGGCGAGGAGGCTGAGGTCACCGTGACCGCCGAGGCCGTCAAGCAGCGCGAGCTGCCCGAGGCTGACGACGACTTCGCCCAGATGGCCTCCGAGTTCGACACCATCGAGGAGCTGCGTGAGGACCTGCGCAAGCAGGCCGGCGAGCGCAAGGCCGGGGACCAGGCGGTCGCCGCCCGCGACGCCCTGCTGGAGCAGCTGCGCGAGAAGATCGAGTTTGAGCTGCCCGATGGCCTGGTCGACAACGAGATCGCCCAGCACCTGCAGGCTGAGGGCAAGGCCGCTGACGACCCGCACGCGGACGAGATCCGTGAGGACATCACCACCGGCGTGCGCGACCAGATCATCCTGGACGTCCTGGCTGAGAAGCTCCAGGTGGGTGTCACCCAGGACGAGCTCATCGAGTTCCTCATCCAGACCGCCCAGCAGTACGGCATGGAGCCCGGCCAGTTCATGCAGGGCGCTCAGCAGGCTGGCCAGATCCCGGCCTTCGTCTCCGAGATAGCCCGCAACAAGTCCCTCGCCATGGGCCTGCGCCAGGTCAGCGTCAAGGACTCGGACGGCAAGGACGTGGACCTGACCGAGTTCATCGGCTCCGACGAGCTCGACGCCCAGAACCTGGTCAGCCAGGTCGCCGAGGCTGCCGCTGAGGACGAGGACAAGGCTGAGGAGAACGAGGAGGCCTGAGCCTCACTCCGTCTCTGACACTGACGACGGCGGTGCGTCACCCACGTGGGGAACGCACCGCCGTCGTCGTGATCAGCCTGCTCGGTTCCCGCGATTGGTGGGCCGTGAGCGAAAAGAGCGGTGGGCCGGGCATGGAGGGCCGCCGCCCCGCGTTAGCGTTGGCATCAACGACCACGAGAGGACTGACGTGAGCGAGCACATCGCGCCCATGGCTGCCGACTCCCACGGCGGCGGACTCGGCCTGACCGACTCCATCTACAACCGGCTCCTCAAGGAGCGCATCATCTGGCTCGGTTCTGAGGTGCGCGACGACAACGCCAACGCCATCTGCGCCCAGATGCTGCTGCTGGCTGCCGAGGACCCGGAGCGGGACATCTACCTGTACATCAACAGCCCCGGTGGCTCCGTGACGGCAGGCATGGCCATCTACGACACGATGCAGCTCATCCAGCCTGACGTCGTGACCGTGGCTACCGGCATGGCTGCCTCGATGGGGCAGCATCTGCTGTCTGCCGGCGCCAAGGGTAAGCGCTACATCACCCCCCACGCCCGCGTGCTCATGCACCAGCCCTCCGGCGGTGCGGGCGGCTCGGCCACGGATATCCGCATCAACGCTGACCTCATCATCAAGATGAAGCACGAGCTGGCCGAGATCACGGCGGACAACACCGGTCACACGGTGGAGGAGATCATTGCCGACTCCGACCGTGACCACTGGTTCTCCGCCCAGGAGGCCCTGGAGTACGGCTTCGTCGACCACATCATCTCCTCCTCGCGCGAGATCCAGCAGAACGGAGAGAACTGACATGACAAGCTCTCGCCCCTACTTTGACGCCATGGCGCGCCAGATGCAGGCCGGCGGCGTCAACCCGGCCGCCCTGCCCGCAGCCCGTTACGTCATGCCTCAGTTCGAGGAGCGCACGGCCTACGGCTTCAAGCGTCAGGACGCCTACTCCAAGCTGTTCGAGGACCGCATCGTCTTCCTCGGTGTACAGGTGGATGACGCCTCCGCTGACGACGTCATGGCCCAGCTCCTTGTCCTGGAGTCCCAGGACCCCGACGGCCTGATCACCATGTACATCAACAGCCCCGGTGGTTCCTTCACCGCCCTGACGGCGATCTACGACACGATGCAGTACATCAAGCCGCAGATCCAGACCGTGTGCCTGGGCCAGGCCGCCTCGGCGGCAGCGGTGCTGCTGGCTGCCGGAAGCGAGGGCAAGCGCCTGGCGCTGCCCAACGCCCGCATCCTTATCCACCAGCCGGCGATGGAGGGCATGCAGGGACAGGCCTCAGACATCGAGATCGTGGCCAACGAGCTGGACCGCATGCGCACCTGGCTGGAGGAGACCCTGGCCGCGCACACCGGCCAGAGCGTGGACAAGGTCCACGCGGACCTGGAGCGGGACAAGATCCTGACCGCTCAGGCTGCCCTGGAGTACGGCCTGGTGGACCAGGTCCTCTCCTCGCGCAAGACTCCGCGCTCGCCCCACTCGGCCTGAACGCAGTCAACCGTGGCCGCCGGGGCCCGACGACGCATCCGCCTTGCGCCGTCGGGCCCCGGCGCGTCCTGGTGAAAGGCCAGGCCGGGCACCGTAGGCTGAGGAAGAGCCCGCCGCTGGCGGGTTTGAGGAACCGGGAGGAAACCAGGTGGCACGAAGCGCTGAGAGCGTCGACCTTCTCAAGTGCTCCTTCTGTGGCAAGAGCCAGAAGCAGGTCAAGAAGCTCATCGCGGGCCCTGGGGTCTATATCTGCGACGAGTGCATTGAGCTGTGCAACGAGATCGTCGACGAGGAGCTGGCCGAGTCCGGAGCGGGAGTCCCGCTCGAGCTGCCCAAGCCCCAGGAGATCTTCGACTTCCTCAACGAGTACGTCATCGGCCAGGAAGCCGCCAAGCGCGCCATGAGTGTGGCCGTGTACAACCACTACAAGCGCGTCCAGGTGCGTGAACGCGCCGTGGCTGAGGGCGACGGCCTGGAGCTGGGCAAGTCCAACATCCTGCTGCTCGGGCCCACCGGAACCGGCAAGACTCACCTGGCTCGCACCCTGGCGCGGCTGCTTGATGTCCCCTTCGCCATCGTGGACGCCACGGCCCTGACGGAGGCCGGCTACGTGGGCGAGGACGTGGAGAACATCCTCCTCAAGCTCATCCAGGCCGCTGACGGCGACGTCAAGCGCGCGGAGAAGGGCATCATCTACATCGACGAGATCGACAAGATCGGCCGCAAGGCCGAGAACCCCTCGATCACCCGTGACGTCTCCGGCGAGGGCGTGCAGCAGGCCCTGCTCAAGATCATTGAGGGAACCACCGCCTCGGTCCCCCCGGGTGGCGGGCGCAAGCACCCCCACCAGGAGTTCCTGGAGATCGACACCACCAATATCCTCTTCATCGCGGCGGGCGCTTTCGCGGGCATCGAGGACATCGTGCGTCAGCGCCAGCGCAAGGAGTCCGGGGCGACGACGCTCGGCTTCGGAGGCACGCTGAGCGAGGAGACCCAGGACGTCTTCACCACCAAGGTGCGCCCGGAGGACCTGCACAAGTTCGGCCTCATCCCCGAGTTCATCGGGCGCTTGCCGGTGATCGCCACGGTCCAGGACCTGGGGGTCAAGGAGCTCGTGCGCGTGATGACCGAGCCCAAGAACGCCCTGGTCTCCCAGTACGAGTACCTCTTCAGCCTCGACGGCGTCGAGCTGGTGATGACTGACGAGGCTATCGAGGCAGTGGCTGAGATGGCGCTGGCGCGCAAGACCGGTGCCCGTGGGTTGACCTCGATCGTCGAGGAGGTCCTGGGAGACGCGATGTTCGAGGTGCCCTCGATGCCGGAGGTGGGGCGAGTCGTCGTCGACGCCGATGCTGTGCGCGGCACCGCCAAGCCACGCTACGAGGCGGGATCGGGCACGCTGAGCGCGACCAGCCGCAGTGGGCGGAGCCGGACAGCATGAGCGGGGCGCCAGGACCTCGCACCGAGGCCGTCGAGGCTGCTCAGCCAGGCGTCCCCGCAGAGCTGGCAGGCTACCGGGCCACGATTGACAACCTGGACGCGGCGCTGGTCCACCTGCTGGCGGAGCGCTTTCGCTGCACCCAGCAGGTCGGGATGCTCAAGGCCCGGCTGAACCTGCCGCCCTCGGACCCCGGCCGTGAGGAGCGCCAGGTGACTCGGCTGCGTGCCCTGGCCGAGGACTCAGGACTGGACCCCGTCTTCGCGGAGAAGTTCTTCGCCTTCATCGTCGAGGAAGTCATCCGCCACCACGAGGCAATTCGTACCGAGCAGGCCGGCGAGCACACGGCTGGGCAGGCGGGCGCCTGAGCCCAGCCGGCGCCCTGAGACGTCTGCCGGCCGTCTGCCGGCGCCGCCTCAGGGCTGGCGTCGCCTCAGGACTGCGGACGCGCCGGAACCTTGGAGTACAGCGCGTCGATCTCCTCGGCGTAGCGCGCGATCGTCTCGGCGCGCCGGACCTTGAGGGACGGGGTCAACAGCCCGTTGGCGATCGTGAAGTCAGTGGGCAGCACGGTGAAGGTGCGGATCGACTCCGCCCGCGAGACGGCCTCGTTGGCGCGGGTGACCGCGCGCTCCAGCGCGGCGCGCACACGCGGGGCCTGGGAGGCCGCCACCGGGTCCATGTCCTCCATGCCGTGGCTGGAGAGCCACAGGGGCAGCATCTCGGCGTCCAGGGTCACCAGCGCACCGATGCACGGGCGGTTGTCACCCACCACGAGGACTTGGCTGACCAGCGGGTGACCGCGCAGACGGTCCTCCAGAACCGCGGGGGCCACGTTCTTGCCTCCGGCGGTGACGATGAGCTCCTTCTTGCGGCCCGTGATGCGCAGGAACCCGCCCTCGTCAAAGGACCCGATGTCCCCGGTGCGCAGCCACTGGTGCTCGTGGGAGCCAGCCTGCCCAGCCTCCTCCTCGTGGGCGCCGTCGGCAATGAAGCACTCCTGGGTGGCGTCGGGGTTGTTGTGGTAGCCACGGAAGACCCCGATGCCGCGCACCAGGATCTCGCCGTCGTCAGCCAGCCGGATCGAGGTCCCGGGAAGCGGCAGGCCGACGCTGCCGATCCGGGTCGCGCTGGGCAGGTTGACCGAGCAGGGGGCTGCGGTCTCGGTCAGGCCGTAGCCCTCCAGAACGGTCACGCCGGCGCCACGGTAGAAGTGGCCGAGCCGCTCGCCCAGCGGCCCGCCGCCGGAGATGACGTGGGTGACCCGGCCGCCCAGGAGCGAGCGCAGCGTGGAGAAGACCAGCTTGTCAAAGGTCGCGCGCTGAGCCCGCAGTGTCCGGGAGGGCCCGGCTGGCGTGTCCAGGGCACGGGAGTAGGCGATGGCGGTCTTGGCCGCCAGACGGAAGACCTTCTGCTTGGCCCCTGTGGCCCGGGCGTCCGCGGCGTTGTAGATCTTCTCGAAGACGCGGGGCACTGCCAGCACAAAGGTGGGCCGGAACAGCCCCAGGTCGGTGACGAGGTTCTTCACGTCAGGGGAGTGCCCCACCACGCCGTGCTCCGAGCACACGATCGCGATCTCGACGAAGCGCGCGAGCACGTGGGCCAGGGGCAGGAAGAGCAGCGTGCGTACCTCAGTGCCGCCCAGGACCTCGGGCACGTAGTGGCAGGTGTTCAGTGCGAGGTAGACCAGGTTGCCGTGGGTGAGCTCAGCGCCCTTGGGCCGTCCGGTGGTGCCCGAGGTGTAGACGATGGTGGCCAGGCTCTGGCTGGTCAGCACGGCGGTGCGATCGTCCAGGACCGACTTGTCAGTGTCCTTGCCGGCGCCAATGAGCTCGGTGACGGCCTCCTTGGCCAGGCAGAAGACCTTGAGGTCGGCCAGCGCAGGGTCCTGCGCCTGGAGGGAGGTGACTACGGCCTCCATAGCCTCGTCCTCGACGACGATGAGACGCACTGAAGCGTCGGTGAGGATCCAGGAGGTCTGCTCGGCCGAGGAGGTCTCGTAGACCGGCACCGCGACGCAGCCCGCCTCCCAGATGGCGAAGTCCAGCAGCGTCCACTCATAGGAGGTGTGGGCCATGATGGCCACGGCGTCCCCGGCCTGGAGCCCCTGAGCGACCAGGCCTGCCGCCACCTCGCGCACATGGGCCCGGAAGGACCTGGCCGGCATGTCCCGCCAGCGCCCGCCGACGGAGGACTTGCGGGCGATGAGGGCACCCTCGGGATTACGGCGCACCCGCTCGGCCAGCGCCCAGGGAGTGGTCATTCCGGCGTGGACAGGAGCGGCCAGGGCGGTGGAGTACTCGCGGGCGGTGGTGGTCTGGGCGGGGCCGTGGGAAGCGGGGGAGGAGGCGTCATGGCTCATAGAGCCAGTGTGACGCACGTGGGGGCCTGACGCTCCTCGTGGCAGCGTCAGTGTCCGGGCCGCGTGCCTGTGGAAACCACAGGACGACGGCCGGGCTCACCACGGTGGCAAGCCCCGCCGTCGTCCTGGCATCAGGGCGTGGCCAGGCACCCGGCCGCGGCGGCCAGCTCAGTCCTGCGGGCCCTTCTTGGTCGTGGAGTAGATGTCCGCCACGACGTCGGCGTAGACCTTCATCACCGCCGCGCGCTTGACCTTGAGCGAAGGCGTGAGCAGCCCGTTGGCCTCGGTGAAGTCCGTGGTCAGCACCCGGTAGGTGCGGATGGACTCCGCACGCGAGACCGCCCGGTTGGTCCGGGCGACGGCGCGGTCCAGCGCCGCCAGGATCTCCGGGTTGGTCGAGGCCTCAACCACGTCCATCTCCGGCAGGCCGTGGTTCCTCAGCCACTGCGGCAGCATCTCGGCGTCCAGGGTGATGAGGGCGGAGATGAAGGGCTCGCCGTCACCCACCACGAGGACCTGGCTGACCAAGGGGTGGCCGCGCAGACGGTCCTCCAGGATCGAGGGCGCCACGTTCTTGCCCCCGGCGGTGACGATGAGCTCCTTGCGCCGGCCCGTGATCCGCACCCAGCCGTCGGCGTCGATCGAGCCGATGTCCCCGGTGCGGAACCAGCCGTCGGAGGTGAAGACCTCGGCGTCGGCGGGGTTGTTGTGGTAGCGCGGGAAGACGGACAGGCCTCGCACCTGCAGCTCGCCGTCGTCGGCCACACGGATGTGCATGCCCGGTACAGGCGGCCCGACGGTGCCGATCTTGTTACGGATGTCAAGGTTGACGGTGGCCGGGCCGATGGTCTCGGTCAGGCCGTAGCCCTCGAGGACGACCAGGCCGATGCCGCGGTAGAAGTGGCCCAGGCGCTCACCCAGCGGGCCTCCGCCCGAGATCGCGTAGCGGGCATTGGGCCCCAGCAGCGCCCGCAGCTGGCGGTAGACCAGGCGATCGGCCAGTGTGTGGGCGGCCTTGAGAGCCGGCGAGGGACCGGCCTCGGTGTCCAGGGCCCGGGAGTAGGAGACTGCGACCTTCGCCGCCCAGCGGAAGGTCTTGAGCTTGGCGCCCGAGCCGGCCTTGGCGTCAGCGGCGTTGTAGATCTTCTCCAGCACGCGCGGGACCGCGAGCACGTAGGTGGGGGCGAAGGCCTGGAGGTCAGGCAGCAAGGTCTTGGCGTCTGGGGTGTGGCCGAGCACGCCCTGGCCACCGATGGCCAGCAGCTGGAGGAAACGCGCGTAGGCGTGGGCCAGGGGGAGGAAGAGCAGGAGCCGGCTGTCCGGGCTGAACAGCAGGTCCGGGATCCACCGCACACCGTTCCATGCCAGGCCGGCGCAGTTGGTGTGGGTCAGCTCCACCCCCTTGGGACGGCCGGTGGTGCCAGAGGTGTAGATGATGGAGTACAGGTCGTCTCCGCGCAGAGCGGCGGTGCGGGCCTCCACCTCCTCGCGCGGTACGCTGGCCCCGGCGACGGTGAGCTCGGTTAAGGCATCGTGGTCCAGGGACAGGATCTCGGCTACCGGCGCCTGCGGGTCGGCTGCGCGGCGGGCCGCGACGGCCTGACGCACGATCTCGGCCAGGGCGACGGACTCGGTGATGACTAGACGCAGGCCCGCGTCAGCCAGGATCCACTCGATCTGCTCGGCAGAGTCGGTCTCGTAGATCGGCACGGAGACGAGGCCGGCACGAGCGATCGCCATGTCCAGCAGCGTCCACTCATACGAGGTGTGCGCCATGAGCCCCACCGTCTGGCCCGGCTCCAGGCCCCGAGCCACCAGACCCGCGGCCACGCGCGCCACCTCCTCACCGAAGCTGCGGGCGCTGACCGCAACCCAGGTGTTGCCCAGGGGCGACTTGCGTTCGATCAGGGTGGCCTCGGGCAGGCGCTCGATGCGGTCAGCCAGGAGCCAGGGAACGGTCCAGGTTGGCTCAGGAGTCTTGACGAGCGGAGAGATCGCGACGCCGTCGACCACCGATGGAGAACCGGCGATGGAAGGAGTGGCTTGTGACTCAGTCTGCTGGGTACGTGAACTCACCGCGGCATTATCTCAGGCTGGCCCGCACGGCGCCGCCGTGACGAGCCACAGATCGACCACGCTCGGCCCTGAGGATTTCCTCAAAAGCCTTGGGGTATCTGGTCTGACGGGACGTAGGTCGGGGAAACGGCCTGTGATAGCGTCAGCGAGTCGGTGCTGGTGGCTGCGCTCTGCCGGTGGCCGACCTTCCCCATCCTGACATCCCCCGAAGGACCGCGCATGCGTACACGTCCTGTGATCGCCGTCGTCGCTATGGCTGCTCTGGCAGTGGCTGGAGCACTGAGCGCCTGCTCCTCCAAGGAGCCAGTGGCGGTCACTGCGCTCACGCCGTCAGCCTCCGCCAGCGCCGAGCCGAGCGTCAACCCGGTCTTTGTCAAGGCTGCCAAGGTCTATCGGCAGGTCCTGGCTGATCCGGCTCCATACCTTGGGCTCGATGCGGGCGTGAGCGCGCAGGAGGTCACCTACACCCTCGACCCGCTCGGGGACGCCTCCACGCCTCGCCTGGTCCTGCAGGCGATGAACCTGGGGCAGGGCCAGGAGACGATCGGCGTCCTGCGTTTCATCAGCGTCCAGCCAGAGGGAGACGACGTCACGGTCCTGGACGCCGACTACTCCGTCGGCGTGGCCAGTGCCGGGGGCTTTCGGGGGCAGGTGGCTCGTTCCTCCCAGGGCAAGGGTTTGATCTACACCTGGTGGCTCTCGGGCACCGGTGAGGGATCGGTGACCCGGATCACGGCGGGCGCGACCGGGTTCACGCAGGAGCAGCTGTGTGAGGGACAAGTTGTGCAGGTCTCTTGCCTGCCCGACGGCGAGCAGGGCGAGGAGATCTCCTGGACCGACGCCTCGGACACGAGTCTGCTTGACGCTCTGGAGTCCGGGACGTGGGACCCGACAGCCTCCGCCTCGCCGGCTAGTGACCAGGGATCGGCCGGTCAGGGCACGCCACTCGGGCAGGGAGGAAAGCTGACCAAGGACCGGCCTGCTGCCACCAGCCCCAACGGGGACCCGGTCTACACCGGCACTGTGCACATGACTGACTACGACGGAGTGCTCGCCCTGCAGGGGCAGCAGGATCCGAATCCCGGGTCAGGCCAGTACACCCCTGGACCCTATGCGCTGCTGGTCCTGGACCAGCCGCAGGAGGTCACAGCGACCAACGGCGACGGGCAGGGAACGTCCTCGCGCACCGCCTCCATGGTGCTGCTGGGCTACGCGGAGCAGGCCTCGGCGTGGAGCCAGTACGATGGCCAGCGAATCTCGGTGTCTCACCCCGCCGCTCAGACCTTCTGGCCCTCGGACACCTCCCTGCCTCTGGGAGAGCCGCGTCTGAACGGCGCCGCGACGCTCCTGTCACGCTAAGGACCACGGCTGCGACGACGTCGGCCTGGGGACACCTGGGTAGGCTGAGCCGCAGTCCGGGGCTGAGCGTGATGCCAGCCCGCCTCGCGCCAGTGGGCGCCAAGCCAAGGAGAGCAGATATGGCCCTGACCAAGAAGCAGGTCAAGCAGCTGCGGTCGCTGGGACACCACCTCGATCCGCAGGTCATGATCGGCAAGAACGGGCTGACTCCAGGACTGGTGGCCCAGGCCGAGGCCACGATTGACCAGCGTGAGCTCATCAAGTGCTCGGTCCTGGAGTCCAGTCCCGTGGAGGCCAAGGAGGCGGCTGGTGCGCTGGCCGGAGAGCTGGAGGCGGAGGTCGTCCAGGTCATCGGCGGCCGTTTCATCCTCTACCGGCGCACGCGCCGTGACGACGTCAAGCCCCTGGAGCTTGTGCGGGACTGAGCGCTGAGGGCGCGGGGCGTCCAGGGCTGTCGCTTCAGTGACCGGGGCCGCTGCATCGTGGTCTGAAAGGTGCCTTGTCGCCGTCGTCGGGGTGGCTGGGGCGTGCTTTGCTGACTGGACCGGCGTTCTGCTGATTGGTGCGTACTTGCCAGGCTCTGGCAGGCACGCACCAATCAACAGGGCACGTAGCAATCGACAACCGTGCGTCTCAAAGCAGGATCCGCTGCCTGCACGGGCCGCCGGCAGACACGCCACAGTCACCGATGCACGCAGCAATCGGGAACCTGCGTCTGACTGGCGGTTCGCCGTGTGCTCCTACATGTGCAGTGTCGATGCCGCGGACGGGTCTCCTACCGGGGGAGCGTGGCGCGTACCTGCCGCAGGAGGTCCTTGGTCTCGGGCGGAATCCGCGTCGCGTCCAGGCACTTGGCGATCGCCTTGCGGCGTACCGAGACTGAGAGTCGGCCAGCCAGCTCCTCCTGGGTCAGCCACGGCAGTGCGGTGCCCGGCTGCTTGGTCACGGCAGTGGCCAGGTACCAGGCGACCATCATCTCCAGGTAGTACTCCTGCGACGTCACTGATGCCACCAGCTCCACGAGCTCGGGGCGAAAGGCCTCACCCAGGAAGAACTCCATGAGGATACCGATACCGAAGCGACGGGTGTACAGGTGCTCGGCCGCGATCCACCGCCGGGCGGCGGCCTCCAGCGTCGGCAGGTCACGGCGCAGGGGCTTGGCGCTCATCGAATCGCACACGGCCCAGTTGTCGATGTAAGGCAGGAAGGCCTCGGCGCCGTCGAGAAACTGCTGGGGGTCCTTGGACTGGCTAAGCAGCAGGCCGTGGAGCATGTTCTCGTCAAAGAGCCGGTGAGGCAGGGTCTGGAGGAACTCGGCGACCTCCCCGGGACGCTCCCGCCAGGACTCCTTGGCGTAGGCGCGCAGCGCGGGCACGCGCGCCCCCACGATCGTGTCGGGGTCGATATGCGGCACCAGACGGGCGACGAAGTCGGCGTTGCCGGGGTCCGCGAGGTGGGCCACGCTCAGCATGGCTCTATTGTGCCTGGTCCATGGCGCGAGCACGCCGTTGGTCGGGGAGGGGGCACGTCGACAGATGACGTCGGTGCGCCATGCCAGGTCGCCTGGATGCTCGTGGCGCGGGGCGACGTCGTAGCCCACCTCACAGGGCGGGAGCGCCGCCCGCTTGGGGCTCTCCCTGGTGACCATGACAGAATCAGGGCCATGTCTGGAACTGAGCCCTCTCCGCGGATCCTCCCCTCCGAGCTCCACAGCCCCCGAGTCCCCAGCAAGGTCAGCGCCGACGGTCTGGAGGCCGCCTGGGGCAAGCGCTGGGAGGAGGACGGCACCTACGCCTTCGACCGCTCCGCCGAGCGTCATGAGGTCTACTCCATCGACACCCCGCCGCCCACGGTCTCCGGCTCCCTGCACGTGGGCCACGTCTTCTCCTACACCCACACTGACACCGTCGCTCGTTACCAGCGCATGCGCGGCATGTCCGTCTTCTACCCCATGGGCTGGGATGACAACGGCTTGCCCACCGAGCGCCGCGTGCAGAACTACTTCGGCGTGCGCTGCGACCCGTCCCTGCCCTACGACCCCGACTTCGTCCCCCCGCACGCCGGTGGCGAGGGCAAGTCCATCAAGGCTGCCGACCAGGTGCCGATCTCGCGACGTAACTTCGTCGAGCTGTGCGAGCGCCTGACTGTTGAGGACGAGGCTCAGTTCGAGGCACTGTGGCGTCACCTTGGCCTGTCGGTTGACTGGAAGCAGAACTACCAGACCATCGGCGTGCGGGCCCGCAAGGTGGCTCAGGCCGCCTTCCTGCGCAACCTCGCTCGTGGCGAGGCCTACCAGGCCGCGGCCCCTGGCCTGTGGGACGTGACCTTCCAGACCGCCGTCGCCCAGGCTGAGCTCGAGTCGCGCGAGTACCCGGGTTTCTACCACCGCCTGGCCTTCCACGTCGTCGACCCTGCCGCGGCCCAGGCCGCCAAGGACGCCGGCGCCCCCATCGAGGAGGGCCCGGCCGGTACCGCGGACATCTGCATCGAGACCACGAGACCCGAGCTCCTGCCGGCCTGCGTGGCCCTCATCGCCCACCCTGACGACGAGCGCTTCAAGCCTCTGTTCGGTACCACCGTCGCCTCCCCGGTCTTCGGCGTCGAGGTCCCCGTCCTGCCCCACCCTGAGGCGGAGATGGACAAGGGCGCCGGCATCGCCATGTGCTGTACCTTCGGTGACACCACGGACATCGACTGGTGGCGTGACCTCGACCTGCCCCTGCGCGCGATCCTGCGTAAGGACGGTCGCCTGGAGACCGAGACCCCCGAGTGGATCACCGACGCCCACGGCCGCGAGGTCTATGAGGCGATGGCTGGCAAGACCACCTTCTCCGCTCGCAAGGTCCTGGTTGATGAGCTGACGGCGACCGGCGAGATGCGCGGCGAGCCCACCAAGACGGTGCGTCAGACCAACTTCTTCGAGAAGGGCGACAAGCCCCTGGAGATCGTCACCTCTCGCCAGTGGTACATCCGCAACGGCGGCAAGGCCTGGACCAACCCGGCCACCGGTAAGGACCTGAACGCTGAGCTGCTGGAGCGCGGCGCGGAGCTCGACTTCCACCCCGACTTCATGCGGGTGCGTTACGAGAACTGGGTCAAGGGGCTGAACAACGATTGGCTGATCTCCCGCCAGCGCTTCTTCGGCGTCCCCTTCCCGCTGTGGTACAAGGTCGGCGCCGACGGCGAGGTCGACTACGACGCGATCCTCACCCCTGAGGAGTCCGCCCTGCCAGTGGACCCGTCCTCTGACCCGGCTCCCGGCTACACCGAGGACCAGCGTGGGGTGCCCGGCGGCTTCGTCGGTGAGCTCGACATCATGGACACCTGGGCCACCTCCTCCCTGTCCCCGCAGCTGGTCTCGGGCTGGCTGGAGGACGAGGACCTCTTCGCTCGCGTCTACCCCATGGACCTGCGCCCGCAGGGCCAGGACATCATCCGTACCTGGCTGTTCTCCTCCGTGGTGCGTGCTGACCTGGAGTTCGGCGCTCTGCCCTGGAAGCACGCCGGTATCTCCGGGTGGATCCTGGACTCTGACCACAAGAAGATGTCCAAGTCCAAGGGCAATGTGGTCACGCCCATGGGTCTGCTGGACAAGTACGGTTCGGACGCCGTGCGCTACTGGGCTGCTTCGGCCCGCCTGGGACTGGACCCGGCCTTCGAGGAGGCCCAGATCAAGGTTGGCCGCCGCCTGGCGATCAAGGTCCTCAACGCCTCCAAGTTCGCTCTGTCGATGGGCGTGCCGTGGGACGCTGACGAGGCGACGCTGGCTGCCGTGCCAGCCCCGAGCCTGGACGTGACCAAGGTGACCGAGCCGATTGACCGGGCGGTGCTGGCCGCGCTGGCTGGCGTCGTCGACACCGCGACGGCTGCCTTCGACCGCTACGAGCACGCTCGCGCGCTGGAGGCGACGGAGTCCTTCTTCTGGACCTTCTGCGACGACTACATCGAGCTGGTCAAGGACCGCGCCAACGACTTCGCGGGCACGCACGATGCCGCTGCGGTGGCCTCGGCCCGCACCACCCTCGCGATCGCGGTGGACACCTTTGTGCGCCTGTTCGCTCCCTTCCTGCCCTTCGTCACCGAGGAGGTGTGGTCCTGGTACCGCACCGGTTCGGTGCACCGCGCTGCCTGGCCCACCGCCGAGGGGCTGCGGGCGGGCGCCGGCGAGGCGGACGCCGAGCTCGTGGTGCATGCTGGTGTAGCGCTTGCGGCGCTGCGCAAGGTGAAGTCGGAGGCCAAGGTCAGTCAGAAGACGCCGATCCTCTCGGCGAGCCTGACCGTGGCTCCGGAGCTGGTCGCGGCGGTGGAGGCCGTGCGCGCTGACCTGCTGGAGGCCGCCAAGGTCACCGGTACCTTCGAGGTCGCGGCTGGCGCGCCGTCGGCCGCCGGGACGACGGCGGAGGGGGACGAGGCCGTCCAGGCGGCTCCCGTAACGGTCACTGCCGTCGAGCTGGGGGAGCCTCCGGCCAAGCGCTGAGCTCCACGTTCTGCGTGACATGACGCCACGGGACGGTCCACCGGGAGAGAATCCGGCGAACCGCCCCGTGGCTTCTGCCTGTGACTAGGAGGCTGAGGACACGACCTGCATGGTCGCGCAGTCGACCACACCTCCTTGGTGTGCAGCCGAGATCAGGGCGGCCTCGACGATCGTCGCGGTGCGGGTCCCTGCAGCACCGTCAGGCACGGGGGCGTGCCCGTCGCGGATCCCGCGCTTGAACGCGTCGATCATCTTGGCGTCGAGGTTCTCACCGAATCCGAGGAAGAGCGCGCGCCTGCCCTCATCGGTCATGCCAGACAGCCCGTGGCCGAACGGCGCGATGTGCGCGAGCGTCGTGGTTGTCAGCACGTCAAGCGTGAGGCCGCCCCACACAGGTGCCTGGGAGGGCTGGCTCCACGAGCAGTCGATGCTCAGGCTCAGTCCGTTGGCGTACTCGACCTGAACCAGGCCCGCCGTCTCGGCATCGACGCCGGGGACGGCGCGGTGGAGAATCTGGTTGGAGACCGCGCGGACCCGGACAGGCTCGGACTCAAACAGCGCGTCGGCCAAGTCGGCGACGTGGACGGTGTGGTCCACGAGTGCTCCACCGCCTGCGAGCCTGGGATCAGTGAACCAACGACGGTCACCAACTGGGATCTTGCCGTTATTGGTCCCGCTCAGGGCGACGACGCTGCCAAGCTCGTTGCGCCTGATGGCGGTGGCCAGGTCCTGGAACTCGGCCGCGAAGCGTACCGGGTAGGCAACCATGAGGAAGACCCCGGCGTCGGCAGCCAGGGCGGTGTAACGCTGAGCCTCGGCGCGGGTTACCGCGAGCGGTTTCTCGCACAGCATGGGGACACCGGCCGCTGCGGCCATCTCGATGAGCTCACCGTGGCGGGTGTTCTCGGAGCAGATGATGACTCCGTCGGGTTTCCAGGCGAAGAGCTCCTCATAGGTGTCGACGTAGCTGACTCCCAGGTGATCGGCTAGTGCCCGGCCGCGCAGCTGCCCGGGTTCAGTGGCAGAGGTCTGTGCACCATCCGGGTCGGCACACAGTAGCGTGACGTCTGGCATGGAGGCCAGCAGCGTGGCATATCCAGCAGCATGGACATGAGCGAAGGAAGCGACAGCAATCTTGAGTTGACGCGGCATCATGCCACCTCCAGGTTGTGGCAGGTCACGGGGCTGTTGGTCTGGATAGAACGTGCCACCGCCTGGGCAAGGCGGATCGCCGCGATTCCATCGATGGCGCTCACGACTGGTTCATGGTCGTGGTGCGCACGGGTGGCCAGGAAGTCCTCGATCTCGGCGGTGTACGGAGAAGGGCCTGAGGACGAGGGGATCGTGGTAGCCCCGTCGCTGCCGCCGTTGGTGGAGATGGGCAGGTCGTGGGCGGAGGCGTAGCTGAGCTTGCCGGTGGTGCCTGCCAGGGAGAACTCCGTGGTGAACCGCATTCCCGGCGGTCCCCAGATCGCTTGAACCTGACTGACTGCGCCGGAAGAGTGTGTCAGGGTGCAGTCAAGCATCTCGATGGGCAGATCGCCCTCGCCCTGAGCGTGGGCCAGGGTGGCGTAGACCGTGTCGACCGGTCCGGCAATCCACAGGGCTTGATCCAGGTCATGGATGGCGAGGTCCATGACAAGGCCACCTGAACGTTCCTCATCAGCAAACCACGAGGACCAGCTCGGGTAAGAACCAGCCCGACGGAACCTGCAGACGGCCAGCTGCCCGATCTCACCACGCTCGACCGCCTTCTTGGCCTGCACGTAGGCCGGGAAGAATCGCACCACGTGTGCGGGATAGAGCGTGCGGTGACATGAATGAGCGAGGGACGCGATCTCTTCAGCCTGGTCTAGCGTGCGCGCCAACGGCTTCTCGCACAGGACATCGAGTCCTGCCTCCAACGCCTGTCGAGCGAGCTCTGCGTGGGTGTCCGTGGGTGTACAGATATCAACGGCCTCCACACTCTCAAGCATCTCAGGCAGTTGCGAGCAGACCTGGATCGGTACGTGCCGTCCTCCGGTCAGACCAGGATTGCGCTCCTGCATCTGCTCCAGCTCACGGGCGAACTCCTCGGCACCCTGAAGCGAGTACAGGTAGATCGCTTGGGCGTGGGCGAGCCAGCCCGGCGCATGGGCACGGGCGATACCGCCTGTGCCAATGATTCCAAGAGAGATCACGAGAATTAACCTTTCATTCCAGAGAAGGCGAGTCCCTCGACGACGCGCTTTTGCAGCAGGAGGAACAGAATGAGAACGGGTGCCATGGCCATTACCGAGGCCGCCATCATGACCGAGTAGTCGACCTGGGTCCGGCCGGCCAGCGTGGCAATTCCAGCGCTCAGTGGCATCGAGGTCTCACGAGTAGTGACAACTAAAGGCCACAGCAGGTCATTCCAGGACCAGAGGACGGTGGTAATGGCAACTGCGGACAGGCCGGGGCGGGCCAGAGGCAGCATGACCTTCCAGAAGGTCTGGAAGGGGGAAGCCCCGTCCAGACGTGCTGACTCTTCCAGCTCACGCGGCAGTGACATGAAGGACTGACGCATCAGGAAGGTACCGAAGGCAGAGAAGATACCCGGCAGTGCTACGCCCCAGGGGGTCTCCAGCAGATGGAGGTCCTGGATGATCTGGTACTGCGGGATCAGGTAGACCTGGCCTGGCACCATGAGGATGGCCAAGATGAGGGCAAGGATGGCTCCCTTAAAGGGAAACCGCAGACGGGCGAAGGCATAACCGGCCAACGAGCACAGGATAAGTTGGCCGAGGGTACGGATCACTGTGATCAGGACGGACACTCCGAGCTGGTTGAGGAAAGGTAGCTTGGTAAAGACGTCCACGTAGTTGTGCCACTGCGGCGTCTCCGGGAAGAACCGGACCGGAACCGCTTGGATCTCAAAGTTGGTGGAGATCGACATGATCAATTGCCAAATAAAGGGAAAGACCATGACGATCGAGGCCAGACACAGTGCGATATGAGCCCAGGTGTCATTGCGCTTGACCCTGCGGGTGGGAGTCAATGCGCCCTTCTTGAGTGGCAGATTAGGCAAGATACTGCACCCACTTCTTCTGTAGCTTGAACTGGAGCGCGGTCAGGATTCCAACGACGAGCAGGATGGCCATCGCGATCGCCGCGGCATACCCCTTGTGGTTGACCATGAAGGCCTCGTTGTAGAAGAGGTAGACAAAGGTGCGGGTATGGGGCATAGCGGGATTGTTTGAGCCCATCATGGCGAAGAGAAGGTCGAAGACCTGGAACCCGTTGATTGCCTGAATAACCGTGAGGAAGAAGATAGATGGAGTGAGGAGTGGGACGGTAATGGAACGGAACTGGCGCCAGTGGGAGGCGCCATCGATCGAGGCTGCCTCGTAGAGCTCGGAGGGAATTGCCTGCAGACCGGCTGACAGGATGATCATGTTGAATCCAATGGAAGACCACATCCCTACGATTGACACTGCCACGATGGCAAAACCGGGTGTGGAGGTCCAGTAGGGCGGATCAGAGATACCAATGCTCCGTAGGGCCTGATTGATAATTCCGAAGTCCCCATTAAACATCAGACGCCATACCAGTGCGATTGCTGTAGGCATTGCGATGTAAGGCATGAAGAAAGCAATCCGATAGAGCTTGGCGAAGCGCAGCCCTGGCCTGGAGATCAGCGACGCAAATATCACTGCGATCGGGATCCCCAGCATGAGGACCACGGTGTAGGTCAGGGTGTTGACAGTGGCGTTGCCAAAGGCGGAGTCGGTCGCCAGCTTCTCGTAGTTAGCCAGTCCGACGAATTTGGAAGAGGTGCCAAAGACATTGGGCTGGGTGAAAGAGGAATAGAAGTTCTTCAGGATCGGGTAGAGGTAGAACACCGCCACGCCGGCGAGGACCGGAAGCACGAATAGCGCTCCGGTCCTCGCCTCAGCGAGGTGGATCCGACCGCGCGGCCTGGTCCTGGTCCGCTCGGGAGATCGCTGCATGGGGTTACTCCGACTGCAGCGCTTCGTTCATCTTGGCGGCGAGCTCCTTGCAGACCTCAGACACGTCCCGCTTGCCAGAGAAGGCATCAGGCAGGAGCTGCTCCTCGAAGTCGTTCCACACCTGGGTGTTCCTGGATACCGGGTAGGGCACGGCATAGTCAGTGGCCGCTTCAGCAAATGCCTTCATGTTCCACTGAGGCTGGGAGTCTTGGAAGGTCTGCTGTGTGCCGTTGAAGGCGGGGTTGGCGATGCCTAGTTCAGCTTCCCTCAGATGCTGCTCCTTCTGTGCCAGGAAGGAGACGAAGGCCTTGGCGGCCGCCTTGTTCTCTGAGCCAGCTGCCACGACCGTGGTCAGACCGTGGATGACCGAGGCGCGCTGCTCGCCCTTGGGCAGGGGCGCGATGTCCACGTGGTCCTTGTTCGGCAGTTTCTCGGCGAACTCGGAGACGATCCAGGTTCCGGACCAGATCATGGCTGCCTTCTCGGACTCGAACATGACGTTGGGCTTGGTATCCGCCATCGCTTCCAGGGACGGGCTGGCGCCTGAGGCGATGAGCTCTTTCCAGAACTCGATCCCCTTGATCGACGCATCGTGGTCGTAGCCGGACTTGCCATCCTCAATGATGAAGCCGCCTGCTTGATGGACGGTGTTGTACCAGCCCTCCTGTCCTCCAGCCAGGCCAGTGGCAACGCCGTAGACACCGTCGTCCTTCAGAGCAGTCGAGATGGTGTTCGCCGTCGTTGTGAAGTCCTCCCAGGTCCAGTCCTCCTGGGGGTAGGCCACCCCAGCGGCATCGAAGAGCTTCTTGTTATAGAACACAGCGATGGTGTCGTAGTCCTTGGGGACGCCGTAGTGCTTGTCCTCTACCGTGTAGAGGTCCACCAACGCCTGCGGGTAGTTGTCCCATGAGACATCAGCCAGGTCGTCCAGGGGTTCCAGCATTCCGTTGGATGCGTAAAGCTCGATATGCGGACCATTCATCCAGAACAGATCTGGGAGATTGTCCCCCTCGGCCTGGGTCTGCAGCTTGGTCCAGTACTGTGCATAGGGCGTGATCGAGGTTGTAATGCTGACCTCGGGGTGGAGTTTGACGAACTCTGCGATGTGCTGGTCGATGGCCACCTTCTGGTTCTGGTCCCAAAAGGAGAAGGTTAGGTTGCCCGTGATCTTGCCGTCAGAGCCGCCCGAGTCCTCGCCTCCTCCACAGGCAGCCAGGGTGAGGGCGACTCCGGTTGCCAGGCCGCTGGCCAGTGCGGTGCGACGGGAGATGGTGCGCATGGTGAACTCCTTTGTTCTGTGATGAGGTCGTGGGCAGGAGGCTCACGACTGCTTGCGCTGGTTGTTGTTGAAGTAGTTGATGAGGTCGTCAGGGAGGGGTGGAATCTGCTCGGGGCGCGACCCGTGGCGTAGGGAATCGGTGGCCTGAATGCCTGCAGCGACGGCGTACCAGGCGCCTAACGGTGAGGTATCCGTCGGCGCTCCATCGCGCACGAATCGGATGAATTCGGTGACCGTGAGGACATCAGCATCGCTATGGCCGCCGGCATCTCCCAGGATGGGGAAGGAAGTGTCCCCGTCAGGGGAGTAGTCCGAGCGCGAAGCCCATAGCCGGATGAGCCCGCCCTCGCCGTCGCCGAAGTTCTCGATCCGGCCCTCGGTGCCGATCACGGTGTAGTTGCGCCAGTAGTCGGGTGTGTAGTGGCACTGCTGGTAGGAGGCGTAGACGCCGGACTCCATACGCATCAGCATCATCGACAGGTCTTCGACGTCGATGGTCGGGTTGAGCCGCTCCTGGGTGAGAGGAGGCCAGTGGCTGGTGGCGAACCAGTCGCTCATCAGCTCATCAGAGTTGTCCGCCCTGCTGGCGACCTGGTCGTAGAGGGTCAGGCCTCCCATAGCCACTACCTCGGTTGTGTGAGAGTCGGCGAGCCAGTGCATGACATCGATATCGTGGGCGGCCTTCTGCAGCAGCAGACCACCGACGTGACTTCGTTCGGCGTGCCAGTCCTTGAAGTAGTAGTCCCCGCCGTGGCCGACGAAGTGGCGGCACCATATGGCCTTGACCTCGCCGATACGGCCGGAGCGGATGATGTCACGCATGGACCGCACGACGTTCATGTGCCGCATGTTGTGTCCGACGTACAGACCTGTGCCTGTGCGATAGGCGGTCTGGAGGATCCGGGTGGCTCCCTCGAGATCGATGGCTAGCGGCTTTTCCAGGTAGACCGGGATACCTGCTTCGAGCAGGTCGCAGGTGACCGAGGCGTGGGTGTCGTCAGGGGAGGTGACAAAGGCGATGTCGATGCCGGTCTTGACGAGTTCTTCGACGCTGCTGGTGACCGATAGCGAGTCCGGATCGCGTCGAAGGCGCTCACGCACGCGCTCACGCACGAGTGGGTGGGGATCACACACTGCGGTGATGTGCGCGTTGTTCTCTGGGCGTTCGCAAGCTAGGGCAAAACGTGAGCGCGCGCCGACGCCAACGATGCCTGCGCGTAAGGTCTCTGGCTTGCTGGACGATTGGAGCAGGTTCATGACACTGTGAGATCCCTTCATAGAGGCTGCCGTGATGCTGGCGGTACCGGTGAGATGTACAGGGGTCGGAGAAAGGACTCCGGTCAGGACAGTGCCTGCTGCTGCCAGCGCCGTGTGGATAGCGCCGATGACAGAACCGGCTCCCTCCAGCTCCGCTAGCTCTAGGCGGATTCGTGAGCCGTTCTTGCCCTGGAGATCGTCTAGGCGCTGGATGACTTGGAGGATGGCGTCTCGCATATGGGCGTTGGAGGCGGAGAGCACGACGATGTCTGGATCGAGGACTGCCGAGACCGTGGCGATGGCCAAGGCCGTACGCGATATCCACTCCTCATCTGGCTCGTCGCCGGTGCGTAGATCGATGAGCTCGGAGATCTCTCCAGCTTTCCAACGACGTCCGCGGTGGACCTGGCCGTCGAGGATGAGCCCCGTGCGGGGCCCCCGGGTGAACTGGACCAGAAACAGGCACGAGTCTGCTTCAACCCGGTGTTCTTGGTATCGCAACGTGTACTCGCCGAAGGCGGCCATATTGATGTCGTTCTCGACTATGACCTGTACGCCCAGAGCCTGGGTCAGGCGTTCGGCAAGAGGAAAACCGGACCACACCGGGACAAAGTCAGAAGCGACGATGGAGCCGTCTGGGTCGACGACGCCGGTTGCTGAGACGCCTACCGCTAGTAGTCGCCCTGAGTCCTGCTGGGCCTGGGCAGCCTCGTGGATGAACGAGCTCAGCTGAGACAGGCGGCGGTCGGCATTGTCGGTGTCCAGGGTGTACTGGTGGGCGAGGAGAACCTCTCCTCGCAGGTTGACCACAACCAGGAGCATTGAGGTGGCTAGTAGGTCGACGCCGATGATGATTCCTGCATCTGGGCGGATGCGCCAAGAGGTTGCGGGCCGTCCTACCCCCTGGTCGCTGAGTGAGGCTTCTTCGGCAAGGCTGTTAGCGCACAGCTCGTCAAGGGTGGCGGTGACAGTCGGGCGGGAGTATCCGGTCTCCTGAGCGAGGAGCGAGACTGTCGCTGTCTGGTGGCGCCGTAGTGCTGCCAGGACGGCGTCGACCCTGGTGCAGTGTCCGTCCGTACGCCGACGAATTCGCTGATCTGAGGAGGTGCGAGTGCTCATCTTTGAGCCCTTTCTTGTGGCGTGACGTCAGTGGTCCGCACCACATCTTTAATGAAAGAGAGTTTAGCAAGGTGTCTGCATAATGCAAGTGGGAACGACGATAGAGAAACGGGCTGGGTGGGCCACTGCGATGTGGCGTTCTGAACCGGGGGCTGGACGGTGCGTAGCCCCCGGTTGCACACAGGAAACCCCGGTCTTGATGCGGTCTTGATGCGGGTGGAGGGCTAGGCCCCGAGCTCCCGGTCCCGGGCCACGGTGGCACGGAAGGCCTCAATGACTGCGCAGGAGAAGCCTGCCTGCTCCATCGCGACCACCCCGGCCACAGTGGTCCCGCCTGGCGAGCACACGGCGTCAACGAGGTCGGCGGGCGTCCGCCCTGCCTCGCCGCGCTCGCGCCGCTCCGCCTCCGCCTGGACCGTGCGGGCTGAGCCCGCCACCGCTTGCGCGACGATCTCGACAGCCTGGGCCTTGGGGATCCCACCCAGCACGCCGGCACGTGCCAGGGCGTCAATAAAGGTGAAGACGAAGGCGGGGGAGGAGCCAGCCAGCCCGATAAAGGCGGAGAAGTCCTTCTCTGCAAGCACCACTGTGCGTCCGACGGCCGCCATGAGCTCCTCGACGGTGTCCAGATCCTCCTGGCTGGCTGCGCTCCCGGCCGCCAGCGCCGTCATGGACTCGCCCACCGCTGCCGCCATATTCGGCATCGCTCGCACCACGCGGGTGCCCGCGGGCAGCATCGCCTCCAGCTTCTCCAGGCTCAGTCCCGCCGCGATGGAGACCACGAGGGGCTTGCTCGCTGCGAGCTCCTGACTGAGCTCTTCCAGGACTCCGGGGATCACATGCGGCTTGACGGCCAGGACGACGACGTCCGACTCCTGGACCAGCGCGCTGGCCTGCGCCACGAGCTCAGCGCCGGTCTGCTGCGCCAACCGGGCCGCCGAGCCGTGGGCAGAGGTCACCAGGACTCGGTGGCCCGCCCCGCCCTTGTCAGCGCGACGGGTCAGGCCTGCTGCCACCGCCCCACGCACGATCGCGCTCGCCATGTTGCCCGCACCGATGAAGCCAAAAGTCGTCATGCGGCCAGGCTAGTAGATCAGCTCCGTCAAAGACGTTGCCTGCTTGGTCACCGGCCCGTACAGTCGAGATGACGGTCAGCTCGTCGGTGCCAACGAGGGCGAGGGCGACAGCGGTGACCGTGGCTCTAAGGAATAACGATGCGATTCGTCGACGTTCCCCACATGGTTCGTTGGATGAGGCAGACCGGGCCGCAGACCTTGCTGGCCGGCATGATCGAAGCGATGGAGAAGGACTTCCGGCGGTGGGACAGCTTTGAGCTTCGTCCGCGTGTGGCCTCGCACTCCGAGATCGGCGTCATCGAGCTCATGCCCACCAGCGACGGGCAGACCTACGCCTTCAAGTTCGTCAACGGCCACCCTTCCAACCCCGCTCGGGGATATCAGACGGTCACCGCCTTCGGCGTCCTGGCTGACGTCCACAATGGCTACCCGCGGCTGCTGGCGGAGATGACTCTGCTCACCGCCCTGCGTACCGCAGCAACCTCTGGGATGGTCACCCGCCTGCTGGCCCGGCAGGACTCGCGCCACCTGGCCCTCATCGGTGCCGGCTCGCAGTCGGAGTTCCAGGTGCTGGCCAACCGGGCCGTGCGGCCGATCGAGCGGGTGAGCGTCTACGACGTCGACCCGGCGGCCAGCCAGAAGCTGCGCCGCAACCTCGCCGCCTACGACATCGAGGTCGAGATCGCCGACTCGGCTTCCCAGGCCGTGGCCGGGGCGGACATCATCACCACCTGTACCGCGGACAAGCGCAACGCTCAGGTCCTGTCCCGCCACGACATCCGCCCCGGCGTCCACCTCAACGCCATCGGGGGCGACTGCCCGGGCAAGACCGAGCTCGACCCCGGCATCTTGGACATGGGCCCGGTCTTCACCGAGCACACCCCGCAGACCCGGATCGAGGGGGAGATCCAGGCCAAGCCGGCGCACTACCCGGTCACCGAGCTGTGGGAGGTGCTGGCAGGCGCTCAGCCAGGGCGCACGAGCGCCGAGCAGGTCACGGTCTACGACGGCGTCGGCTTCGCGGTCGAGGACTTCACGGGCCTGGTCTTCCTGGAGGACTGCCTCAAGCAGCAGGGAGGAGAGCGCTTCTACAAGGAGATCGACCTCGTCGCCGCGCCCAGCGACCCCAAGGACCTGTTCGGGATGCTGGACTGAGATACCAGGGACGACGGCGGGGCATGCTGCCCGGTCAGCCCAGCACCGCCCATCCGCACGGCGGCAGGACGACGCCGTCGCGCTCGGCGCGCGGGGCGGGTGCCTGACGGTCCGTGGCCAGGACCGTGTGCGCGCCGCGGGTGGGCAGCCAGGCCTCGTGCTCCTCCAGGGACAAGGCCAGGACCACCGAGGTCGGTGAGGTGCCGGCATCCTGACCTCCCGGCTCCTTGGCTCTGGGGGCCAGCCTGAGGCTGAGGAGCCGGTTGTCCAGGTGCACGGTGGTGACCTCGGCGTCATGGAGCCAGGGCAGGCGACGGCGCAGCGCGATGAGCTGGCGGTAGAGGTCCTCAACCTCAGCCCCTGGGCGCTGGCCGGTGGGCAGGGCTGGCTGACGTGACCAGGGCTCGGCCGGCAGCGCAGGGCGGACCGCGTCGTCGCCTCCCAGCCTCTCCTCCTTGATCCCCTCGAGCCCTTCCTCGTCCCCGTAGTAGATAACGGGCGTGCCAGGCAGCGTCATGAGCAGGGCGACGGCGTGGGCGAGCCGGCGCGCCCCACCGGGACGGCAGCCCAGTGCGCTGGCGATGCGCGTGGTGTCGTGGTTGCCGAGGAAGGTGACCGGCACGAAGACGGGCAGGAGGTGGGCGTGGCGGCCCAGGCACCAGTCGAGCTCGTAGAAGTTCTCCTCGGCCAGGCCGTGCCAGACCGCTTGCCACAGCTCGTACTGGGTAACCGAGTCCATGCCGGAGTCCGTGACCACCTGGGCGTAGTCGCCGTGGATCACCTCGCCGAAGACGTAGACCTCAGGAAAGCGCGAGCGCAGTCGGGGCAGGACCTGGGTCCAGAAGGCTGGCGGGACGGCGTAGGCAGCGTCCAGCCGCCACCCGTCCACCCCAAGAGCGCACCAGTGCTCCATCACCTCGCTGACCATCTCCACCACGTCAGGGCTGGTGTGGTCCAGCTCGGGCAGCCATTCCTGTCCCTCGAAGCGGGCGTAGTCACTGGGGGCGGCGCCCGGGGCCCAGCTCCCCTCAGGCCAGGAAAGCCGGTACATCCCTGCCTCGGGCGAGCGTGGGCCGCTCTGAGCCAGACCGGCGAAGGAAGGGTGCTCGATCCCGGTGTGGTTGAAGACGCCGTCGAGGACCACCCTGATGCCGCGCGCATGGGCCTGGTCGATGAGGGCTTTCAGGTCCTCGTTGGTGCCCAGCCTGGGGTCGACGTGGTAGTAGTCGACCGTGTCGTAGCCGTGGGACATGGAGTGGAAGACCGGCCCGAGCAGCAGGACGTTGGCGCCCAGGGTGATGAGGTGGTCCAGCCAGGGCACGAGCCGCGCCAGGCGGTGCTCATCGGCCACCAACCCGGCCGGCGAGTCAGGGTCCTGCGGGTCTCCAGGCGGACACAGCGGCTCGGCGCCGACGGCGCCCAGCGGGTAGACGTGCCAGGCGATGGCGTGCTGGACCCAGCCGGGTTCCTGCCTGGAGTGGCCCGGAGCCGCAGTGGCGGTACCCGGCAGTGCAGATGGCGCGGCGTCGTCGACGTGCATGGCCTCACACTATCGCGCAGGGGCGGCGCGGCGGGGAGAATGCTCCTATGACTACCACCTCCACCGCCCCCGTCCGCCGCGCCGTCGTCACCGGAGCCTCCACCGGGATCGGAGCAGCCACCGTCCGTTTCCTGCGCCGTCACGGTTGGGAGGTGGTCGCCACCGCTCGGCGGGCTGAGCGCCTCCAGGCACTGGCTGACGAGACCGGCTGCGGCTGGGTGGCAGCGGACCTGCAGGAGCCCGACGACGTCGCTCGCCTGGCACGCGAGGTGCTGGCGGGCGGCCCGGTTGACGCCGTCGTCAACAACGCCGGTGGCGCCCTGGGGACGGACTCGGTGGCTGACGGGAAGGCAGGGGAGTGGGCCGCGATGTACGAGCGCAACGTGCTCGGCGCGCTCGCGGTGACTCAGGCCTTCCTGCCCGGTCTGCGTGAGCGTGGAGGGGATGTGCTGTTCCTGACCTCGACCGCTGCCCATGACACCTACCCGGGAGGCGCCGGCTACGTCGCGGCCAAGCACGCCGAGCGCATCATCGCCAACACCCTGCGTCTGGAGCTGGTGGGGGAGCCGGTGCGCGTCATCGAGGTTGCTCCGGGCATGGTGGCGACCGAGGAGTTCTCCCTTAACCGCTTCCATGGTGACCGGGCCAGGGCGGAGGCGGTCTATGCCGGTGTCCAGGCGCCGCTGAGTGCCGAGGACGTGGCTGAGTGCGTGGTGTGGACCCTGGAGCGACCGGCCCACGTCAACATTGACTCCCTCATCGTCCGGCCGCGAGCGCAGGCTTCCAACACCGTCGTCGCGCGGACACTGTGAGCCCATCAGGGTCACAGAAAGGTCATAAGAACTAGTCAGAAGGCAATGAGGGGACGCTCGTAGTTTCGGGGGTAACTCCACAGGAGTGGAGGGGATCCCGAGAGGAGACTCATGAGCGGCCACGACGAGCCCACCGGCAGCCTTCCGGCGCACGACGACGCATCCCCGCAAGGCAGTGCTGTCCAGTATCAGCAGGTGACGGCCACGCTGCCCACGGCAGGGGAACCGAAGCAGCCCGAGGGCGGCGAGCAGGCGCCGACGCTGCAGCGCGATGGTGCGTCCTCCCACCTCACCCCTGCTCAGCCTGTGGCTGGCGCCGATGGCCTGCTCGGTCTGGTGGCCGCTGAGGCGGCGGCTGCTCGGAAACCGTGGTACCGCCGTCTGTCGGTGCGCGTGGCCGCCAGTGTCGCGGTGGTTGCAGCCTCCTTCGGACTGGGCTGGGGTACCCATGCCCTGGTGGGCTCTGACGGGGCGCCGGAGCAGGGCTCGTTTGCCGGACCGGGTGGCCAGGGCGGACCTGGTGGCGGCGGCCAGGGTGGCCCTGGTGGCCAGGGTGGCCCTGGTGGCATGGGCGGCCAGGCGCCCGGAGCCTCGGGGCAGCAGGGGCAGGACGGATCTGGACAGGCAGGGCGGACCACGCCTGACTCGGGCTCGCAGGGCTCTGACTCGCAGGACTCGGGCGATGAGGGTGGATCATCAGGTGGCAGCGGAGTCCTTCAGGATGAGGGCTCTGGCTCCACCTCCGACTCTGCGGCCGGGACCGGGATCGTGGGGACCGTCCAGGACGTTGTCTGAGTCAGCCTGATCCTGCCTACGCCTACCTGAGCCGAGCCGGCGGGGCTTGCGCAACCGTCGTCAACGGTGCGTACTCAATCACACGCTGAGTCCAGATTGCGTAAGTGAGGAGTGGCATGAGAGCCCAGCACGGCTTCCACGACGCCGTCGTCTACCAGGTCTACCCCAAGTCCTACCGGGACACCGACGGCGACGGCGTCGGGGACCTGCGAGGGGTGATCGAGAAGGTCCCCTATATCGCCTCCCTCGGGGTGGACTACGTCTGGCTCAACTCCTTCTACCCCTCACCGGGGCGGGACAACGGCTATGACATCGCCGACTACCGGGCCATCGACCCGGCCATGGGCGCGATGGAGGACTTTGACGCTCTGACCCAGGCGCTGGCGGCGCACGGCATCAGCCCCATGCTCGACATGGTCCTCAACCACGTCTCCACCCAGCACGCCTAGTTCCAGGCCGCGCTTGCAGGCCACCAGCGCTACCGCGACTACTTCTACATCCGTCCCGCCAAGGCTGACGACTCGCTGCCCACTAACTGGGTGAGCAAGTTCGGTGGACCGGCACGGGCTCCCTTCGGGCCGGTGGATCAGGACGGGCGTCCGATGTCCGGGGAGTACGGTTTCTCCAGCCTCATCGGTGTCATCACCGGCTCCATGATCCCGGTCATCGGCGTCCTGGCGGCCTCCGGCATCCTCAAGGGCATCCTGGCCCTGCTCACCCAGCTCGACGTGGTGGACTCCGGGACCCCGACCTACACCTTCATCGACGCCATGAGCTCGTCGATGTTCTACTTCCTGCCCATCATCATCGGCTTCACCGCGGCCCGCCGCCTGGGGGCGGACCCCATCATCGTGGCGATCATCGGTGGGGTGCTGACCTATCCCAGCGTCGTGGCCATGTCCAACCCGGCCACCGAGGGCCACACCGTCACCGCTCAGATCGGACGTACCGTCTTCAACTCTGACTTCTTCGGCCTGCCCGTGGCGCTGCCGGAGGGCAACGCCTACGCCTACTTCATCTTCCCGATCATCGTGGCAGCCTGGCTGGCCTCACGCATCGAGCCCTGGCTGAAGAAGGTCATTCCCGCCGTCGTGCGATCGATCTTTGCCCCGCTGCTGGAGATCTTCATCGTCTCCGCCCTCGTGCTCGTGGTCTTCGGCCCGATCGTCATGACGATCTCGGGAGCCATCGCCTCTGGCATGACCTGGGTGCTCTCCCTGTCCTAGCCAGTGGCGGGCTTCGTCATCGGTGGCCTGTACCAGTGCCTGGTCATCTTCGGCCTGCACTGGGCCGTCATCCCTATCATCTCCCAGCAGATCGCCGACCCGGGATACTCGCCGCTCAACGCCATCGTCTCGGTGTCCATGATCGCCCAGGGCGGTGGGGCGCTGGCGATCTGGATCAATGCCAAGAACGTACGGGTCAAGCGCCTGGCAGGACCTGCCACGATCTCGGCGATGTGCGGGGTGACCGAGCCGGCCATGTACGGCCTCAACCTCAAGTACGGCCGGGTCTTCATCACCGCCTCGATCGGTGGAGCCGTGGGCGGCCTGCTCACTGGGCTCTTCGACGTCAACATGTGGGGCTTCATCGGTGCCTTCGTCGGCTTCCCCTCCTTCGTCAACCCCGAGGGGCTTAACTCCTCCTTCACCGGCTTCTGGATCGCCTCGGTGGTCACTCTGGTCGTGTCCTTCGTGTGCACGTACTTCTTCGGTTTCAAGGAATCGGACTTCGAGACGGAGAAGAAGGTGGAGAAGGTACGCCTGGGTAACCGCGAGCCCGTGGCGCGCTAGGGCAGTGTGGCGAGGTTGACGCTCCTGGTGTGCCGCCCAGGCTGGTGCCTGCCAGGCCCGCCCGGATACACTCGGCGCCAATCAGGCACTGACCCGGCCGCAGCCTCACGGCCTGCGGGTATCACCGGCGAGCCTCCCGGAAGAACGGGCCGACGACGTCGCGCACGCGCCGCCGTCAGCCTCACTAGACCCGGGCGGGTGAGGCCCGTACAGCCTCCCAAGGAGCGGTCGCGCCTCGCGCGCGGCAAGCGAGGTGGTACCGCGGTACCGCCCGCCCTCGGCCTGCCAGGGCACGAGGGAGGTGCGGCGTCGTCCTCGTGAGACACGGTTGTTCACGAGCACGACGCGAGGCACCCCATGGCTGACGCCCAGGCCACCACCCACACCGGCCAGTCCTTCCACCCGGCCGCCTACCCCCTGCACCGCGACGGGGCCGGCGTGTCCCCCTCGCCCTCCTTCCCGCAGATGGAGGAGGAGGTCCTGGCCTACTGGAAGCAGGACGGCACCTTCAAGGAGTCGGTTGACTTCCGCCCCGCCTACGACGACAACGGCCACTCCAACGAGTTTGTCTTCTACGACGGCCCGCCCTTCGCCAACGGCCTGCCCCACTACGGTCACCTGCTGACCGGCTACGTCAAGGACGCCGTCGGCCGTTTCCAGACCCAGATGGGCAAGCGCGTGGAGCGCCGCTTCGGCTGGGACACCCACGGCCTGCCCGCCGAGCTGGAGGCCCAGCGCGAGCTCGGCATCGACGACGTCTCCGAGATCACCCGCCCCGGCGGCATCGGCATCAAGGCCTTCAACGAGGCCTGCCGCTCCTCGGTGCTGCGCTACACCCATGAGTGGGAGGGCTACGTCACCCGCCAGGCGCGCTGGGTCGACTTCGACAACGACTACAAGACGCTCAACCCCGACTACATGGAGTCGGTCATCTGGGCCTTCAAGACCCTGTATGACAAGGGCCTGGCCTACCAGGGCTACCGCGTCCTGCCCTACTGCTGGCACGACCGCACGCCGCTGAGCAACCACGAGCTCAAGATGGATGACGACGTCTACCAGGACCGTCAGGACAACACGGTCACGGTGGGCCTGCGCCTGGAGGAGCCGCTGCGTGAGGGCGCCACCACCCCCGAGCTGGCCCTGATCTGGACGACGACGCCGTGGACCCTGCCCTCCAACGAGGCCGTGGCCGCCGGCCCCGACATCGACTACGTCATCGTCCACGTTCCCGAGGACCTCGACTCCCCGGTTGCCGGAGCGGACGTGGTCCTCGGCGAGGCTCGCCTGGGCGCCTACGCCAAGGAGCTGGGCGAGGAGCCCGAGATCCTCGCACGCCTGAAGGGCAGGGAGCTGGTGGGGCGGCGCTACCACCCGATCTTCGACTACTACGACGACGCCGGGCACCGTGCCGAGGGCGCGGCCCCCGGCCCCAAGGGCTGGACCATCATCTCCGGCGACTACGTCACCACCGAGGACGGTACCGGCCTGGTCCACATCGCTCCGGCTTTCGGTGAGGATGACATGTTCGTGTGCCAGGAGGCCGGGATCGCTCCCGTCCTGCCGGTGGACGACGGCGGCTGCTTCACCTCCGAGGTCCATGACTACCAGGGCCTGCAGGTCTTCGAGGCCAACAAGCCGATCACGGTGGACCTGCGTGACGCCTCGGGCCCCATGGCCCGGCGTGAGGAGGCCAAGCGTGCCGTCCTGGTCCAGCAGAAGAGCTACGTCCACAGCTACCCGCACTGCTGGCGCTGCCGTAAGCCGCTGATCTATAAGGCCGTGTCCTCCTGGTTCGTGGCCGTGACCAAGTTCCGTGACCGTATGATCGAGCTCAACCAGCAGATCACCTGGACCCCGTCCCACATCAAGGACGGCATCTTCGGCAACTGGCTGGCGGGTGCGCGCGACTGGTCGATCTCGCGCAACCGGTTCTGGGGCGCCCCGATCCCCGTGTGGGAGTCCGACGACCCGGCCTACCCGCGGCGCGACGTCTACGGCTCCTTCGCTGAGCTCGAGCGCGACTTCGGCGTCAAGGTCACCGACCTGCACCGCCCCGCCATCGACGAGCTGGTGCGTCCCAACCCGGACGACCCGACCGGCAAGTCGATGATGCGCCGTATCCCCGACGTCATGGACTGCTGGTTCGAGTCCGGCTCGATGCCCTACGCCCAGGTGCATTACCCCTTCGAGAACGTCGAGTGGTTCGAGTCCCACAACCCCGGGGACTTCATCGTGGAGTACATCGGCCAGACCCGCGGCTGGTTCTACCTCCTCCACGTGCTGGCTACCGCCTTGTTCGACCGTCCTGCCTTCACCTCCGTGGTCTCCCACGGCATCCTGCTGGGTGAGGACGGGCAGAAGATGAGCAAGTCCCTGCGCAACTACCCGGACGTCAACATGGTCTTCGACCGCGACGGTGCCGACGCGATGCGCTGGTTCCTGCTGTCCAGTCCGGTGGTGCGCGGAGGCAACCTCTCCGTGACGGACCAGGCCATCCGTGACACCGTGCGTCAGGTTCTCCTGCCGCTGTGGAACACCTGGTACTTCTTCACCCTCTACGCCGGCAAGGTCAATGGCGGCCAGGGGTACGTCAGTGACGGCCTGGACCTGACGGACCCCTCCCTGTTTGGCCCGCGCGGAAGCCTGGCGGTCATGGACCGCTACGTCCTGGCCCGCGTCAAGGACCTGGCGGACACGGTGCGCACCCAGATGAGCGCCTACGACGTCACCGGTGCCACCGCCAGCGTGCGTGAGTTCATCGACGTGCTGACCAACTGGTACCTGCGCACCTCCCGCTCGCGCTTCTCCGACGCCGAGGAGCAGGTGTGGCGCCCGGCCTTCGACACTCTGGCCACCGTGCTGCGGGTGCTCACCGAGGTCATGGCGCCGCTGGCTCCGCTGGTGAGCGAGGAGATCTGGCGTGGACTGACCGGCGGGCGCTCGGTGCACCTGACCGACTGGCCCGTCCTGCCCGCCCACGTGGCCGACCAGGCGCTGGTCACTGCCATGGACGAGGCCCGTGACGCGGTCTCGGCGGCGCTGAGCCTGCGCAAGGCGGAGAAGCTGCGCGTGCGTCAGCCGCTGCGCACGCTGACCATCGCCACCTCGGACCCGGCGGGTCTGGCTCCCTTCCGCTCGCTGATCGCCGAGGAGGTCAACGTCAAGGAGGTGCGCATCCTGGACGCGGCCGACGCCGGCTACCACGTGGAGCAGGTGCTCACCCTCAACCCGCGTGCCTTCGCCCCTGAGGTCCGCAAGCTCACCTCTAAGCTCTTCGCCGCCGTCAAGGCAGGGGAGTGGACGCTGACCGAGGACGGGGACGTGCGTTTTGACGCCGTCGTCCTGGACAGCGCCGCGGTGGTGCTGGAGGCCGAGGACTCAGCCTTCACCCTGACCAACCGGATCGACGTCGAGGACGAGTCCCTGTCTGCCACGATGCTGGCCTCGGGCGCCTTCATCGTGCTCGACACCGCCCTGGACGAGCAGCTGGAGGCCGAGGGCTGGGCGCGTGACCTCATCCGCCTGGTCCAGGACGAGCGCAAGGCCGCCGACCTGGAGATCGGCGCTCCGGCCCGCCTGACCCTCACGGTCCCGGCGGACAAGGACGCCTGGACAGGAGCCCACCTCGACCTCATCAAGGCTGAGACCAGCTGCGTGGCGATCGACCTCGTCACCGGCCCGGAGGGCAGCCAGCCCAGCGCCGAGGTCGCCACGGCCTGAGACCTGCTGAGCGCGACGGCGCCGCCACCCTCTGTGTGAAGGTGGCGGCGCCGTCTCGTGGGGGGGGGAGACCCCGTCAGTCCCCGGCCTCGATGTGGGCGATGAGGTCGCCGATACCGTCGTGGATGGCGAAGGGACGGAAGGGGAAGAGCGAGACCTGTTCACGCGAGGTCGAGCCGGACAGGACCAGGTAGGTGCGCAGACCCGCCTCGACGCCGGCGCGCACGTCGGTGTCCATCCGGTCACCGACCATCGCGGCCGTGGTGGAGTGGGCGCCGATGGCGTTCAGACCCGCGCGGATCATGACGGGGTTCGGCTTGCCCACGAAGTAGGGCGAGCGGCCGGTGGCGGCCTTGATCATCGCTGCCACGCTCCCGGTGGCCGGCAGCGTGCCCTCGTCAGAGGGGCCGGTGACATCAGGGTTGGTGGCGATGAACTTGGCGCCCTTCTCGATGAGCCGGATCGCGTGGGTGAGCGCGTTGAAGGAGTAGTTGCGGGTCTCGCCCAGCACCACGTACTCCGGGTCCTGGTCCGTCATGATGTAGCCCGCGTTGTGCAGGGCGGTGGTCAGGCCGGCCTCACCGATGACGAAGGCGGACGAACGGGGCGACTGCTGGGACAGGAAGGCCGCCGTGGCGTTGGCCGAGGTCCAGATCCGGTCCTCGGGGATCTCCAGGCCCGAGCGCTCCAGGCGCGCGGACAAGTCACGGTTGGTGAAGATCGAGTTGTTGGTCAGCACCAGGAAGGGCAGATCCCTCTCCTTCAGCGCGTCGAGGAACTCCTGGGCCCCGGGAAGGGCGCGGTGCTCGCGCACGAGCACGCCGTCCATGTCGCTCAGCCACGCGCCGACGGGAGGAAGCTCGGTGAGGGGAGCGGTGCTGGTGTCCATGGGTGACTCCTTTGCCTGTGACGGCCCGCAGGGGCGGTACCTGTTGCCTGCGCCTCGCCACGGCGACGCGGCGCACTGTCTATATATATCGGATCATACGGACTGCCCCGCCCGGCCGCCCATGCTGGGCAGGGGCGTCAGGCCTCCAGCGTGACCCCTCTCGCATCGGTCTCACCGTGAGCGGACGGCTGCGTGAGCACCGCGCGGTCAGCGGTGGCTAGGCTGGCCCAGGTCCGCACACGAGCAGGGGAGCGCAGCATGTCCACCACGCACGACGACGTCACCGGCCAGCACCCGGGAGCCGCCTTCGGTATCCCTGAGGGCGCCGAGGGCGAGGAGGTCGTCGACGCCGTCTTCGGCGATGCCCGGCCCAGTGAGGGCCTGGAGGCCCTGCGCGCGGAGCTCGCCGCCCAGGCCGAGGGGTGCATCGCCGGCATCGAGGGCATTGATCCCGCGCTGATGCCCTACCTGGAGGCCGCGCAGGAGGAGGACTCGCTGGTAGGCCCGGACGGGTCCCTGACCCTGGCGCAGGTGCGTGAGGCCGGTATCTCGCAGGCCGAGCGCGAGGCGGCACAGGAGGAAGAGGACCTGCAGGCCCTGCGTGAGCTGGTGGCTCACAACATGCTGGGTTCGACGGGCTCCGGCGACCTGGACCAGCTCGACGCCCTGCTCGCTGAGGTCGACGAGGACGACAGCGACGACTGGGACCAGTGGGAGCCGGTCCTGCCGCAGGCGGATGATCCCACCGACCTGGGTGAGGAGCTGGCCAGCGAGATCGAGCAGCACCAGGCCGATCTGCGCGCAGCCGCCCACGGCGTCGAGGTCTCGGCGCGTATGCGCCAGGTTGAGGCCGAGATCCTCTCTCGCGCCCCTGAGCACAAGGTCCAGCCCTCCCTGGAGCGTGTCGAGGCGGTCCTCGACATCATCGGCCACCCCGAACGCACCTACACGGTCGTCCACATCACCGGCACCAACGGCAAGACCTCGACGGCGCGGATGACCGAGCGGCTGCTGGCGGCCACGGGGATGCGCACCGGCCGGTTCACCAGCCCGCACCTGGCCACCATCCGCGAGCGCATCAGCCTGGACGGTGAGCCCATCAGCGAGGAGGGCTTCATCGCCGCCTGGGAGGACGTGGCCCCCTACGTCGCCATGGTGGATGAGCGCTCGCAGGCGAGCGGCGGCCCGAGGATGTCCTTCTTCGAGGTCCTGACCGTCATGGCCTTCGCGGCCTTCGCCGACTACCCGGTGGACGTCGCGGTGATCGAGGTCGGCATGGGCGGTACCTGGGACTCGACCAACGTCGTCGACTCCGCCGTCGAGGTCATCACGCCCATCGGCCGTGACCACCAGGCCTGGCTGGGGGACACGATCGAGCAGATCGCCTCCAACAAGGCCGGCATCATCAAGGATGGCGCCACCCTCATCACCTCCACCCAGCCTCGCCAGGCCCAGGAGGTCATCGCTGAGGCCGCTGCGGCCCACGCCGTGGTGTGGCGCCGCGAGCTGGGGACGCAGGAAGACCCGGACGCCACGGACGCCGGAGTGCTGCAGGTGGTGGACCGCACGCTGGCTGTGGGGGGACAGATGGTCACTCTCAAGACGGCGGCAGCTACCTACGAGGACGTCTTCATCCCCCTGCACGGGCAGTACCAGGCTCATAACGCCCTGCTCGCCCTGGCCGCGGCGGAGGCGGTCTTCGCCGGGCGGGCTCTGCCGGCCCGGGTGGTCCAGGACGGGTTCGCTGCGGCGACCTCGCCCGGGCGCCTGGAGGTGCTGCGCTCCTCGCCGACCGTGATCGTGGACGCCGGGCACAACCCGCACGGCGTGTCCGCCTTGGTCCCGGCCGTGCAGGAGGCCTTCGGCTTCCAGCACCTGGTGGCCGTGGTCGGGGCGATGGCGGACAAGGACGTCGAGGGGATCCTCTCCGTCCTGGAGCCGGCGACGGACGCCGTGGTCGTTGTCCCCATGGACTCTCCGCGGGCCATGGAGGTCGAGGACCTGGCCGCCGTGGCGCGGGAGGTCTACGGCGAGGACCGTGTCATCGTGGCCGAGGACCTGGGTTCCGGCGTCGAGCAGGCCGTGGCGCTGTCCGAGGGCTTTGACGCTCCGATGACGGCCTCAGGCGTGCTCATCGTCGGGTCCGTCGTCCTGGCGGCTGAGGCCAGGGCGCTGTTCCACCGCGCCTGAGACGGGTGTGGGCTCCCAGACCTCGCCACAGGTGGAATGGCGTGGGAGACTTAAACAAGCATACGGGTGGTGCGCGTGAGTGCGCATGAGACGAACTGAAGAAGGAGATGGCATGAGCCTCGACGCCGAGTGGGCGATCCAGTGGGTACGACGCAGCGCCGTCGTGGTGCAGGAGCACCGCGACGCCCTGACCGCCCTGGACACAGCGATCGGCGACGGCGACCACGGCGCGAACCTGGAGCGTGGGTACAACGCTGCCGTGGCGCGACTGGACGAGGTCGCGGCTGCGGGGCAGGCTCCCACGACGGCTGGGGAGGTGCTCCAGCTGGTGGCGACCTCGCTCATCACCACGGTGGGCGGTGCCGCCGGGCCGCTGCTGGGCACGGCCATGCTGCGGGCCTCCCACACGGTCGACGGCGCGCAGGTCGATGGTGCGCAGGTGGCGCAGATGCTCCAGGAGGCAGCTGACGCCGTGAGGCTGCGGGGACGGGCCGAGGCTGGGGACAAGACGATGCTGGACGCCTGGCAGCCCGCTGCGGCTGCGGCGCGTCAGGCCGCCGATCGCGGCGAGGGCCCGGTCGAGGTCCTCCAGGCTGCGGCCACGGCGGCGCACGAGGGCGCGCAGGAGACCTTGCCCCTCAAGGCGCGCAAGGGACGTGCCTCCTTCCTGGGGGAGCGCTCGCGTGGGCACCTGGACCCCGGAGCCTGCTCGACGGCGCTGCTCATCCAGGCTGCCGCGGACACCGCGCTGGCCGCCGTGGACCAGGAGAGCTGACCCTCGCTGAGGGACGCGAGGGTGCTACCGGGAGCTGGCTGCCTCGTGTAGCGTGCAGCACGACCTCGCCCCTCCTGGCCTGTCCGGGCCATGGTGGAGCGGGAGATACGTACCGTCTACCGAAGGAGTGCCATGGCTGAGGCCCCGGGCCGCATCCTCATCCTTATCAAGCCTGACGCCGTCCAGCGTCACCTCACCGGGGAGATCCTGCGCCGTATCGACGCCAAGGGGTATGACCTCATCGCGCTGCGCCGTGAGATCGCCACGCCTGAGATCCTCCAGCGTCACTACGCCGAGCACGTGGACAAGCCCTTCTACCCCTCGATCGTGGAGTACATGACCTCCGGTCCGCTCGTGGCGGTGGTAGCTCGCGGGCACCGTGTGGTGGAGGGGCTGCGTTCCTTGATCGGCCCGACCGACCCGACGACGGCGCCTCCTGGCACGATCCGCGGGGACCTGGGGCGTGACTGGGGCACGGACGCCATCGAGAACCTCATCCACGGCTCGGACTCGGATGAGTCAGCCGAGCGCGAGATCGCGATCTGGTTCCCCGAGCTGGCTGAGTGAGGCATCCCGGCAGTACTGGGACGGCCCACATGCGCTGACCAGCACCGCCGGCTGCGCGATGACGCAGGATCAGGCGGCCCGGCGTCCCAGCACCTCCTTGAGCGGGACCCTGGCGCCCATGCGGGTCACAGCCCGGGTGTAGACGCGAGCGGCCAGGCGCACCAGCAGGGGCAGGACTGCCAGCGCGATCGCCAGCGCGATCGCCTGCTCACCCCAGTCGGAGTACCCGAAGGTCAGGCGTGCCGGCATGAGGAAGGCGGAGAAGGGCGGGATGTAGGCCAGAACCCGCCACACCACCGACTGGGGACTGCCCATGGCCATGACGAAGGAGAGCATGTAGGGCACCATCGCCAGCATCATGATCGGCATGGTCACGTTGCCCATGTCCTCCTGACGGCTGACCAGGGCGCCTGCGGCCCCGAAGAGGATCGCGAAGGTCGCGAAACCGACGACCATCCACACCAGCATGACCGCCACCACCGAGTCCAGACGCAGGTCCGTGTTCGGCAGGACGTCCATGACGGCAGCGGTCGCGGCGGCCACGACGGCGATAAGCGCGTAGGAGGAGATGACGGCCAGACCCGTCCCGATCACCTTGCCGGCCAGCAGGGAGGTCGGGCGCACGCAGGCCAGGAGGATCTCCACGATCCGGCTTGACTTCTCCTCCACCACGCCCATGGCGATGACCTGGCCTCCACCCATGATGACGATGAAGAGCAGGATGTTGACGATCATGAGGGTCGTGTAGCGCACCCCGGCGTCCGCTCGGTCGCTCGACGGCGGGTCCAGGACCGTCACGCTCGGAGCTGCCTCAGCCACCGCCTGGCTCACCGCCGCGGGGTCCCCACCCAGGGCAGCGACCTGGTCGGCCAGCGCGCGCTGCTGGATGAGGGCGCTCAGCGCTGCCACCACACCCTGGTCCGCCTTCTCCTGGACCATCAGCTCGGGCTGGTCGGCAGCGAGGTCCAGGACCATGTCGACGTGCCCGGCCTGGTCCGCACTGTCCTCGCCCAGCGTGGTGGCCGGGTCCTGACCCGTCAGGTCCACGATCTCGACGGGCCGGCCAGAGGAGGTCGTGAGCTCAGAGCCGGCGGCGTCAGTGAGGGCCTGGACCGCAGTGGCGCTGCTCCCGGTCACACCCAGCCGGTAGGGCTCGTCCTGTCCGCCGGAGAAGTAGCCGTAGGCGACGATGCCGGCCACGACCAGCACCATCATGATGATCTGGGAGATGACGGCTGACTTCTTCAGTAATTGGGTGCGCAGCTCGCGCCCGGCCACGAGCCGGATCTCGGCCCAGGCGGACATGGAGGCGTCGGGCGTGGCGCCGGAGGGACGGGTAGTCGTGCTCGTGGTCGTCATCGTGTGGTCTCCTCGGTGCGGGGCGGGTTCTCGCCGTCGACAGCCGGTGCGGTGAGTGCCTCGCGGAAGATCTCGGTCAACGGCTTGCGCACCGGTCCCAGCTCGCGCACGGTGCCGAGGGAACGGGCAGCAGCCAGCAGCTCCTGCTCGTCCTGGCCGGACGCTGTGACGATGAGGCGGCCATGGGAGTCCCGGCTGACCTCGACCTGCGGCAGACCGGCCAGAGCGGGGGAGAGGGGGCTCGGTTCCGTCTGGCTGGTGGCAGCCGGTGCCCCGGCGGCCGCTGCGCCGTCGTCGATGACGACCCTCCAGCGTGGGGAGGCGGTGGCAGCCAGCTCCTCGATCGTGCCGGCGGCAACCAGCTGGCCGGAGCGGATGATGACGATCCGGTCGCACAGGCGCTCAACGACGTCGAGCTGGTGAGAGGAGAAGAGCGTGGGGATACCGGCCTCAGCCCGCTCACGCAGGACCTGGCTCATGACGTCCACGGCCACCGGGTCCAGGCCGGAGAAGGGCTCGTCCAGGATGAGCAGGGCCGGGTCAGCCACGAGGGCCGCGGCCAGCTGGACACGCTGCTGGTTACCGAGTGAGAGCTTCTGGACCTCGTCGCCGCGGCGGGCCTGGATGCCCAGGCGCTCGGTCCACTCCAGCGCGGCCTCCTGCGCACGGGCCTTGCTCACGCCGTGGAGCCGGGCCAGGTAGGTCAGCTGGGCCTCGACCTTCATCTTGGGATACAGGCCGCGTTCCTCCGGCATGTAACCGATACGGCGGCGCAGGCCGGCGTCCACCGGCTGCCCGTCCCAGGTCACGGTTCCTGAGTCGGCCTCCAGCACCCCCATCGCGATGCGCATCGTGGTCGACTTGCCGGCGCCGTTGGCCCCGACGAAGCCGACCAGCTCGTCGTCGCCAACATGGAAGGACAGCTCGTTCAGCGCCTGCAGGGAGCCGAAGCGTTTGGACAGGCGAGAAATCTGGAGCACAGGGCCTCCTGGTGTCGGTCGTGAGACCGAGACTAACGACCGATCTGCGCACCGGCCTCCTCCTCGGGGGGGGGGAGTGGTGACACAGTCCTCCTCGAGAAGGAGGAGAGGGACCGGTGAGCACCTCCCGGGAGGGAACCGAGGCGCTCATGCCTCTGGGTAGGGTGTCGTGCGTGTCCCACGCCTCTGACCACCGGCCACCTGGCAGGCCTGCGGCCACCTGCCTGCTGCTCGCGGTGGCCGGCTTCGCCGCCCTGGCGTCCCTGGCCGAGCTCATCGAGGTCCCGGGCCTGTCCTACAGCCTCATGCTGGGCCCCTGGGGAGTCGACTGGCTCGCCCTGCTGGCCGTCCTCGTCCTCGTGGCCCTCGCCGCCCGGCGCCGGCGCCCGGGACGAGCCCGCAGCCTCGCCGTCCTCCTACTCACCCTCGCCCTGGTGATCACGGCAGGTGTGGGCTGGCGGCAGGTGGACTTCGCCCGGTCCCAGGGCGTGAGGCTGGACCTGTGGGCACTGACCGGGATCGGGCAGAGCGGCTCACAGCCTGACGTGCAGCCGGTGGTCCTCGACGACACCGACACCGGACAGCTCCTCCAGGCCGGGGTGTGGCTGCCACGTGACGGCCGTGGCGGGGTCCTGGGCGCCGGCAGCACCGGCGCGCCGGCGAGCTCAGGCAGGTCGGCGCGCTCAGACAGTCCGGTCGGCGTCGTCGTCCTTCTCCACGGTGGCGGGTGGTCCAACGGCAACCGCCTCAACCCCATGACCCGTGGCCAGGCCGCCTGGTTCGCCTCTCAGGGCTACCTGGCCATTGCCCTGGACTATCCCTTGTCCACCCCTGACCTTGCCACCTGGCAGCTGGCCGAGTCCCGAGTGGCGTGCGGCCTGGCCTGGGTGGCGAGCCACGCCGAGGGCTACGGTGGCGACGCGCGGCACCTGGCGCTCGTAGGAGACTCAGCCGGAGGCAACCTGGCTCTGGAGATCACCTACCGTCAGGCCCTGGGGCAGCTGGATCCGGTGGATGAGGAGTGCGGCAGCGAGGTCCCCCAGATCGACGCGGTCTCGACCACCTATCCGATCGCGGACCCGGTTGGCTTCCACGACAACCCCGACCTGGTCATGGCCCCCTTTGTCTCCGAGCGCGCTCGCCGCTACACCAGTGGTACACCGGGCCAGGTGCCCGAGCGCTACGAGGCGATCGACCCGCGCCGCAAGCTGGCTCTCCTGGCGCAGCGAGGGATGGGGCCGAGCCTGCCACCGACGCTCATCGTCCACGGGGCGCGTGACCACGTGGTCCCCGTGGACGGGACGCGCAGCCTCGACGCCGCCCTGGAAGAGGCCGGTGCGCCCCACACCACGCTGATCGCGCCCCTGACCGACCACGTCTTCGACCTCAATCCCGGTTCGGCCCTCTCCCAGACCTGGCGCCACCTCACCCTCGATCTGCTCACGCAGGCTGCGGTGCTCCCCGCCGAGAGGTAGCCGCCCCGAGGCGCCCTCCCGCCCGGTATCGTGGGGGCGTGCACCTCAAGACGTTGACGATCAAGGGATTCAAGTCCTTCGCCTCGTCAACCACGCTGCGTCTGGAGCCGGGGATCACCGCGGTGGTCGGGCCCAACGGCTCAGGCAAGTCCAACGTCGTAGACGCGCTGACCTGGGTGATGGGGGAACAGGGAGCCAAGAACCTGCGTGGCGGCTCCATGGCGGACGTCATCTTTGCCGGCGCCGGATCGCGCCCGGCGCTGGGACGCGCCGAGGTGAGCCTGACCATCGACAACTCTGACGGCGTGCTTCCTATCGACTACACCGAGGTCACCGTCACCCGCACGCTCTTTCGCGGTGGCGGCTCGGAGTACCAGATCAACGGCACGCCGTGCCGCCTGCTCGACGTCCAGGAGCTGCTCTCGGACACGGGCCTGGGCCGCCAGATGCACGTCATCGTCGGGCAGGGACGGCTTGACGCCGTCCTACAGGCCACCCCGGAGGAGCGCCGTGGCTTCATCGAGGAGGCCGCTGGCGTCCTCAAGCACCGGCGCCGCAAGGAGCGCGCCCTGCGCAAGCTCGACTCGATGGCCGCCGACCTGGCCCGCCTGACTGACCTGACCGCTGAGCTGCGCCGTCAGCTCGGCCCGCTGGCCCGCCAGGCGGCCGTGGCCCGTCGGGCTCGCACCATCCAGGTTGAGGTCCGCGACGCCACGGCCCGCCTGCTCGCCGATGAAGTGGTCCAGACCCAGGCGCTGCTGGAGGCAGGCGATGAGGACCAGGCGACGTTGGCGCGTCGGCGCAGCGAGGCTGAGGAAGCCGAGCGCGTGGCCCGGGCCCGCCTGGCTGAGCTCGCGGGAGCCGAGGCCACCTCGGGCCAGCGGCTGAGCCGTGCCACGGCCACCTGGGAGGAGCTGACGGCGGCGGCCCAGTCCTTCTCCGCCCTGGCCGACGTCGCCGCCGAGCGCGTGCGTGGCCTGGCCTCCGCCCCACCGGCCTCCTTCGGCACCGATCCGGAGGAGCTTGAACGCCGTGCGCGGGCGGCTGCCGAGGCGGAGACCGAGCTCGCTGACGCCGTCGAGGCCGCTCGCACGGCACTGTCACGGGCCACGGAGCAGCGAGGAGATGCTGAGCGCGAGGAGGCGGCGAGCGCGCAGGCGGTTGAGGCACTGGTACGCCGCCAGGCTGACCGACGCGAGAAGCTGGCCCGTGCCGGAGGAGCGGTTGCCTCGGCGCGCTCGCGGCACGAGGCTGCGCTCGCAGCGCGTGAGCAGGCCCGCACCGCCCTGGCCCAGGCCGTGGACCGTGAGCAGGCCGCACAGGCTGCCCTGGAGGAGGCTCGCCCCAGTGGGCACGACGCCGGGGCGGGCGCCGCGAGCATCCAGGAGACTGAGGGCCCTGCCGCCGGCTCGGCCCAGGAGCAGGCTGCGGCGGACCACGAGGCGGCCAGCGCCGCGCTGGCTGCGGCCCGTGACGCCGTCAGCGCCGCCAACGAGGCCAGGCGCGAGGCTGCCTCAGACCGAGCGACCTGGACCGCCCGACGCGACACGCTCGCGCTGTCCCTGTCCGCCCAGGACTCCACCGCGCAGCTCGCCGACTCCGGCCTGCCCGGGGTCCTGGGCCCCTTGGCCGAGCAGCTGGTGATCGAGCGTGGGTGGGAGAACGCGGTGGCTGCCCTGCTGGGCGAGGCTGCCACCGCAGCCGTGATGGTGGACGACGACGCCGCGACCCGGGCGCTGGTCCACGCCCGCGGCGCGGACTCCTCCAGCCTGCGCCTGGTGGTTGTCAGCTCCCACGGCCTGGATTCTCCGACCGAGGAGCGGCCGGAGGAGGCCGGCTACCCGGGTGCGCACCGCGCGCTCAGCCTGGTTTGCGCCCGGGGGCAGGACCTCACGGCGCTGCTGGACCACCTGCTGGCAGGCTCCTGGGTGGTGGCGGACCTGGAGGCGGCGGCCTCGCTGCGTGAGGCGGTACCCCACGCTGTCGTCGCCACGAGAGACGGCGAGGTCCTCGCTCCGGGACGGGCCAGCGCGCAGGGCCGGGGGACGAGCTCGGTCCTGGAGCTGGCGGCCGCCCATGAGGAGGCCGCTGCCGAGGCACGGGCGGCCGGCGAGGCGGAGTCCCAGGCCGAGGCGGCGCTGGAGCAGGCCCGCAGCAGCGAGGAGGAGGCTCGACGTCGTGTGAGCCAGGCCCTGGCCGCGCTGCGTGCGGCCGACGCCGAGGCTGCCCGCGAGGCGGAGACCCTGGCCCGCCTGGGCTCGGCGGTGCGTGCGGCGAAGGAGGAGACCGGGCGCGCTCGCAGGGTCCTGGAGCGTGCGGAGGCCGAGAGCGCGGGGCGGACCACCGAGCTGGCCTCGGCCACGGCCGCCCTGTCCCAGCTGGAGGGCGAGGAGGACGACGGGCCTGAGGACCTCGACTCGCGTCTGGAGGCCGCACGCGCTGAGCGCGAGCAGGCGGCCGCGGCCGCGCGTGAGGCACGCAGCGCCGAGACCGAGGCCCGGCTCGCCCTGCGCACGGCCGAGGAACGCGAGCGCTCGGGGCGTGGACGCGCCGACTCCCTGCGCGCAGCCGCCCGGCGCGAGCGCGAGGCGCGGGCGGCGGCCGAGAGGGCCGGGCGGCGCCGGGCAGCTGCCCTGGCCGTGGCTTCCCACGTGCGTGACCAGGCACGTGCGGCCCAGCAGTCGGCTGCCACCTGGGCTGCCCAGGCGCAGGAGGAGCGTCACGGCCTGGAGGCTGAGCGATCGCGCTCTGCCCAGGCCACTGCCCAGGTACGTGAGGAGATTGACCAGGCCACCCGCCTCATCGCCCAGCTGACCGACGCCGCCCACCGTGACGAGATCGCCCGGGCCGAGCAGCGTGTGCGGCTGGAGGCCCTGGCCGACCGGGCCATGAGCGAGCTCGGCATGGAGCTGGAACCTCTCGTCGAAGAATATGGCCCCCACATGCCGGTCCCCGATCTCCAGGCCGATGAGCAGGATGAGCAGCCCGAGGATGAGGACGGCCAGCCGCCCGCGCGTGCGGGTCGCCCCTACGTGCGCGCCGAGCAGGAGAAGCGCCTGGCCCGTGCCAGCCGGGACCTGGCGCGCCTGGGCAAGGTCAACCCCCTGGCCCTGGAGGAGCACGCGGCCCTGGAGCAGCGTCACCAGTTCCTGGCCGAGCAGCTGGCAGACCTGACCCGCTCGCGCTCGGACCTGCTGCGCATCGTCGAGGAGATCGACGCCCGGGTCCTGGAGGTCTTCACCAGCGCGTGGCAGGACACGGCGCGCGAGTTCGAGCTTGTCTTCGACCGGCTCTTCCCTGGCGGCCAGGGCCGCCTTGTGCTCACTGATCCCTCCGACATGCTCACCACGGGGATCGAGATCGAGGCGCGGCCGGCGGGCAAGAAGGTCACGCGTCTGTCCCTGCTGTCCGGTGGCGAGCGCTCGCTGGCCGCGGTGGCGCTGCTCATCGCCATCTTCAAGGCGCGTCCCTCGCCCTTCTACGTCATGGACGAGGTCGAGGCCGCCCTGGATGACACCAACCTGGGGCGTCTGCTGGAGATCTTCACCGAGCTGCGCCGTGACAGCCAGCTCATCATCATCACCCACCAGAAGCGCACCATGGAGGTCGCCGACGCCCTGTACGGCATCACCATGCGTGAGGGCGTGACCCAGGTGGTCTCCCAGCGTCTGGCGCGCCCGGAGGACACTCACTCCTAGGCACCAGGCCTGGACGTGACGAAGACTGCATCACGTTTTGGTGACGTCGCGCGTCACAGTGGAGGTGCCCCGGCAGGCGGACCATGATGGAGTCATGAGCTCGATGGTCCTTCCCCTGTTTGTTGTCCTTGTCGCTGCTCTGCTGGTTCTCGGCATGGTGATCGCCGAGCGTTATCCGATCTCCACCTGGAAGGACCAGCTGCGGCACCTGCGTGAGATCGCCGCTGACAAGAGCGCCCCGGCACGAGTCGTGCCCCAGGACGCTCGCCTGGAGGACCTCATGACCCATGAGGACTCCTCGGTCTACACCGGCACCGAGAGCTTCTCCGGCCTGGTCGACGTCGTCGAGCGCGCCATGGACACTGCCGAGTCGCGCGCGGCCAGCCTGCGCCGGCGTTGAAGCATCCCAACAGCCGGCTGCGGGCGTCCTGCGTCGCGCGCTGAGCCGGCCAGATAGGCCATGATGGGGGCATGGACTCCTCGACCCTCCTCCTTGTCGTCCTTGCCCTCATCGCGGCGGTCGCCGTTATTGCCGGCGTCGTCGTGGCCCGACGCCGCCGCTCGCGCTCCGGGCAGCTGCCCACCAGCGCTGAGCGCCCCGGGCTGTCCGCGCCGCAGGCCTCCGACCGCGATGGTGACGAGCCTGAGGGCGAGGGGCTGGAGCAGCCGGCCGCGCCCGCTGGCGCGCTGCCCAGCGTGGAGACACCCGAGTCCATCCCCGGGCGCATGCAGCGCCTGCGCGCGCGCCTGGCCGGCTCCGGCGGCTTTGGCAAGGCCGTGCTGTCCGTGCTCTCGCGCGGCGACCTCACTGAGACCGACTGGGAGGAGATCGAGGACACGCTGCTGACCTCGGACCTGGGTATCGAGGTGACGACGGCGCTGATGGAGACCCTGCGCACCCAGGCCAAGGTGCTGGACACCTCCGATCCGACGGCGATCCGTGGCGTCCTGCGCCGCGAGCTGCTCGCCCTGGTTGACCCCGCCATGGACCGCTCCCTCAACCTCGCGCCTCCGCAGGCTGCTGAGGGCTTCACCGGTGAGGGGAGCCCGGCCGCGGCCGTTCTCATGGTGGGGGTCAACGGCACCGGCAAGACCACCACCTGCGGCAAGCTCGCCCGCGTCCTCGTGGCCCAGGACAAGACCGTCCTCATGGGTGCGGCGGACACCTTCCGTGCTGCCGCCGCCGAGCAGCTGGGGACCTGGGGCGAGCGCGTGGGCGTGGAGGTCGTGCGCTCTGAGCGTGAGGGAGCTGACCCGGCCTCGGTAGCCTTCGACGCGGCGTACCAGGCTGCTGCCCAGGGCGTGGACGTGGTCCTGGTCGACACCGCCGGGCGCCTGCAGAACAAGGCCGGTCTCATGGACGAGCTGGGCAAGATCAAGCGCGTGATGGAGAAGGTCGCTCCGGTGGGGGAGATCCTGCTCGTCCTGGACGCCACGACCGGCCAGAACGGGATGCGTCAGGCCCAGGTCTTCTCCGAGGCCGTCGGCGTGACCGGGATCGTGTTGACCAAGCTGGACGGCACGGCTAAGGGCGGCATCGTCGTCACGGTCCAGCGTGAGCTGGGCGTGCCGGTCAAGCTCGTCGGACTTGGTGAGGGTGCGGACGACCTTGCTCCCTTTGACCCGGAGGGCTTTGTGGACGCGCTGCTGGCCTGAGGCCTCGGGGCGGCAGACGGCCCGGTGCACAGACGGCAACGTGATGGTCACCTGCCTGACGCATCGGCAACACGCCGGATATCTCGCGCCGTGGCCTGACACCTGCCCGCCACCTTGACGACCACGTGCCATGACATGCGGGGCGTTGGCTTTCCTCGGGCGAATCCCGTCGCACGCAAGGAAGGGAGCTCCCTATGGCCCTCGACACCGCAGCCACCGCGTGGATGCTGGTCAGCGCCTCGCTCGTGCTGCTCATGACCGTTCCGGCACTGGCCCTGTTCTACGGCGGTATGAGCCAGTCCAAGTCAGTGCTCAACATGATGATGTCCTTCGGCGCCACCGCCGTCGTCGGCGTCGTCTACGTCCTGTACGGATGGTCGATGTCCTACGGTGGTACCGATCTGGCTGGACTCATCGCCAACCCCCTGTCCCAGCTGGGCCTGCACGGTGCCGTGACGGACGCGGCCGGGGCCTTTCTCCTCAACGACCACGGCGTCCCCGTCATCGTTGACGTTGCCTTCCAGATGACCTTCGCCGTCATCACCGTCGCCCTCATCTCCGGTGCGATCGCGGACCGGGTGCGTTTCGGGGCCTGGATGACCTTCGTACCCCTGTGGGTGACGCTTGCCTACCTTCCCCTGGCGCACATGGTGTAGGGCGGCGGCATCCTCAGCGACCAGGGCTGGTTCTCCTCCCTGGCCGCTCCCATCGACTTCGCTGGCGGCACCGTGGTGCATATCAACGCCGGGGTGGCCGGGTTCTTCCTGGCCGTCGCGATCGGACGCCGCCGCGGCTTCGGGCGCGTGCCCATGCGCCCCCACAACCTGCCGCTGACCATGCTCGGTGCGGGCCTGCTGTGGATCGGGTGGTTCGGCTTCAACGCCGGCAGCGCGCTGACCGCCGACGGCGTGGCCGGACTGGCCTGGGTCAACACCACGGTCGCTGCCTGCGCCGCCGTGCTGGGCTGGCTGGCGGTCGAGCGTGTGCGCAACGGGCACGCCACCAGCCTGGGGGCAGCCTCGGGGGCCGTGGCCGGGCTGGTTGGCATCACCCCGGCAGCCGGAGCAGTCACGCCCGTGGGCGCCATCGTCCTGGGGCTCGTAGTGGGGGCGCTGTGCGCCTGTGCGGTGGGCCTGGAGTACCGCCTGGGCTACGACGACTCCCTCGACGTCGTCGGCGTCCACCTGGTTGGCGGCCTGGCCGGAACCATCCTGGTGGGCCTGCTCGCCAAGGACACGGGCCTGCTCTACGGACACGGCTCGGCCCAGCTGCTCACCCAGGTCCTGGTCGCCGTCGTGGCGATGAGCGTAAGTCTGGTGACGACGGCGGTGTGCTGGTTCATCGTCAAGCAGCTGGTGGGGTGGCGGGCTGGCGTCGAGGCCGAGCACCTGGGCCTGGACAAGGCTGAGCACGGGGAGTCCGCCTATGACTCACTGACCACCGGCCGCCTGGCTACGCCGCTCCCGCCAGCAGTCAGCCACGCCTCCTCCCGCCCACCCCGGGCAGTCGACGAGGTCCTCGAGATCCTCAAGGAAGCATGAGCCATGAAGCTCGTCACCGCCGTCGAGCAGGTCCTGCGCGCACGCGCCGGGGAGAGTGGGATCGAGGCGATCTAGGCCCCGCCGGGTGGAGGCCGTGACAGCGAGTGTTCACCGGCGGGGTGCTCTGCGCTCACCGTGCGGTCACGATCCGGTCACGATGAGCGGATTGGCTGAGCGGGCGGACGCCCGTCCGCCATTCCCTCCCCGAAGGAGCTCCTGTGAGCACTCCCCGTCGCCCGCGCCGTGGTGCGCGGGCCGGTGCCGTGGCCCTCGCCGTCGGCGCCCTGTCACTGCCAGCCCTCGTGCTTCCTGCCAGCGCTGCAGGCACGACCTACCGGCAGGCCAACGGCCCGGCTGACTGCGTGAGCATCAACCCGGACGGCTCGCTCAACACGGATCCCGGTTCCTGCTCCCAGTTCGGGCCCGCGGGCCAGGGGCGGTCCAACCAGCAGGCACGCAACGTCATTCTCATCATCGGTGACGGTATGGGCCAGCAGGAGATCACCGCGGCGCGCAACTACGTCGAGGGCGCGGGAGGTCGCTTCGAGGGGCTGGACAACCTGCCCCACGTCGGGCTCTACACCCACCACTCCATCAACAAGAAGGACGGCTCGGTCAACTACGTCACCGACTCTGCTGCCTTGGGCACCGCCTGGGCCACGGGGACCAAGACCTACAACGGCGCGATCGGCGTGGACGTGGCTGGGAGGCCGGAGCAGAACCTCATTGAGGTCGCCAAGAACGCCGGCATGCGCACCGGTAACGTCACCACCTCTGAGATCCAGGACGCGACCCCGGCCGTCATGGGTGCTCACGTCTCCACGCGCTCGTGCTACGCGCCCTCGGGTGACTTCAAGGCCAGCTGTGAGGCTGACCAGCGTGTCAATGGCGGTCTGGGGTCGATCTCCGAGCAGCTGGTGGACACCCGGGCGGACGTGACCCTGGGGGGGGCTCGCGGGGCCTTTAGTGCCACGGTCGAGGCCGAGGGCACCTACACGGCCGCCGACGGCGCCACCCACGAGTGGACGGCCGGCACCTCCGTGCTGGACAACGTCAAGGCCCAGGGCTACCAGGTAGTCACCAACACCTCGGAGCTCGCCGCCCTGACCACCGCAGACCAGGACTCCCCGGTCCTGGGCCTGTTCTCCTCGGGCAACATGCCCCGTCAATTCCAGGCCACCATTCCGACCGAGGACGGGGCCCAGCGTGACGCCACGCGCTGCGAGCTCAACCCCGAGCGCACGGACTCGCTGCCGGACCTGGCACAGATGACGACCAAGGCCATCGAGCTGCTCGACCGTTCTGCGCAGGGTGACGACACGGGCTTCTTCCTCCAGGTCGAGGGTGCCTCGATTGACAAGACTGACCACTCCGCAGACGCCTGCGGCCAGATCGGTGAGCTCGACGACCTCGACCAGGCCATCCAGGCGGTCCGCGCCTGGGTTGCCAGCTCCGGTGAGCCCACCCTCATCGTCGCCACCGCCGACCATGCCCACACCTCGCAGATCACCTCTGACGGTCAGCCGACGGCGGGGCGTACCACCCGCCTGCTCACCGCCGACGGCGCCCCGATGGTCATCAGCTATGCCACCGCGGCCTCCAACAGCCACGACGACGCCCTGGGCGGACAGAACCACACCGGTGCCCAGCTGCGTATCGCTGCTGAGGGACCGGGGGCGGAGAACGTCGTCGGCCAGCTCGACCAGACCGATCTGCACTATCTCATTGCCGGATCGCTGGGCCTGGACACCTCGGCCACGCTGAGCGCGGGCAGCTTCGCGCTGGCTGACAAGCCTGAGCTGCCCGAGCAGCCCTCGGCCCAGCCCAGCACGCCGGAGGCGACGACGTCGCCAAGCGCGGGCCAGGCGGCTGGCCCCGGCCCTCATCGCCACCGCAGCCGTGGGAGGCGGACTGGCACTGCGGCGTCGTCGCTTCTGCTGAGGGCCAGCGTTCTCCTGCCGGGTAACCGGCCAGGCACAGGGCCCGTGCCCTCCCGTCCTGGGAGGGCACGGGCCCTCCGCTATCCTGGGCCCTAGCCATGCCCGTGGCCGGACGCAGGTCACCGCCGTCGTCCTGCCCGGGTCCCAGCAACCTCGCGCCCTGGGCGCACAAGGAAGGACACCGAGTGTTCGGCAACCTCTCCGACCGGCTGACCGCCTCCTTCAAGGGCCTGCGCGGCAAGGGCCGGCTCACCGACGCCGATATCGACACCACCGTCTCCGAGATCCGGCGCGCCCTGCTTGAGGCCGACGTCGCCCTGCCGGTGGTGCGTTCCTTCACCTCCGCCGTGCGCGAGAAGGCCAAGGAGGCGGCGCGCTCCCAGGCTCTCAACCCTGCCCAGCAGGTCATCAAGATCGTCAATGACGAGCTCATCGAGGTCCTCGGTGGAGCGACGCGCGAGCTGAACTGGGCTGACCGCGGGCCCACGGTCATCATGCTCGCCGGTCTTCAGGGTGCCGGTAAGACCACGCTGGCCGGAAAGCTCGGTCACTGGCTGCGTGGCGAGGGCAAGCGTGTCCTGCTGGTGGCCTCGGACCTCCAGCGTCCCAACGCCGTGACCCAGCTGAGCGTGGTGGCCGAGCGGGCGGGCGTGGACGTGTGGGCACCCGAGCCGGGTAACGGTGTGGGCGACCCGGTGGCCGTGGCCGCCTCCGGCGTGGAGCAGGCCCGCACCCACGGCTACGACGTCGTCGTGGTCGACACCGCCGGACGCCTGGGCGTGGACGCGGAGATGATGGACCAGGCCATTCGCATCCGCGACGCCGTCCACCCCCACGAGATCCTCTTCGTCCTGGACGCCATGGTCGGTCAGGACGCGGTCAACACCTCCGTCGCCTTCCGCGACGGCGTGGGCTTCACTGGTGTGGTCCTGTCCAAGCTCGACGGCGACGCCCGCGGTGGCGCGGCCCTGTCCGTGCGCGGGGTGACGGGTGCCCCGGTGCTCTTCTCCTCCACCGGCGAGGGCCTGGAGGACTTTGAGCGCTTCCATGCTGACCGCATGGCCAGCCGCATCCTGGACATGGGTGACCTGCTCACCCTCATCGAGCAGGCCCAGCGGGCCTTCGACGAGAAGGAGGCTGAGGCCGCTGCAGCCAAGATGGCCTCGGGCACCTTCACCCTGGAGGACTTCCTCGACCAGCTGCGCCAGATCCGCAAGCTGGGCTCGATGAAGAAGCTGCTGGGCATGATGCCGGGCATGGGCCAGATGCGCGAGGCGATCGAGGCCTTTGACGAGCGCGAGGTCGACCGCATTGAGGCGATCGTGTGCTCGATGACCCCGGCCGAGCGCCGGGACCTGTCCATCCTCAACGGCTCGCGGCGTAACCGTATCGCCAAGGGCTCGGGCACCACGGTCCAGGCCGTCAACCAGCTCGTCGAGCGCTTTGAGCAGGCCAAGAAGATGATGGAGGCCATGAGCGCCGGCGGTGGCCTGGGCGGTATGGGTGGCGGCATGCCAGGCATGGGATCGCTGCCTGGCATGGGCAAGCGGGCCAAGGCCCGTCAGGCGCCTAAGGCCAAGAGCGGCAAGGGCGGTAAGAAGGGCAAGTCCGGCAACCCTGCCAAGGCGGCGCGCCAGGCGCGTGAGGCCGCAGCCCGCCGTGAGCGGGGCGAGGCCGGCAGCCTGCCTGCGGCTCCGGCAGCGGGCTCCTCCTTCGGGCTGGGCGGCGCGGCGCCTGCGGCTCCGACCGCTGGTCAGCCTGCAGCTCAGCCCTCCGGTGACGAGGTTACCGATGCTATGAACGCCCTGCCTGAGGACCTGCGACGTCGCCTGGGCCTGGCCTGAGGCGAGGGACGCCCTGGTCTCGCGCCGTCTCGCGCTAGAGCCAGCCGTTGGACTCGGCGGTGCGGGCTGCCTCGACCCGGTTGCGTGAGCCGGTCTTCGCGATGGCCGAGGACAGGTAGTTGCGCACGGTCCCCTCGCCCAGGCTCAGGTGCGCGGCGATATGTGGAGCGTCCAGGCCCTTGCCGGCCAGCCGCAGGACCTCGCGCTCCCGCTCGGTCAGGGGGTTGGGTCCCAGGAGCACCGACTCCTGGGCGAGCATCGGGTCGATCACCCGCAGGCCCGCGTGTACCTTGCGCACCGCCTCGGCCAGCTCGGCCGGGGGAGTGTCCTTGACCAGGAAGCCGCTGGCTCCCACCTCGATGGCCCGGGAGAGGTAGCCCGGGCGCCCGAAGGTCGTGACGATGATGCTGCGGCACGGCGTGGTGCCGGCGCTGCGCAGCCTCGCGATCTGCTCGGCGGCCCACAGACCGTCGCCGTCGGGCATCTCAATGTCCAGCAGCGCCACGTCCACCCCGCCTGAGCGCACGCGCTCGACGGTCTGGCGGCCCGTGCCGACCTGCGCCACCACCTCCAGGTCCCGCTCCAAGCCGAGCAGCGTGGCCAAGGCCCCGCGGACCAGGGCCTGGTCGTCAGCGACGAGGAGCTGAATCGGGCCGGGTTGCGTTGTCATAGCGTGACCTCCACCGTGGTTCCTTCACCTGTGCCGCCGGCCAGCCCCGGGCCGGTGACCTGGAGCAGGCCGCCGGCCGCCTCGACCCGCTGACGCAGGCCGGCCAGGCCGTTGCCGGGACCGTGGCCGCGCAGCCCCGCACCGTCGTCGGCCACCGTGAGTCGGCCGGGCGCGAGGGTGACGACGACGCGGCGCGCGCCGGCGTGGCGCAGCACGTTCGTCGTGGCCTCGCGCAGCGCCCAGGAGAGCACCTCGCGCTGAGGCAGCGGGATGTCGCGGGCGCGTCCGTGGACCTCAGCCTCGATCTCTGCCGCGGCGAAGGCGGTGCGTGAGGCCTCCAGCTGGCTAGCCAGGTCCGGGGTACGCAGCCTCGTGACCGTGGCGCGCACGTCCGCCAGCGCCGTGCGTGAGAGCGCGACGATCTCGTCCAGCTCAGTCTGGGCCGCGGCTGGGTCGACCTCCACCAGGCGCTGGGCGACCTCCGCCTTGAGCGTGAGGACGGTCAGGGAGTGGCCGAGGATGTCATGGACGTCCCGGCTGATCTCCTCGCGCTCACGGGCCGCCGTGAGCGCGAGGTCGGTGGTGCGACGGCGCTGGCCCGTCTCGTCCCCGATCCGCGACACGACCACCACGACGCAGGAGAAGCAGCAGCCGATCGCCATCCCCTTCTGGCTCAGGCTCGTGGGGGCAGCGACGGCGGACAGGATGCCGCCGGCGCACAGCAGGCTCGTCAGGCTCAGGCCGGTGGACAGGTGGGTGCCGAACAGGAGGATCGCGCAGAGGTAGGGCAGGTAGTACATGCCCGACCAGCCCAGCACCGGCAGGCTCACGGCCGCTGGGATGGCCAGCAGCGCCAGGCGTGGCAAGAGCGGCCGCAGCTGCTGGGCCACTGGGGTCTCGGGCGGCAGCTCGTCCCACGAGCCCATGGTGGACACGGTGTAGACGTACAGACCGATGAAGACGACGATGGCACCGATGCACACGGCCTTGGCTGCCGAGGACGCCTCTGTGCTCGCCGTCCACGCCATGAGGAAGAGCAGGAAGACGACCCAGAAGGACGCCTCCCAGTTGACCCTCCGGTACCAGGGACGGCGAGCCTGATCGGCCTCGGTGCTCACTTGCGCACCGTGGAGCGGGCGCGAGCCGCTAGGCAGGCTGCCACGAAGAGGACTGTCCACACCACCAGGTTAGCCAGGGCGTACCACACCGGCTCGTGGACGATTCCGGTCATCGTGGCCACGACGTCCCCCTGCAGCGGCCGCGCGGCCAGCCGGGCGGCCCCGTAGAGCGGGGTGTAGCGGGACAGGGTGAACAGGACCCCGCCCAGGGGCATGAAGACGCCGCCCAGGAAGGCGAAGCCCGCCACTGAGGAGCTGGCCACGCCCACGGCCGTGTAGGAGGGGAACCACATGCCGGCTGCCAGGCCGAAGGCGGAGAAGGGCAGTGCCGCCACCAGGCACAGGGCGAAGGAGGCTAGCCAACGCCCGGGTGAGTCGATCTGGGCGCCGGTGAGCAGGCCGGCGGCAAAGATGAGGACCACCGGCAGCGCCGAGATGGCGATGGCTGCGGTGAGCTTGGCCTGCAGGTAGGCGCGCATCCCTCCGCTGGTCAGGGACACCTGCCGGCCCCAGCCCCCGGCCAGCTCGACGGCGGAGGAGGCTGCCAGGGCCGTGGAGGCGATGGCCACGGAGTAGGCCGCCATACTGATCATGACCGAGGCCGTGATGTTGCCGTGGCCCGCGGAGGTGGACTCGAAGTTGCTCATCTTGCCGAAGAGCAGGTACATGCCCAGCGGCATGAGGACAGTGAAGAAGACGGTGTCCACGCGCTTGAGCGTAGCCAGGATCTCAATGCGGGCGTAGGTTGCCGGGAAACGCCCCCGGTGGGCCGGGACCGCAGAGGTCGTGGGCATGGTGGCTGACATCGTGGCTGTGGTTGTCGTGGTCATGGTGCTTCAGCCCTCCTGGCTGACGAGTGCGGAGAAGATGTCGTCGATGCTGGGCGCCTCCACACCCAGGTCGTGGGCGGGGGAGGCCGTCAGCAGCAGGCGGGCGACGTCGTCGGAGGAGGTGGTGCGGATCTCCACGTGCTCGCCGTGCACCGTGACAGACTCGACCGACCCCGCCACCGGCTGGAGGACCGTCTCGACGGCGGCCTGGCTGGCCTTGGGCCAGGTGACGGAGACCGTCGAGGCCTGGGCCGCGCCGCGCAGCTCGTCGATGGTTCCGTCCGCGACCAGCCGGCCGTGGTCGATGATGACGATCCGGTCAGCGAACTCGGCTGCCTCGGTGAGGTAGTGGGTGGCGAAGACGAGGGTGCGCTGGCGGGCGAGGGTCTGCTCACGCATCGTGTCCCAGAACTCCGCCCGCGCGGTGACGTCCATGCCGGTGGTGGGTTCGTCCAGGATGAGCAGGGCCGGGTCCGCCAGCAGTGCCAGGCCCAGTCGCAGGCGCTGACGCTCGCCGCCGGAGAGCCGGGAGACCCGCCGGTCCAGGAGTGGGCCCAGGTGAGAGCGCTCGATGACGCCCTCCAGGTCCGGGCGCCCGGCCTGGAGCGAGGCGACGACCTGGAGCGTCTGGCGCACGGACAGGCCCGGCAGCAGGCCGCCGTCCTGGAGCATCGCCCCGACCTGGCCGCGCTTGACAGCCTCGGCAGGGGAGCCTCCGAGCACGTGCACGCTGCCCGAGGTGGGCTGGGTAAAGCCCATGACGACGTCGAGGGTGGTGGACTTGCCAGCGCCGTTGGGGCCGAGGAAGGCCAGGATTTCTCCGGGCTGGACCGTCAGGCTCAGCCCGTCCACGGCGTGCACCGGTCCGAAGGACTTGTGCAGGTCCGTGATCTCGATCGCGGGTGCTGAAGAGGTGCGTGTGGTCATGCCTCAAGGGTCTGTGACGCCGCCGGAGAGCGGTACTGGAGGCTGTCACTGCCTGCGCATGACAGGTGTCATGGTGGTGCCTGCTCAGTGCTACAGCCTGCGTGCGCGAGTCTCACGGTCCTGTCCTGTTCGTGGGCCACAGGACGCCGCAGCCGGCGGTGAGGGTATCCTCACCGCCGCCTACCCAGCCCTCCCACTGCCCCCACCCGAGCGGAGCACCATGTCTGCCCACCTCGCCACCTCCCTCACCTCGATCCTGACTGACTCACTGTCTGGCTTCGAGTCCTTCGTCTCCGGCCGCATCCTCATCTGGCTGCTCATCGCGGCCGGCGCCTACCTCACGGTGTGCACGCGAGGGGTCCAGCTGCGGCTGCTGGCCAGGTCCGTGGCGCTCGTGGCCCACTCACGCCACCAGCGTGGCTCCCTGTCCAGCTTCCAGGCCTTCGTCATCGGCCTGGGCGGACGCGTGGGCACCGGCAACATCGCCGGGGTTGCGCTGGCGGTGACGCTGGGTGGCCCGGGTGCCCTGCTGTGGATGTGGGTGGTGGCGCTGCTGGGCATGGCTACCTCCTTCGCCGAGTCCACGCTCGCGCAGGTCTTCAAGGTGCGTGGTGCCGATGGGATCTTCCGGGGCGGTCCGGCCTACTACATGGAACGAGGACTGGCCCTGTACGGGCGCAGGGGGCTGGCTCGGCTAGGACGCTGGATGGGACTGGCTTTTGCGGCCATGCTCGTCTTCTCCTACGGCCTCATCTTCCCGATGGTCCAGTCCAACACCATCGCCGTGACTGTTGCCTCCTCCCACGGCGTGGCTACCTGGGTCACCGCGCTCGTGCTCATGGCCGTCACCGCCCCGATCCTGCTGGCGGGGATGCGGGCGGTGGCTAAGGTCACCGAGTGGCTGGTGCCGGTCATGGCGCTGGCCTACCTCGCCGTCGTCGCCGTGGTCATCATCGTCTCGGCTCCGCGCGTGCCGGGCGTGCTGGCCGACGTCGTCGCCGGTGCCTTCAACCTGCGTGCAGGACTGGCCGGAACCGGAGGAGGCCTGTTCGCGACCTTCCTGAACGGCGTCAAGCGCGGCCTGTTCTCCAACGAGGCCGGTCAGGGCTCCTCTCCCAACGGTGCCGCCACGGCGGACGTGGCCCACCCGGTGGTCCAGGGTCTCATCCAGGCCCTCGGTGTCTTCATCGACACCATCATCATCTGTACCGCCACCGGCCTGACCATTCTGCTGGCCTCGCCCGCGGTCTACACCCCCGGGGTGGAGCCGGCCTGGGCGGAGACAACGCTGGTCCAGCACGCGCTGGCCGACGCGCTGCCGGGGGCCTGGGTGGTGTGGTTCATGACCTTCCTCGTCATCACCTTCGCCTACTCCTCGGTGCTGGGCTACTCCAACTTCGCGGAGATCAACGTCAGCTACCTCGGTGGCGGGCGGCGTTGCGGCGTGGCGCTGCGCCTGGCCATGACGGCGGCCACGGGCATGGGCGCCGTGGTGGCCCTGGACCTGGCCTGGGTGATGGCAGACGTGGCCCTGGCACTGATGACGATCCTCAACCTCGTGGCCGTGCTGTGGCTGGGGCGCTGGGTCTTTGCCACCCTGCGGGACTATGACGGGCAGCGCCGGTCCGGCGTGGCCGAGCCCGCCTTCGTGGGCGTGGGCAACGCCCTGCTGCCCATGGACGTGCCCGGGGACGTGTGGACCGCTGAGCGGGCGCGTGAGCGCGTGCGCACCCTGGACGAGGGCTGATCGGCGCTAGCCGCGCGGTTTCCACCGCAGCACGGTCCGTGCTGCCAGCGCAGGGCCGAGCAAGAGGGGCCAGCCCCAGCTGGCCAGGCTGGCGGACCAGGGGATGAGCACCAGGTCGGCGCTGGGCCGGAAGGCGTGGATCGCGCCCGCCGCCCACCCGAGGTGGCCATCGGCCTCGGCAACGGCCCCAGCCAGGATGGACCCGCCGATCCCGATGACGATGAGGCCCGTCAGCGCCCAGGACCACGAGGCGCGCAGGCCTGAGTCCTGGAGCAGGACGAAGATGAGGACAAACAGTTGTGCCCCCAGACACGCCAGCACCCACCCGGGCACGGCCCACGGCGTGAGGAGACCGGGTTCTGCCTCAGACGGGACGGCCCGCGCCAGCACCGTGGTGAGCACGGCCCAGGGCGCTTGGGCCAGGGCGTAGCTCGCGGTGACTGCGAGGCCGGCGGCCAGCGCCGTGCGCTGGGTCAGGCCGGCAGCCAGCGCTGCCCGCAGGAGGCCGGCTGCCCTGCCGGTGGCGACGCACCCTGTGATCACCAGGGCAGGGGAGAGGTTGACCAGTGCCTGGGCGACCGAGGAGTGGCTGGCCGCCGCGATGACCAGGCTGAGCAAGATGAGGGCGAGCTCTACGGCGCCCAGCGCCGCCAGCCCTCGGTAGCACAGGGACCGGGTGACCTGCCCAGGGGCGGCCGGCAGTCGCGGCCAGGCCGGCTCCTGCTGTGAGAACGCAGGGCGGGCAAGAGACGACGTTGTCATGGCTTCCTCCTTGACATGTGCTCCAGAACGTCAGTGAGGTCGGCGAGTGGCGCACCCGGCGGCGTCGCGGCCTGGCGCAGCTCGTCCGCGCTGCCGTGGGCCAGGACCCGGTTCCCACCCTCGCCCCGGCCCAGGACGACGACGTCCTCGACCAGGTTCTCGATCTCACCGACCTCGTGGGAGGCGATGACGATGGTGGGGCGCTCGTAGCTGTACATCTGCAGCAGGGTGTCCCAGAAACGGCGTCGTACGACGGCGTCCATGCCCAGGTGGACCTCGTCCAGGAGCAGGACCGGGGAGTGGGAGGCCAGGGCGAAGGCAGCGTCCACGGCCGAGCGCTGGCCCTGGGAAAGGCGGGCGGGGACCGCGTCAGGGTCGACCTCGAAAAGACGCAGGTAGCGCTTGGCCTCGTGGGTCATCCACAACGGACGGGTGAGCTCCCAGATGCGGAAGGACGCCTCGAGGCTCTGGTTCTCCACCAGGCAGCGGCGGGTGCCTAGCAGCGTGACAGCAGCGTGAGAGCAGCGCGGGGCGCGGGCTGGTCCCACACTGGGCCCCCGTTCAGGGTGACCTTGCCGGTCACGGGTCGGCGCAGGCCTGCGGCCAGCGAGAGCAGCGTCGACTTGCCGGTGCCGTTGCGTCCCGGCAGCCCCGTGATGACGCCGGGGCGGAAGGCCACGTTCACCTCCCGCAGGGGCCAGGTCTGGTGGGCAGGTGCCGGGCCAGCCAGCCGTAGGGGTGGCTCACTTCCTCCAGGCGCAGCCCGGGCCCGGTTCCCACCTGCTCTAGGACCCGGCGGGAGGAGAACGGCTCCTCAGCATCCACGGTGGTCAGGTCTCCTCCTGGAGGTAGTCGTGGGCGGCCTGGAGGATCTCGGCCTCGGTCAGGCCCAGGAGCCGTCCGGTAGCGAGCGCAGGACCGAGCACCTTGGCCGCGTAGGAACGACGGCGGGCGGCCTGCAGCGCCGCGCGTGCGCCGTCGGCCACGAACATGCCGATACCGCGGCGCTTGACCACCAGCCCCTCGTCCACGAGCAGGGCCACGGCCTTGTTCGCGGTGGCGGGGTTGATGCGGTAGAGCATGGCGTACTCGGTGGTGGAGGTCAGCCGCTGGCCCTCGGCCAGCGAGGCGGACAGGATCTGGAGGCGGATCTCCTCAGCGATCTGGAGGTAGATCGGGGTGGCGCCGTCGAAGGACCGGGGCACGGTGCTCACCTCCTTGTTGGTTAGTTACTTGGCTAATGAACCATGAAGGTGGGAGACTCTCAAGAGGCCGCTGTGGGCGATCTCGCACCATCAGGGCGACGACGGTGCTCGCTCCCGCTGGCCCAGCGGCCCTGCGCTCTGGCAGAATGACCGGCTGTACTCGGACGTGGAGCGGCCCCTCTCCCTCTCCTCGCCCTAGTCTCGGCACCCGCCGGAAACCGTTGCTTGACCCCACCGGGGACCAGCGCGCGCCAACCAACCAGAACCAGGAGTTCAACCAAGTGGCAGTCAAGATTCGCCTCAAGCGCATCGGCAAGAAGTTCCAGCCCTTCTACCGCGTCGTCGTCCTGGACGGCCGCAAGAAGCGGGACGGCCGTGTCATCGAGGAGATCGGCGTCTACGACCCGATGCAGGAGCCCTCGCTCATCCGCATCGACTCGGAGCGCGTGAAGTACTGGCTCGGCGTGGGCGCTCAGCCCTCCGACACCGTCTTCAACCTGCTGAAGATCACCGGCGACTACCAGGCCTTCAAGGGCCTGACCGTCCCCGAGGGCAAGCTCAAGGTCAAGGACGCCGACGCCGCCGCCGCGGCGAAGGAGGAGGCCGTCAAGGCTGCCGCCGCCGACGCTGAGAAGCGCAAGGCTGCGGCTGCCGAGGCCAAGGCCAAGGCTGAGAAGGAGGCTGCGGAGGCGGCCGCTGCCGAGGCCAAGGCCGAGGAGTCCTCCGAGGAGTCCGCTGAGGCTCCGGCCGAGGAGGCCTGACATGCTGGCCGACGCGCTCGAGCACCTCGTGCGTGGCATCGTCGACAACCCCGACGACGTCACCGTCACCTCCCGGTCGCTGCGACGCGGCGACCTGCTGGAGGTGCGCGTCAACCCCGAGGACCTCGGACGCGTCATCGGTCGTTCGGGCCGCACTGCCCGTGCCCTGCGCACGGTCATCGGTGCGCTGGCTGACTCGCCTGTCCGCGTCGACGTCGTCGACACCGACCGGCGCTGAGACCCTCGCCTGACAGGTCCGAGCCTCACCCGCTCTCGCGGTGACTCTCACCGTCGTCGCCCGGCCCCGCATAGGGGCCGGGCGACGCTGTATCTTGAGCGCGTGCTCCTGACTGTCGCCATCATCGGCCCCGCTCACGCTCTCAAGGGCGAGGTCCGCCTCGAGATTCGCACCGACGACCCCGAGGGGCGCCTGGCCCCTGGCACCACGCTGCCCACGGACCCGCAGGACGCGGGACCGCTGACCGTCTCCCGCCTGCGCTTTGACGGCCAGCGCTGGTTCGCTGCCTTTGACCAGGCCCGCGACCGCACCGCGGCCGAGGCGCTGCGAGGAGTGCGGCTGTTGGTGGACACCGATGAGGACGAGGTCGACGAGGACGAGGAGTCCTGGTACGCCTACGAGCTCGTCGGCCTGACAGCGCGCCTGGCCCTGCAGCCGGGGCACGAGGGCACGCCGCAGGTGCTCGGTGAGGTCGTTGACCTTGAACCCGGTATCGCCCAGGACCGGCTCGTGGTGCGTACCCCGCAGGGAGAGCGCGTGGCCGTGCCCTTTGTTGAGGAACTCGTGCCTGAGATCGACCTGGAGGCCGGGACCGTGACGATCGATCCTCCCGGTGGTCTCTTCCCAGGCCTCGGACAGGCCGAACAGACCGAGGAGACCGCCCAGTGAGCGCCCGGCCCCTGCGCCTGGACGTCGTGACGATCTTCCCGGACTACCTGCGGGTGCTTGACCTCTCGCTCATCGGCAAGGCGGCGACCAGCGGCCTGCTGGAGCTGGCGGTCCACGACCTGCGCTCGTGGACCCATGACCGTCACCGCACGGTCGATGACACGCCGCTGGGAGGCGGCGCCGGCATGGTGATGAAGCCGGACGTGTGGGGCGAGGCTCTGGACGAGGTCCTCGGCGGGGGCGAGAACGGTCAGGCCGTGGCTGATCGGCCAGCCCGCCAGGTTCTCGTCATCCCCACGCCCTCCGGCGAGGTCTTCACCCAGCGGGTGGCCGAGGACCTGGCCGGGGCCGACCAGATCGTCTTCGCCTGCGGCCGCTACGAGGGGATCGACGCGCGCGTCGCCCAGCACTACCGCAGGGCCGGCGTCGAGGTCCGCGAGCTGTCCATCGGTGACTACGTCCTCAACGGCGGAGAGGTCGCCAGCCTGGTCATGATCGAGGCCATCGCCCGTCTGCGTCCCGGGGTGCTGGGCAACCCCGAGTCGGTCGTGGAGGAGTCTCACTCCAGCGCCGGCCTGCTGGAGTACGAGGTCTACACCCGTCCGGTGTCCTGGCGAGGGCTCGACCTGGCCGAGAGCTGGCCGCAGCTGCTGGGAGGCAACCACGCCCTCATCGCACGCCAACGCCGCGACCAGGCCATTGCCCGCACCGCCGAGCGCCGCCCTGACATGATCGCGCGCCTGGATCCGGCTGGCCTGGACGGCGCGGACCGGGCGGCCCTGGCGCGCTGTGGCTGGGTGGTGCCGTCCGGCGCCGAGCACCCGGTCGAGGCGATCGTGCGCCCGGCCCTGCCTGAGGACCTGCCCGACCTCACGGCGTTGGCCGCGCGGACCTTCCCTGACGCCTGTCCCTCCTTCCTGACTGACGAGCAGATTGAGAAGCACATTGCCACCGCTCTCAGCCCGCAGCGCCTGGAGACGTGGATCCGCGACCCCCGGGTGGTGGTCAGCGTGGCGTGCCTAGCCTCCGACCTACCCGGGGCCACCGTGCGCGGGGGAGAGCTGGTGGGCTACAGCGTCGTCATCGCCGACCGGCGTGACGACGGCGGCCGGCTGCCGGAGGGGCTGGATGAGCGGCCCTCCTGCGTCACGGTCACCCAGGATCCTGGCGGCGCCAGGCCGGTGGTCGCTGAGCTGTCCAAGGTCTACGTTGACGCACGCCTGCGCGGCTCGGGCCTGGCGGCCCTGCTCCTGGCGGAGGCGGCCTGCGACGCGCAGACCATGGGGGTGGCCCTGCTGTGGCTGGGCACCCATGACGGCAACCGCCGGGCGCAGAAGTCCTACAAGCGGGCAGGCTTCGTCAAGGCGGGTACGCGGAGCTATGACGTGGGCGGTCAGCGCTGCCGTGACGTGGTCATGGTGCGCACCCTGGCTGGCTAGGTCACCAAGGTCACGTGGTCCCCGTCTCGCAGCCCACAGGCGGGGTGTGACAGACTAGGCCCGCCCTGAGGCCTCGGTTGAGTCTCTGCCACTGGGGAGACCGCCACGATGAGGACCTGCAGGGCGCCAGCACCGGTGCAGCCCGGACGGTGGTGCTACCTACCATCCGCGCGGCGCCACGAACCAAGCGCCCATGACCAGTGGCACGAGCGTGGAGAATGAGCATGACCAACCTGATTGACGAGATCAACGCCGCTTCGCTGCGTGACGACGTCCCCGCCTTCCGCGCCGGTGACACCCTCAAGGTGCACGTCAAGGTCGTCGAGGGTAACCGGAGCCGTATCCAGGTCTTCCAGGGCATCGTCATCGGCCGCCAGGGCTCTGGCGTGGGCGAGACCTTCACCATCCGCAAGGTCTCCTTCGGTGTGGGCGTGGAGCGTACCTTCCCGCTGCACACCCCCAGCATCGACAAGATCGAGGTCGTCACCCGCGGTGACGTCCGTCGCGCGAAGCTCTACTACCTGCGCAACCTGCACGGCAAGGCTGCCAAGATCAAGGAGCGTCGCGAGGACTGAGAGCCCGGCCCAGCCTGGCTCTGCCCGCTCATTGGCGTTGCCCGGGACCCGTCCGGGTCCCGGGCAACGCCGTTATCCTGCCCCTGTTCCTGTCCGAGGACGCAGACCGCGGCGCCCCGGCGCCGTCGAGAGGACCACATGACTCTCAGCTCGCACGAGGTGCTGCCTGAGCCGGACCGACCCGCGCAGTCGGATCCGGGTGAGTCAGTGGCGGTGTCCGAGGACCTGCCCCCCTCCTACCCTCCGGCTCGTCGCCCTCAGCCGGGGCCTGCGGACGAGCAGCCTGAGGCTGCGCGCAAGCGACTGCGCGGCTCCACCTTCCTCGTTGTCATCCTCGCCCTGGTGGTGACCGCTTTGTTCAAGAGCTTCGTCCTGCAGTGGTTCGAGATCCCCTCCAGCTCCATGGAGGACACCCTGACCGTCGGTGACCGCGTCGCGGTGACCATGTACGACTCCACTGACATCTCCCGCGGAGACATCGTCGTTTTCCGCGACCCTGACAACTGGCTGACCGTCACGGACCCCACTGGCCTGCGCGGCGTGGCCCGTGACACGCTCATCCTCATGCGGCTGCTGCCCGAGGACTCCGGGCACCACCTCATCAAGCGCGTCATCGGCATGCCTGGGGACCACGTTGTCTCCGACGGCCAGGGCTCGCTGTCCGTCAACGGCGTCGAGCTGGCCGAGACCTACGTCAAGGAGGGCGTGTCCGCCTCGACCATCGCCTTCGACGTCACGGTGCCCCAGGGCTACGTGTGGGTGATGGGGGACAACCGCTCCAACTCAGCCGACTCGCGCTACCACCAGGATGACGCCCACCACGGCTTCGTGCCGCTGAGCGACGTGGTCGGCGTGGCCAAGGCCATTGTGTGGCCGGCAGGCCGGTGGGGCTCCCTAGGCGGGGGAGAGGACGTCTTCTCAGCCGTGCCTGCGCCTGCTGACTCCACGAGCCAGACGGCTGGCGGGGACGGCGAGTGAGCCCCCGAGGTGCCGGCGCCTCGCGCCTGCGTCCCGACCGCGAGCTGGAGACCACGCTGCTGGCAAGCCACCGGGTGGTGGCCGGGATGGATGAGGTCGGCCGAGGGGCGTTGGCAGGCCCGGTGAGCGTGGGAGTCGCGCTCGTTGACACCACCACCCCTGACCACTTCCCGCACGGCCTGGCGGACTCCAAGCAGCTTTCCCCCACGCGCCGCGAGGCGCTCCAGGCACCGTGCCGGGACTGGGTGCTGGACTGCGCGGTCGCGCACGCCTGGCCGGCTGAGATCGACGCGCTCGGCATGGTGGGCGCCCTGCGGCTGGCCGGCCTGCGCGCGCTGGTCGAGGTCGCCTCACGCGGTCACCGCCCTGACGTCGTCATTCTCGACGGCGTTGCCGACTGGCTCAGCGAGCCTGCCACCGACCTGCTGACCGAGCTGAGCGCCTCCCAGCCGGTGCATCCGGCCGTGGCCGAGGTGCGCCACCAGATGGACAGCCTGGGGCTGGCTACCCCGCCGGTACGGATGCAGGTCAAGGCGGACGCCCGCTGCGCCGTCGTCGCAGCAGCCAGCGTCCTGGCCAAGGTGGAGCGGGACGCTCTCATGACCGAGCTGGATGACCCCGGATACGGGTGGGCCTCGAACAAGGGCTACGCCTCGGCCGTGCACGTGGCGGGCCTGGGGCGTCTGGGGGCCAGTGACCAGCACCGGCGTTCCTGGCACCTGCCGGGGCTGGAGGCTTTCGCTGCTGGGGGCCAGTGAAGCACCGCCGTTCCTGCCGCCTACTGGCCTGGAGACCTTCGCCGCGGGCTGAGGCGCCGACGCGCCCGGCGTGCCCGTGCGCCGTCGTGCTACGGGCGTGCATGATGGGACGGTGAGTGCTGAAGACCTGGAGTCCTACGAGAACGACCTGGAGCTAGAGCTCTACCGCGAGTACCGCGACGTCGTGTCCCTCTTCTCCTACGTGGTGGAGACCGAGCGCCGCTTCTACCTCGCCAACGCCGTGGACGTGCAGGTGCGCACCAACGGCGGGGAGGTCTTCTTCGAGCTCGCTCTGGAGGACGCCTGGGTCTGGGACGTCTACCGCTCCTCCCGCTTCGTCAAGTCCGTGCACGTGGTCACCTTCAAGGACGTCAACGTCGAGGAGTTGACCAAGCCGGAGATGGACCTGCCCTGATCCACCCGTCCTGGAAGTCGGGGACCGGCCCGGCGCGGGTTGCCCCACGCTTCACCTGAGTCCCAGGAGTCATGGCCCGGGCTCCACAGGCCTCGCCCCTGACACCCTCCTCCACAGGGCTCGCCGGCCGGCAGTGCGCCGGCACCCGGCACCGGGTCACAGTGGTGCCGGAGGTGATCGACGTGACTGACACGTCCGTTCAAGAACCTACGGGCCCACAGCCCTTTCCCAGCGGTGATCGGCGCCAGACGGGACGACGTGGGGAGGACCTGGCGGCCGCCTACCTCACTGATCTGGGGTGGACCGTCCTGGAACGCAACTGGAGGCCACGTGGGCTTGCCGGCCTGCGCGGCGAGATTGACATCGTGGCGAGCGAGCCGTCTGCGTCGGCAGGCCGGCCCACGCTCGTGGTCGTCGAGGTCAAGACGCGCAGCACGGTCGCGGCAGGCACGCCGGCCGAGGCCGTGACGCCGGCCAAACGCCGCCGGCTGGCGCGTCTGGCAGCAGCCTGGCTCGCCGACCACGGCGGCTCAGGACGCCGGCTGCGCCTGGACGTGATCTCGATCCTTCTTCGTGACCCTTTGCCTGCCCAGCTGCGTCATCACCGTGGGGTGTGGTCATGAGCGGCCTGGCACGCACGCTGGCGGTGACCCTGACCGGGCTGCAGGGGCACCTGGTCCAGGTCGAGGCCCACGCATCCCAGGGACTGCCCGGTTTCACCCTCGTCGGGCTGCCGGACGCCGCGGTGCGTGAGTCGCGTGAGCGGGTCCGGGCCGCCCTGTCCACCTGCGGTACGGCCTGGGGAGAGCGGCGCGTCACCGCCAACCTCTCTCCGGCGGACCTGCCCAAGACGGGCACCGGTTTTGACCTCAGCCTCGCCCTGGCGGTCCTGGGGGCGCGCCAGGAGCTGTCCCTCCAGGCCATCGAGGCCATGGCCGGCACGGTTTTCATCGGTGAGCTCGGGCTCGACGCCTCGGTCCGACCAGTTCGTGGGGTTCTGCCGGCCGTCTCCTGTGCCGCTGCGGCCGGGGTCAGACGGATCGTCGTCCCCCAGGACTGTCTGGCCGAGGCACGCCTGGTTCCGGGGATCGAGGTCCGGCCCGTGGCGCACTTGGCCGAGCTCATCACCCAGCTGGGAGGCAAGGTGCCTGCCGGCGTCCTGGCTCTGGCCCGCCACGCCGGCCAGGGCCACGCCCCCGCCACCGCGTCCTCACCGCCTCCTGCCGCTGCGGACCTGGCCGACGTCGTCGGGCAGCATGAGGCGCGTCATGCCCTGGAGGTGGCTGCGGCCGGGGGTCATCACCTCCTGCTCGTCGGGCCGCCCGGCGCCGGCAAGACGATGATGGCAGAGCGTCTGCCCTCGATCCTGCCGCTGCTGAGCACGGCCGACTCGATCACCGTGACCTCCCTGCACTCGGTAGCCGGCACCTTCAACGCTGAGGCCGGTCTGATCCGCACGCCTCCGCTGCGCTCACCGCACCACACCGCCACCCGGGCCGCCGTCGTCGGGGGAGGCTCAGGCACCCCGCGTCCAGGCGACGTGTCGCTCGCGCACCGAGGGGTTCTCTTCCTGGACGAGGCACCGGAGTTCTCCAGCGGCGTCCTGGACTGCCTGCGCCAGCCGCTGGAGACCGGTCAGGTGACTATTGACCGAGCTGGTGGCCGGGCGACCTACCCTGCGGCCTTCCAGCTGGTCCTGGCTGCCAACCCGTGCCCGTGCGGGCGTGGCAGCGGGCGCGGCACGCAGTGCACCTGCACCTCCCTGCAGCGGCGCCGCTACTTCTCCCGCCTGTCCGGACCGCTGCTGGACCGGGTTGACATTCAGGTCGAGGTCGCTGCGATCTCCTCAACGGACCTCGCCGGAGGCGGTGTGGGGGAGTCCTCCGCCCGGGTCGCCGCCCGCGTGCTGGCAGCGCGCGCACGCACGGCGCGGCGCCTGGCGGACACGCCGTGGCGGCTCATGAGCCAGGTCCCCGGGTCCTGGCTGCGCTCGCCCCAGTCCGGCACCGACCGTGCGGGGGTACGGCTCCTCCTTGACGCTCTGGACCGTGGTGACCTCACCCTGCGGGGAGTCGACCGGGTCCTGCGCCTGGCCTGGACCCTGGCCGATCTGGCCGGTCTCGACGGTCCGGGGAAGGCTGAGCTGGGCGCGGCCCTGGCGCTGCGGACGCGAGGAGGACGGCCATGAGCCCACGACCCCGGCTGCCCTACGACCTGTGTGACCCGGTCCTGGCCCGCGCCACCTGGTCGCGGCTGGCAGAGCCGGCGGACCGCGCCGCCGCGCTCCTCATCTCCCGGCTCGGTGCCTCGGGAGCCCTGGAGTGGCTGCTGGGCCCTGCCCTGGACGACGACGGCGAGGCTCGCCCCGCTCCGGCCCCTCCTGTACGCACTCCTGGGGACCAGGCGCGGGCGAGCGCAGCCTGGGGCAAGGCAGCCGCGCGCTGGGCTCCGCGCCTGAGTGGGCTCGACATCCGCAGGGAGCTGGAGGTCCTGGAGCGCCTGGGTGGCAGCCTGGTCCTGCCCGGGGATGCGTGGTGGCCTCAGGGACTGGATGAGCTGGACCAGCCCCCGGCCTGTCTGTGGGTCCGCGGCGACCCAGCCCTGCTGGCGTGCCGGAGTGACGGCGCCGACCCGGCCCAGCTGGTGTGCCGGCCCGACGATGCGAACCCGGCTCAGCTGGCGTGCCGGAGTGACGGCGCCGACTCGACTATGCGGCCGAGCGATCCTGGGCGCTTCCGGCAGGACCTGGTTGCCCAAGGGTCGGCGACGGGACTGAGCCTGGCGCTGGTGGGTTCGCGCGCCTCGACCCGCTACGGCGAGCAGGTAGCCAGCCAGATGGCGGCGCAGCTGGCCGACCACGGCGCCGTCGTCGTCTCCGGAGGCGCCTACGGCATCGACGCCGCAGCCCACCGCGGTGCCCTGCGCACCGGCCGCACGATCTCCGTGTCCGCGGGAGGAGTGGACCGGCTCTATCCAGCCGGCAACGCCACGCTCCTGCAGGAGGTGATCGAGCACGGTGCCCTGGTGGCGGAGGTCCCTCCAGGCTGCCAGCCTGGCCGCCACCGCTTCCTGTCCCGTAACCGCCTCATCGCCGCGATGAGCCAGGCAACGGTGGTCATTGAGGCGGCGTGGCGATCCGGGGCGCTGTCCACGGCGCGCCACGCAGCGGACCTGGGAAGGCCGCTGGGAGCCGTTCCCGGACCGGTGACCTCGATGGAGTCAGCCGGGTGCCATCGGCTCCTGCGAGAAGGGGCGGTATGCGTCACGGATGCCGATGAGGCCCTGGAGCTGGTACTCCCCCTGGGGCTGACTGACCCCGAGGCGGACAAGGAGGCTGATCCTGCGCGCGCTGGTAGCGGGCTGCTGGACGGACTGGACCGCTCCAGCGCTGCCGTGCTCGACGCCATGCCGGCGCGTGGAGCGGCGAGTGTCGAGGCCCTGGCTCGCAGTGCGGGCCTGGCTGAGTCAGAGGTCAGGGCTGCCCTGGGGCTGCTGGAGCTGGCAGGCAAGGTGTGCCGGGATCCACGAGGATGGTGGCGCCGAGCCTCATCGGGCTCGGCCAGCGCCTAGCCTTGGGGGCATGAGTCAGCAGGGACCAATCACGCGCGGCGGGCTTCGTCAGTCCTGGGAGCGGTACCTGCGGCTCCAGCGAGGCCGCTCCGAGCACACGGTGCGTGCCTACATCGGCGACCTGGACGACCTGCTGACGTTCCTCGGCGTCGGTCCGGGCGAGGATGAGGGGGTCGGCCCGGCCCTGTCGAGCCTGGACCTGGCCGACCTGCGCGCGTGGCTGGCCGATCTGTCCGCCTCCGGTCACGCGCGGGCCACGCTCGCGCGCCGGGGCTCGGCGCTGCGCAGCTTCTCGACCTGGGCCTGGCGTCAAGGGCTGCTGGCCAGCGACGTCGCGGCGCGCCTGCGCACTCCGCGCGCGGACAACCGCCTGCCCACCGTCCTGTCCCAGGAGCAGGCCACGGCGCTGCTGGATGCCGCTGCCCAAGGTGTCCAGGAGGCTCAGGCGGCCCGGCCGGCTGCCGGGGCGGCGCCGGGCGGCCTGGGCCCTGAGCGCCTCGCCCTGGCCCGGCGCGACCAGGCCCTGGTTGAGATGCTCTATGCCACCGGCGTGCGGGTCTCAGAGCTGTGCGCGCTCGACCTGGCCGACGTGGACCGTGGTGAACGTACGGTCCGCGTGCTGGGTAAGGGCAACAAGGAGCGAGTGGTGCCTTATGGGACGCCGGCGGCCCGTGCCCTGGAGGGGTGGTGGCAGCTGCGCGCCCGGCTCGCCAGGCCGGACAGCGGGCAGGCGCTCTTCCTCGGGGCCAGGGGAGGACGAGTCGATCCACGCACGGTGCGCCAGGTCGTCCACCGTCTCGCGGCTGAGGCGGGAGTGCCGGACCTCGGGCCCCACGGGCTGAGGCACTCAGCCGCCACCCACGTGCTGTCCGGGGGCGCTGATCTGCGCAGCGTCCAGGAGCTGCTGGGACACTCCTCCTTGGCCACGACGCAGCGTTACACCCACGTCAGTGCCGAGCGGCTGCGCGCGGTCTATGAGCAAGCCTTCCCCCGCGCCTAGAGCGGCTTGGAGGGGACGGCGCCTCCTCCACGAGTTTTGAGCCTCCCCGTTACCTTGGTGGTGGTTGCCGGCCAAGGAGTGCCGGTGACTGGGCCAGCGGTGGTCGGCATGATGTCTTGCC